>Ga0065711_1001885_pt1 | contig 38458 bp, 19 predicted proteins | sample Hoacrofraction12_FD_59098 | JGI IMG/M metagenome (GOLD analysis project Ga0065711, IMG submission 59098) | Hoatzin crop microbial communities from Cojedes, Venezuela - Epithelial fraction 12 v2 (version 2) | ecosystem: Host-associated > Birds > Digestive system > Esophagus > Crop | place...
CTACAAGGAAAGGCTAAGGGAGCTGGGCTTGTTCAGCCTGAAGAAGAGAAGGCTGCGAGGGGACCTAATAAATGCCTACAAATATCTGAAGGGTGGGTGTCAAGAGGATGGGGCCACACTCTTTTCAGTGGCGCCCAGCGACAGGACAAGGGACAACGGGCACAAACAGAAGCATAGGAAGTTCCGTCTGAACATGAGGAAGAACTTCTTTACTTTGATGGTGACGGAGCACTGGAACAGGCTGCCCAGAGGGGTTGTGGATTTTTCTTCTCTGGAGATATACAAAACCCACCTGGACGAGGTCCTGTGCAGCCTACTGTAGGTGACCCTGCTTCGGCAGGAGGGTTGGACTAGATGACCCACAGAGGTCCCTTCCAAACCCTACCATTCTGCGATTCCATGATACTATAAACTTTGATAGAAAAATAGGATCCCTCCCCACCCCCTTCATCTCCTGCTCTTACCTTTCTTTTAAATCCAATTTCCTGGTTCCGTTACACCATGTGCCAGGCCCTACATACACTGCTCTTTAGACAGATTCCTCCTCCAACAAAAACATGGAAAACAAATCTGCCTTGATCGTTCTCAAGAGCAGTGGCTTTATGACTCAGTCTTCAAAAATGTATTTTTAAAATGTATTTTTCTGACACCACTGTTAACTCTTTCATTTCCCTTTACATTCTTAACATTACATTTCTGTTTTATTTCTCCCATGAAAAAAAGCTGCAATAAGACAGGCTGCCCTTTGACTTACGACTTGCTCATGCTGCTTTTTCCGTTTTATCTCACATTTTACCTACATTCAGCAGAAATCAGTTTAGCAGCCCCAAATGGCTTTGATTTAAGATCAGCACTTGGAAAAGTAGTGCAGAAACAAATTATATGTGTTTCCAAACCCGCTTAATGCCTTTTCTCTCTGCTGCAAGAAGTAAAATGTGCCTCCTTTGCATTGCCCACCAACTAACACTTTAAGATAGAGCAAGAAGTGAGCAGAAATGTTACAGTGCTGCTTGCAGTCAACACACTTAAAATCAGATTCCAGCTAGTCAGGTTTAGAGACTGAAATAGACACTGCTTTCGGCTGTGACTGATGTGAAAGATTGTGCAGTTTCGTATTTATCTTGAGTTTCATTCGCTTTGTGCTCCCACACCAGCTTCTGCTCTTTCCCACTTGCTCAGATGTTTCCAGAGCAAGAAAGCACTACATTTTGCTCCAGGAAGAGTGTCATTTCTTCCCGGGCTATGATTTCAACAGGAAGTTTACAATCGTTGAAATATTCAGTATTCCCTCAGGAAACATGAGCTTCTGGTGTAGGATTTTGGGAGCTTGAGGCTGGGCTCTGCTTCCCCTGCCTGGAGGCAGGTCTGTCCTTGGGGTGGGGATTAGGGGCTGTTGGGTACCAGCCCCCGGCCCTCCCCAGCACAGCTCCCTGAGGGTCCCAGAGGAAGGCTTCGGGGGCCTCAGAAGGATGCAAACTGCTCTTTAAATGCTATGTGCAATCACACATACATGTATGAGTTATTCAGGATTCAGAGCCTCTTAGGCAGAACTGATGTGGCAAATAAAGAGAAAGGCAGGAAAAGCAGATGCTTTACTCACTCTTTAATACTACTCTCAATCTCTGGCTAATCAAAATCCCTCAATAAACAAGACCAATTTGGTGCATACATCTGTTCCATATCCAGCCTACGTTGTTAGTGGTGTCTTGCTGAATTCTTTGAGGCTCAGAGACTTCACCACCTGGAAGATCAGATCCTTGACTGTAACCAGATGGTGGCATTGTAACATTACAGCAGTTTTCTAAAGTTGCCGGAATTTCACTTGGAGTAATCCATAAAGCTATGAAAAGCAGAGAATACATTTCAAAGTGGAATACCTGGAGAATCTTGCACACTGAAAATGACGCTCGTAAACCTAGAGCTGAAAGAGGATGCAAAAGCAGAGGATTCTTTTAGTCCAAACAATAAAAAATAAAATGTTATATTCAAAGAATAATCATTTTGTAAGAAAATCCAAGCGGACAGTGATAAAAGTCTATTTACAATGCATGCACAATCATACTTAATTTGTTCGTGCATTAAATCTGAAAATGTCAAACTGGAGAAATAATATAATTTTATTATACCTTTTACATTTTTTTCCTACTTTTACCAGGAAACTCATGATACACAGATTGGGGCACAGAAGCATGAAGCGGAAACATAATAATTCTAAACCTGACTCTACCATGTTATTTCACTGTCATTCCCTGTAAGTTATTAACCTCCTCTGCTTCATTCTCTTCAGTTTTGAAGAAAAGGAGATAATAATGATGTAATGCTTTCAACACTGAAAGGACTGGTTAGTTAATATCTGTAAAATATGTTGAAAAATGCTGTGTGCTAACAACATTTTAGCATGTGGTTCACTAATCAAAGTTACAGCGAAACAACTGATAACCGCTGCTCCAAACCAGCTATGTTTTCTGGTTCCTCAGAACTTGCATCTGTTAGGGCTATGCTTGCACCAGCTGCAATTGCATTCACAACCAAAGGCCAGTGCTTAGACCCTGCTCTGCCCAGTTCAGATCTGTGACTCTAATTTACTCTCAGAATAGTATTCTCACCGCCAGCTTTTATTTTTCATTGTGCTTTCACCCTGATGAGACCTGAAAACATACTACAAATCTCAAAACCCAGTGTGCACAAAGAAAGACATTTTTTTCAGGTCTGAGAGTGCACATGGATCTACATCTAGCAAAGCGACACAGCAAACTGTGGGCTAGGCACAGATGTCACTACTTGTGTGGAGTGGTGCCTTTCCTAAGACAATTTTCTCTGAAAGTTTTGTAAACAATAATTAAGCCTTAGCCATACTACGTGAAGAAGTCATGGTTGCCAGCTCATAGGGATTTTGTGAATGGTGGGATTTTGCATAGCGGCTTGACAAGAGAAGAAACTGTTTCTCTCCCGCTCAGGTGTAGTTCTACCTGTCCTCTGATCCGCTGTCAGTGTTGCTTGCCTGTTTCATGGCAGTTGAGCAGCTAATAAAGGATGCTCAAAATCAGGAAGTACATTGGAGGGAAAGAAGGAAAATGTAGGGTGGAAGTAGTAGAAAGAGCCCAGCAGTTTTGAGCAGCTCAGCCCACTGTTACTCTCTTTATGAGTGCCCAGATGCTAATGGTAGGATGGGGAAATCTCTGTTGTCAGAATCTGAAAGGTAGGGAAAGACCACCATGGAGGAGTGGCACTGAACTGAGAAAAGGGAATAACTGAGCTGCAGACTGAAGGAACAGGGCTGATTTTGAGCCTGTGATGCCCTACAATGAAGGGCAAGACCTGTTGCAGCACCAAGGACTCAGATCTGCTGTCTCAATAAGTCTATGAGAGAGGACAAAGTATGCTTTCTCTTGCTTAAGTGAGTACACACAGAGTGGACAGGAACAAAAGGAAAAACGAGGATATGCGAAATGTTTTGAAGTGAGATAAATTTCTAACTGAAGCTACTGATTCTGGAAAGGACCATCTCCTCATTACCCCTTTTACTTGTGCTTATTTGTACAGGAGTTTAATGTAGTTGTTAAGTGTAGCTTTACTGTAGCTAGCTTGACTTTACTTACAATTGAATAGTTCCTCTCGAGCAAAATTAGTCTGAGTGAAAACAGTGTCAGTGTGAAATACCACCAGTCTTCACAGTGGGACTACAGCCACCAGTGTATGGAGTCACTGAGACCTTCACAATAAATGCCACAGCTTTTTTTGGATGCCGGATGCTGATTTGCTCTACAGATTATTCCGCCATGCGCCGTGGCTCTGACTTGTGCAGCTAACCTGAATTTGCAAGGTGAATGTGAGGTTTCACTGAAAACCGGTCAGGCAGAAACAACCTCTTACGGATCTGGCATGGTAGCATGAGATTTAGCCCATACCCTCTGTGGAGAGCGAGCTTGTGTTAAACACGTTACCTTGCCAAACTAAGGCATTTGCTGCATGAAAGAAACTTGACACAGGTACTACAATAACTCAAGATAACTTTGAAGTGTAGACAGTCCACAAAAATAGTGATTTTGTCCAGGGTCCCATTGTAAGGAACTATGACAGACCTGGCTACAAAAACTTGTACATCTGGCCCTTGCTTTTTGCTTTACCTGGAATGCAACAGCATTCCCTCATAAATCATCTCAAAATAAACGAGGGGGGGAAAAAAAGAGGGTAGTTTTTCCATCACTTTAGCAAAAGAAAAGGTTAACGTACGGCTGGAGTTTTGTCATTGATTTCAACAGCAGCCCATTGAGTATATATTATATCTGGAGCTGAATGCTCGCCAGTTGTTCAGCTTTTCATCTCTTGTGTTGTCAGTGTAGGACGGTGTTACGTGATGTGAAGACGTAGCCGGGGACCCAGGTGTTGCTTCTGACTAAAAGCCCCTCTGTTGGAACTTCCTGCCTCATTTCCCTGATTACAAAGACAGCAGGTGTCAAACCCATCACAAAAAGAACAAAGGACATTATCTATCCATACTTAATTAAAGACAGAAATGCACTCAAGCCTGGCTGGCTGAACCAGAAGGCTGTGAGGGTGATAGTGTTTTAATTTATTTTAACTGTGCAGCAAGAAATTTAAGGTGATTGCTGAGAACAATGTAATCAAAGTACAGAATGATTCTCCAATTTTTTTGTTTGCTCCTGCTTTGATTTTTTAGAAAAGGATTATATTTGGATTTCTTTACAGTTACTTTATTTTTATAAGTCCTTTCTGTTAATACAGCACGTGACATACATTTAAAATATACAAAGTAGCCTGATAAATAAGTAGTCTTATATCATCTTAGTTTTAGTTTAGATGTCATTGAAGGAACAGACTTTCAACTCCATCATCTTCAGTGGTTACATTATTGGGGTTTTTTTAGCAGTTTAAATTTTCTATTACATGAATACTATCTATTCATCAAGTAAAAATGTGGCTCACATATCTTATGGTTCACCTTACTACTATATGTTCTACTTGAATTCAGTCACCCTTTCAGTTGTGTAAAGATTTTCAGTATAAAGCATTAGGAAAAGAGATGTAATCTCTGTTTATAAAAGGTGCTTGGATGTATTCCAGTGAAAATGACTGTTGTGTGTTAGTAGCTTAACCATATAATAGTTGTGGTGGAATATCAGTGATTTTCATATCTAGCTTGTAAAATTTACACAAATTATCTTAAAACAAAAATAGAACTATGCCTGCCCTAGAAACATTCTGGAACATATGTAGTTGTAGTGTATTCAGATTATTTTCTTGTATCAGTGCCATTAAAAGTATTAAGATTGCTGCGTATTGTGGTGTATGCCATTTTCCAGTAAATAATTCTGAACCTTTATATTATCGAGTGCTTTTACAATACAAAGTAAAATATAAAAGATCTACTAAACATCACGGGTTCAGTGTGAGAACAAGAGGAGATATTGTTGCAATAAGGCTAGCTAGATACCATGAACTGGCTACTTAAAAGTGTAACATGAACTGAAGTCTTAAGATGCTTTGAAATGACAATTACAATGATAAAACTGCTTAGTCTTTAGATGCATTACTTCACTAGGTTTGCATTCATCCCACAAAGACTGAGATTCTACTTCCTGTGCTCAAATTAAACAGTTCTTATATCTATAAAGCCCCCTCTGAATATTTAGTTTCTTCATAATTTTTACTATGCTAAAGAGTTTAGCATCAGTAAAAGTCACAGTCTAATGTTCTGATTTAAACTTCAGTGACCATGCTGGAAGGGATCTTGACTGACTTTGAATCAAATTCCAATGTTCTGATATGAATTAATGAAAGTATTATTTCATGTGTATCCTTAAAAACATGCGTATATCAGATCCTAATATTTTATATGGGACTCAAACACGTGCTAAGATTATTTTCCAAAATTGAACCTTAACTCACAGTTATCACAAGTGATATTTTACGGTATCCTCAAGGAAAGCTTTGCAGTGAGATTTTGCTGCCATTGGTTAACATGCAAAGCCAGAAGCTTTCAAAGAATTGGTGTAGATTTCATTTGACTGGTCTTCTAAATTTAGTAAGCAGTTGTGGTTATGATGCATTGAAAATATTTTTGGTTGTACCTCACCATCACTTATGGGAATAACCAGAGTGGAAAAAAATAGACTGAAATACTACTGAAGTAGCTAGGTGTGACATAGAGAATACTGCTAAAGAATCTCATTTACTTCTAATACAGAATGTTATGCTTAAAACTTTTTTTTATTTTTTTTTTAAATATGAACAACACTAACAGCACTTATATCTTGATTTCAGCAAATTTAAACAACTGGGCTATTTCTCGATATTGAACATTCAAAAAAAACCAAAAACAACTGGGTTTCTAGAATGTGTGCCTGAAGTAGAAAAAGTTAATGTAATGTAGACCACAGAGCATTGTTCCTGTGTAGATGAATGCCTCTAATAGTAAAATTTCGGCGTTAGTATTTTTTGCTCTCTTCTAGTAATGTCACCATTTAGGATCCTTGATCCAGGGCTTAAAATGCACAAATAGTGATGCACACTTTTATTTTTAGGTTTCTCATGATGTGGAACACAAAGTGGGCAAGTAAACAACAGCAATAGATTGCCCTAATAATTGAATGTTACTTGTATCCATATTTTAATAATCAAAAGAGGCTTAATAACCTACGTATCAAAATAGCCACACAGGTTGCCTAGAGGAAGAAAGTGAATGCTGCTCCTCAGAGCATGGGAGAGAAGAGCAAAACAAAGCAAAGTGTTATACTTCAGAATACAAAAGCTGTGTGCAACTGCAGTGGAGAAAATGGTTGGGTTGCCCCTCACTTGGAATAAATTTCATTCCTCTGATACTTTAGCTGAAGCCAAAAAGTGACCACAGTTACTAAAAAGAAAGCCCAAACCCCAACAGATTCCCAAAATATAGTTTTAGAAGAACAGTGTGAGATCAGTAAGGCGATAAACAACATGCATTAAGCCATACCAAAATAAAGGTTGTGACTAAATTTTCCTACTAGGGTGCCTGTGGTTGGGCAGCAGAAAACATATTTAAGTTGATCTCTCAGGCCACAGTTCAGGGAAGCTCCTCAGTACATGCAGAATTAATTCCTATTCAGGAAGACTCTATTCCAAAGACTAAATTTAAACATGCATTTGAATCCCATTGATCTCAATGGGATTTAAGCATAGACCTAATATTAAACATCTGTTTAAATGTTCTTTCAAATGGGGACATTTTCCCTAATGGGGACTCAAGTTCAAAACTATTAGTTTTGGGTGTTCCTTTAATTCATTTAAATTCAAGAGACAAATAAGGAGTTTTCCTTATGCGGAGTGTTTTATGATCACATTATATCATAGTCTGTTCCAATAAATAACAGCTTAACTGTTTTCCATTCAGCAGTTAAAACGCTTGGTTGTGTGAAGCTGAGCAGGACCCTGGAAAGTGGTTGTGGAAGCGTGGATGTCAGCCACATGATTGATGCTTTCCAGTGCATGCCTGTTCTCAGATCTGCATTTCTCTAAGGAAAAATGTCTATATTATAAAACTTTGTGAGTGAGTTTCACCTCAGTCACCTTTATGTGTTGAAAGCTGTATGAAAAGGCTTAACGGGTCACCCTACGCTCCTATTGCAAGAAATGGAGAGATGTGGCTATCCTTGGAGGACAATTCACCTGATTGTGTTAGATAAGCATTTTAGATGTAGTAATTTGCCCTTGGAAGGTGGGGGGCATTTAGCTATTTTTCTTGGGAATGTGCAGTGACGCATTTAGACACCGACTCCTCAGATGTCTAAGTAGGGTCATATGGCTCCCTTTTCATGTGCATATACATACATCCATACAACATCGTGCATTTGATGTGGTCATTAGCTTTTGCAATTTCAAAATAAGAGAATTTTTTTTTCTTAAATATATATATGAAACATCTGTCTGGCTTTAATTTTATTGATGTTGTTTGAATATTACATGTTTCTAACATTCCAAATGCTGGGAATTTCTATAAACTAACTGCATTCATTAAGGTTATGTAGAGAAACATTTTCTTCTTGTCAGTTTTAACTGGATATCTGTTGAAATGCGAAGGTTTTTGCATTGGTTTTTCTTTTTTCCCTGAAAAGTTTTGATAAAGAAAGGTTTTTTTGCATTGACCAGTCCTATACAGGGATGGGCTTAGAAAACTGGGCCTGCATCCAAGCTGGATCCTCCCATTTTGCTGTCTACTCACTGAAACTGTTGGTGCTCAAGTGCTGCAAAGTACACACTCCTAAATGTTGTTGGGAGAAGGGAACAGTGAGAGAGTGCCACTAAGGTGAATAGGTAGGTGTGCACTTCTAGCTGTTCATCATCCTTTACTGTTAGTCTTAGATTAATCTTCCCTCTCTAGCCTTGTCCTGATGTTCTTCAAAATCAGAGCAGACAGTACTGCTTGTACATTTTCTGATCCATTATAATGATATGACAATTTCTTGTAGAAGTCTTACAGTCTAAAGGTGATAAATATATTTACTTTCCCTAAAGGAACCCATTAATCACAGAAGTCAGAGATCAGTGAATCTATTTTCCTCACTCTTGCAAGCATGGAATATATTCATTCATAACCAATCCCACAATAAATTTTAGTCTGAAGCTCAAGAAGTAGGTAAACATTGACACATTTGGCAGACAGCAGAATAGTTTGGTCTTCTAATGTTGACATTCTTTCAATTAAACACTGTTGTTGTCTTAGGGGAACAAGAAAATGATGAGAAATATAAAGCTTTCTCAAGCTAAGTTTTGGCTAATCGAAGAACATCATATTTAAAACTAAGCCATTTCGATATTGCCTTTCCAGTATATATATTTAATCTGTATTTTCTGCACTGAGTTTAGATATATTCCATAAAAACAGTGTGCTCCTTTATATCTTTGTATCCCTGCCTATGCAAGTATTAAATGAAATCAGATTTCCTTTGATTTTAAGAGCAAGTACATTGCTTTACTTAAGCAGCGCATAATGACGTATTAATTTTTTTGGTAATGGATTGCCACCTGGCCCTTTCTGGCAGAGTATTGCATTCTTCATTCCTAAGAGTTAAAACATATTTTGCATTTTAAATAGCTTACATATTCTACAGGAACATGTAAGAAGTATGGAGGCACCATACAGGAGTATGTAAGACCAAGGGTCCTGATAAAAAATATGTACTTATTGTCACAAAAAGGTGGTAAAATATAACCAAAAGAAAGAATAGAAACAAACATGTGTTTGTGAACAGTACACGGAAAGAAAGAATAGCAAAGATTAGCAATGGGAGATACTGTTCTTTAGTGCATGCAGGCATGATTCTGGAAATTCGTGACGGAATGTAGCTGAGTAGTTTTATGACCAGCAATAATAGATGTCTGAAATCAGTGTTTTAACGCTGTTGCTGAATCTGGTTGAAATAAGATAATGTTTGGTTGCCATCAGAACACTGGTCTGGTGGGTTCAGCAATTCTCTTCTCACATGAAGTACCTCCTGCAGGAGAATCTTGCCTTCACAGAAATAAAACAGGTGTTTGTTTTCAGGAGTAGGCTCCCATTTTTTCTGTTAACTCTTAACTTTTATGTATCGAACATACTTCTGATAACTCCCATTGACAGCCTAGTCAGTGCACTGCAGACCCTATATGCTTTTCCAAACCTACTATAGGCAATTCTGAAGCTATATTGGTCATGTGGGATTAAGCCCAGGTTTTTCACATACTAGTAGGTTGGCAGGACCGTATATTTTTTGCAATATCTCTTCTAGAGGTTGCCTGAACTACAGTATCAACTTTTCCAGACAGCAACTTGTGAATCCCTTAATCACAGGTAGGTGCAACAGCAGAAAGCAAGATATAGCAGCTCTCCTTGGAATAAGAAACTGATGTTTTCCCACATACCTATATATGAGAATTGTTTTAAGACTTGATTCTGACATGCCAAGCCCTGGGTTTTCTTGCAGCAAGGCAATTTGGTAATTTTAAAGCTTTGTGTAGTTCAAAGAAACATTCCTGGGAAGCAGGCAAGCTATGATATATTTCTCATAGATGTACATGTCCAACTTTCCCTGACCCTGTTGCATTGGCATTCCACCACCCAGAGCTGGGAGCTGGGAAGGGATGAATGGTTCCCATCCAGCTCTAGCAAATGCTGGGCTGACTCTGTGGCTGTTCCAGCACGCCTTTAGCAACACAGGCTGATATCTAATAAACCAAGAGATCTGAGCCAGGATAATGTGTAAAAACAGGCATTTTTATATCTTATGAAAAGTGTGAAAGAGTGGAGAAATATGTGAGATGACTAAAAAGACTGCAGCTGTGGAGGGGATGGACTTTCTGGTATGGAATGACGTCTTTTCTGACTGGGGACTGAACCTGTTTCATATGGAAATGTTAGCTCCCTGAGTGCTTGGAACCGCAAAGAATCTTCGTGGCATAACATCAAACATGTTTGTATTCTCATTTTCTGACTGTTGACATATACTAAGCAATATGTGGCCAGAAAAAGCCCATGTCAACTACACAATTAAACACTACCACATGTAAATATCCTAGCTAAGTATTTATTATACATTAGTATATATTTGTAAGTAAGCAAAAAGTATTTCTCTCTAGAACCTCCGCTTTTTAATGAAAGCATTTTAATAAGGTGTGCAATATAACTATCCAGTTGAGCGATGTTTTTTCCTAACATGAAAAAGGAAAAGTTCTTTATGGCAGATCTTGGCTGAAACACCTCCAGGAACCATGGAGTAGTTCTTATAATCTCTAGATTCTTTTGTGCCTGCTTCTACAGCTTCTCTTGTGAAAATTTTAATGAATTAATTAGAAAAATCTTTTATGCTTTTTTAAAAACATTTCAGACAATTCACAAATCCCACTATTGTTGTGGATCCTTGATTCAAAGAGGGAAAAGGCTAGACCTTGTCAATAAGATGATGAAAATTTAGCTCTCATAATCCTTTGCACTCCAATAATTCCTTGCTGAAGTTAATCTCTTCCTCCCTGTTGCCTTCAAGGAAAAAGAACCACAGACACAAACCCCAGACCCAGTGTCAATGCCCTTTCCCTCCAGACAGATAATATTTATGGATATCAAAATGAAAGCAAAGGGGAAAGGGTCTTTATTCTGGACTTTTTCACGTAACCTTGGCAACAATTATTCCTTCTGATTTCACCTACAAAGTGGACTACAAATATTAAGTTGCCCAATGTAATTAAAACTTCAAATAGAACTTGCCAGGTGAGCATGAAAGTGTTGCAACAGTTTAATAGTAATCAGATATTTTTAACCACAAATACTTGAGGTTTTTATTTAGTTTCAAAAATAAGTACCTACAAAATACAGAGAAATGTTTTCAAGTTTGGTCATTTGATACACACGGTTGTGTTCAGCTAGTACAATTCGTTCCAGTATCGCTTCTGAGAAGAAAATATTGACAGTGTATTTGAAATAACTTCTCTGCCTAAGCAAGCTGATAGCAGGACTGCCATGCCTTTTTATGCAAAGAATCTGGAAAATATAATCTTGAAAGGAGGAAGCAATAATGTTGTGTAGAGGCATTCTAAGTGGCTGGCTTAGCTGACGATTACTGCGTATGCTAATTTTGCAGTGCTGCCAGGATTTTATGTTAATGTTATTGAACAAAAGGCTGAAGTATTTTTTAATTTATAACTACTGAGCTATAAAATTGAACTATTAGGCTTTCCATGGGTTTAAGTGGACAAAGAGAATATTATGTCAAAGGCTCAATTCAGTCACCTTCAAGCCATTACACCTTTTGAAATCTGAAGCAGTAAGTTGCTGTGTTCTATTATTTTAGGCTGAAGTCCTCCCATGGTTCCTACTACTACCCTTAAATAAACTTTGTTCTTCACTGCATTCAATGCCAAATACTAGCATAGAGAACTTCAAATGAATTGGTCCCCTTCTTCTATGCGGTGCTGTCAGCCTGCTCAAAGAATTTGTTTCAGGGTAGCCTAATCACATGAAAATGGAGAACTTGGCCACTGACTTCAGCCTTGTATAACCCTGCAGTTCTCCACACCTTAGCAAACACAGGATCACAGCCTGGGGTAGAACAGGCTGCTGACATTCCATCTTCTTTCTTGACCTCTGGTTGGAGAGCAGAACTGGAGCTGCACTCGGGCATTTGGCATGTATGTGTTGCTTCTGTTCTCTGCTTATTTTCTGCAAAACAGACTACAAAGCAGTAAGTGTGCTGGTGCCGTTATCCTGCCTGTGAGCCTGGTTATGAAGCGTGATGGCTTACTGACCTTGGGCTACAACTGGAACAATGTAAGAGGAAGGGGATTTGGGTATGACCTGGGGACTGGTGCTGTGCTTTTCGCCATATGATATACTTTGCTAAGTGAGCTAAATCTAGGTCTTTTTCAGAGTCTGAGAACTGGTGTTACACCCCCAGAGAACAGGGCAGAAAACTCAGGAGCCTTCAGCAATGAGGGCCAGGACACAGAAGATGTCTCTAACTTCTGCAGCAGAATCTGAACCACAGTAACAAATATAGAGCCCTATTTATGAATTTAGGTGAGCACGTGTATGCAGCTGTAAGGAACCATGGCACACTTGTGGGAGGAAGCGGTGCCTCATTGCACGGATTGCCAGGCACCACCCTTTCCCCTTCTTGCAGAACTGAGCCATCAGGTACATTAAGTGATTTTCTGGCCTTTACAAGTGTCAGAATTTAGAGATTGTAGCTGCAACAAGAAAGATATATATATGTATACATTTTTAAGAACCTATCTCATTTGCTGCAGCACAGTAAGTTTAAAAAGAGTTCTATACAGATTGCAATGCAGTCACGTGTGAAGATGGGACAGTGGACTGGATCAATGCTTTAACCAAAATGTTTGAGGCTTTTATGGCATTCCAATGGAGGAAAAATGCTTTTGAGCACCATGTGTTCAACACTTGCAACCAAATAGGAGATGAAATATTTGATTCATTTGCAGCAGACCTTTGGTTACTTCCCAGAAAATGCTTGACTGTTTTTTTTATGAGATCATTGCTGAAGTCGTTGTCGAGGTCATATTGTGGTACAGGCTGAATATTATGCCTACTGCAGTTTTGCACGTTTTCCCCTCTTGAGGAAGAGCAGACTAGAAATCATTTCCTCTTTTAGCGATGCAAGCAGTTAATGCTTGAATTATGTGAAGCCTGGTGTAGCTGATAAAACGTACAGGAGAGTAACCGGCACAAGCTGGCAATTCATACAGCACTGGATAATCTGGAGAATTTGTGTGTTCTCTAGAGAAAGTCCAGGCTTCTGGATATTTTGGCCACTGAATCCAGTTCTCCCTGCTGTTAGAAAGTGTTTTTTTGAGAGAAAAATATCTAACCCAGGCTTTGTACCTATTGCTGACATCAGCAAGAATTAGGTGTAGATGCTGAGAGTTTCATCTGACCAGGACAGGAAACAGTGCATCTGGGTTCCCTCTGTGAATCCTACCCTGGACTGCATGATCCTCATGAAAAAAAGTGGCGTCTCTTTCCTTTAGCTGTATGACCCAGTGCACGACTTACATGTGATTAATCTGGGAAAGGAAATAGGATAAAGTAAAAGTAGGGCAGCAGAAAGTACACAGTGGACGTAAACTCTAATGATTACACAACAAATCCAGTTAAGAAGAGATCATGTGATACAACAAAATTAAACTAGGCTAAACAGCAAGTGAGTGTTCAGAGAGGCTCCTTCTTTCTCTCAGAATTTTGTGCAGAAAGCTGTGAGTCAAGCAGAAATCAACTATGGCCATATGTGTCTTATTTTTCTGTGATATTTCTCTGTGAGAGGACAGATTGATTTTTTTTTAGAATATATTTGAAACACAGACATATTTTGATAAGTTTTGTAAGATAATGATTTTGCAACAGCATTTCCTCCCAGAGGGTTCCTGAGGCAGAACTCTGGGAAGGTGATGCTGTATGTCCCCCATTCCTGCCTGGCTTTGGTTCTCTCCCAGCAGGGAACCCTGCAGCAGGAAGGGACAAAATGCAGTTCTGCTTGACTGTAGCTGAACACACAAAACGCCACAGATCTAGTCTGAGGTAAAATGTGACCTACTGGTACCTAAAGAATCTGCTCTTCTCTCCTATGTCTCTATAATCTCATGTTCACGGATCTATAAAGCCACCCCTGATTTCTTGGTCACAGCAGCTGATAGGGATCAGGCATTTGTCAACATTTAGTGTGTCTTGTAAAGGCACCGAGCTGGTAACAGCGTATCTTGTCTGCTCCACCTGTGTGTCTGTATATATTGAGTACATTTACCCAAGATTTCAGAGTTTACAGCAGAAAAGCATCTTTGTTGGAGCCATACACGCAGGCATAAGATTCAGTAACTTTGTACCATGTGGAAGAAGGTGAACAGAGGGATTAAAAAGCGTAATGGTACTTGTCTACCAAATAGCAGCAGATGGCAGGGAGTAGTAGGTCAAATCAGTTTCCTGTTGGGGGAGAAAAAAATCAGTGATTCAGAGTCTTAGTACTTTCTTATTTGAATTATGTTCTCTGGTTCCCAGAATGGGTTATTTACACATAACTTGTCAGCCATCCCTTCTTACAAGAACATCAGTAATCACGATGAAGCATCTCAGCTCCAAGAATGAGGTTAGAGAGACTATGTCTATCTGAACCACCTAAGCTGTTCTCAAACTGAACTCCCCTTGCCTTTATGCGTAAAAATGTTCAAACTTTCTTATAAACTGGGTTCTGTAGTAAAGCTTTGGCCTTTCAGAAATATTTGGCCCATGTCCAGATCAGGGTGCTGCCGTGCTTCTTTCTGTTTCATGGATATAGTAATTACCTAAGTACTTAGTATCCTAAACATGTGTAAGTCAGAGACACAAACCAAGCTGCCAGGAAAAAAAATATTTGCCTCCCATTCTTTATATCCTTTTGTTCACCTACTGAAATGACAAATTCACCACTTCCTGTCTGTAATTTTTCCAGAGATGCACTCTTTCTAAACTTCTTTATTTGTCTTTTCCTCTTTTCAATAAATTTTGTGGATGTTTTCTTCACCTAGCTTTTCAAAACTAACCCTCATATTGGAGGCTACGGAATGGAAGAAACAATTTCTAGTTCCTCTGCAGAGGAGGTGTCCTTCTGTGCCTGGAGGAGTGCTGCACACTGCTGCTGACAGCAGGAGCATGCTGCAGAACGCGGCCAGGATGTGGATAACGGAATTGCTGAGTGGCTGGGAGAGATAGGTACAAAACCAAGCAGTGTCAGAAGAAAGCTAAGAAGATGATGGCAAGTTTAAGTATTTGAATAGTAATTTGAAGTTCACAATGTACACAAATTATAAAATAATGCAAAACTTTTCTGGCAGAGAAAGTGAGTCACAGAGACTGGATAGACTTTGCTCTGTAAAGTTGAAAAATGGAACTGAACTTCCCTATTAAAGCACCTATGTTCAGCTGTCTCCATGTGGGTGAGATGTCAAGGTCTCCATTACAGTTATTAGAGATCCAGTCAATATAATCCAGGGAACCCTGAGAGAAATTCGGCTGACCGGCTGACCTGTTGGTTTCTGTTTTGGAGTGAGCTGACAGTATAGACTAAATCACAGTTAGCTAAAGTGGATCTCATTCTGGATGCCCAGTGTAAGCTACCACCTGAGCTCTCTTTGCTATCAACAGGGAGCAATCAGTCTTGCAACAGAATGCTCTCATTCCTAAAATAGCCTGTTGCCCCCTATTTTAGGCTATCTGTCTCACTCAGACTAAAGGCTTGATTCTGTTGCTCACCCACAGGCATTCAGTGCCATTTGAGATACCTAAAGCTATCTTGCCTGGTTGCCAGCCACCACACCAGCAAGGCATGGATCTTCTGTAGCTACTGTATCATACCTGCCAGATCTAGGCATTTCAAATGGGACTGAATACCCATGTGTAGATGATGGAACTGAGCCTGAAGGTCTAATTTTAAATGATCAGTTGAAATGATACTCATCCTAACTCCTCACAGTTTGTTTTATGACAAGGGTCTTGGAATTATACAATGCTGAAGACTATTTTTATGCTTCCTGATAAAAATGTCCCTGACTGACTGTTTAAATTTTCTCTGTGCATACAAACTAACAAAAAAATTAATCACCTTATGTCATAACTAGAGAGATCACCCCCCCAGAAGACGGTTCATAAAAGGTGGTATTGTATAGACATAAGTTTGGCAAAAATGAAAACGGTTACTGATCTCCGCTTTATGGTAGGTCCATATAAATGCAGTTCATAGACTGAAAACAGTTGCTATTTGCAAAAGTGTCTCAAGGAAAGACTCAAAATATTTCTTCCAGAGATGTAATATATTAACTTAGAAAAAGAACTTTTTTTGGCTTGTTATATACTCGCTGATCTTGTTATAAAAAAAAATAGATGCAGAATTATTAAATGAAAATACTGTAGTGTGCTTAGATTGCATTTTGTGTAGACAGCGCACTGGAGGTTTCAGCAAACGAGTGTGCAGCAAAAAATGACCCCTTGACAGTCTATGTACATTCCTGTTCTAGAATACGCCTTTCTTTTAGAAGTGAAATAAATGAAAAGGTTTGGTTTCAGTGTATTAGAAAAAGATATGGTAAAATGATTAAAATAAAGCAAATGTGGCCATCCATAGTAAGCAATAGCATTGCAGCTTTAAAATGGTCAGCTCATTCATGAAATTGAAATTGAAAACTGGGCATAGTACAAGGAATTGTAGATGATTTTGCTTCATATTGGTTAGCTGGGGAGAAAAATACCAGTTTTAATAGAATGGTCTAATGCCACAACCTTAATGTTTTAGGTACAGAAAATCTTGACACTGGCGATGGATCACGCTTATAATGACATTCTTCAGACACGGTGATATTCAGAGTAACAGTTCTCATCAAAGAAATTAAAAAAATCCCACTTGCATCAGACACAAAATACTAATTTTGTTGATAAGTTAGTTTGCTCCAGGCCAAGCAGGGCTTAAGGACATTACTCTGCCTGCTCTTCGATATTAGTATTTTATCATATTATTATGCCTGCAACATAACTAATGTATTTGGCAGAGATATGTTATTTTTCCCCACCAGACATCTGAGAGAATAAAAATAAAGGTGTTTGGGGGGTTCTCTATGACAGTTTCAAATAAATCTACAGCCACTGTAGGTCTAAGAAAGAAAAGGATGACAGAGAAAGACAAGTGAATTAAGTTACACACTATTAGATACTCAGTGCATCACACATTAGTGGATAATGATTGCAACTACAGCTGTTCTGAGACCACAAAAGCTACAGAGTCGCTCCATTTTTGTTTCGTTCTGTGAAGAGGTCATCAGATATCAGAAAACACAATACAGTCTATTTGGATTTAGAAATGACTATGCACTTACCTTTCACAGTGGGTGACTTGTAATTAAAAATCATTACTTCTCTTAATGACAATGAAAATAAGCTATATATATGTGTTTACTATCAACAGAACGTAATAAACACTTTTTCTTCAGAACTGGATATTCTACTGAACAAGACCTGATCAAAACAGAAAAGAACGCTGGTGTTTTTTGTTAAACCACAAGTTGGAAATCATCCAAAGATTACACTTTCGTGGTAATTGACGTAGGGGTCATGAGACAACAAGCCAAGGAGTTACACAAAAGCTTGACGTATCCGTGTTTGAATTGTATGGCATGTTTCGTTTTCTGTGTTAAAAGAAGACACCTCCAGAAAGTATTCAGAAAAAATATTTAAAAAGATAATGGGAAATAGAGACTTAACGTGCCTCATTATTATATATTCTGTCTTTCTGTCTCTTTGTCCCAGTCTCTTCAATCAGACCGTCACAACATTTTCATAACTATGTCATTATCATACACATGTGGAATATCATAGATGAAAGAAGGGATAGAAAGAAGAAGACAGCAGAGTATGCACGTCATTTTGTCATGTCAGAAGTTGCTAATTAACTTATCCCATGTCTTATCACTGTACAGTATATCATAAATACAGCCCAGTGATAAGCTGTTCATCACATGTTCTGTTGAAATTAACAGTGGCATCTTTAACCACAAAATCAACTAGCTTCAGAAGATAATATTTTGAATAATGAGTTCCTTCTACCATTGCAATTACTTACGTGTGCTGATAATCACCCAAATTACTGTAAGCCATGTCCTATGCAAATTGCTTGTTCCCAGTGCTTCTCTCAGTTCTGCTCCCCACAACAACATATCAGTATATTGAATGTGGATCTCTTGTACTGAGTAAGTTCTCCTCTGCTGATATTTTTAAATGCGCGTACTTTTCGGTAAGCCTTGGAGTGTTTGCTCTCTGCTGTTTCCCGAACAAGGAATGTCTGAGCTTGTATCGACTTACTTTCGTTTCTCTGAAGAGATCAAGAAAATAGAGAAATTTAAAGTTTATTAAACTATAAAATGGGAACGTCTTCCTTAAAAGAACAGTGAGGGAGTTTATAGTGTCAACTGAATTGAATAATCTGTTCGTTACTAACACAATCAGAACGGCATGGAGTTCTCAGAAATATAGACCCACCTAATCCTTCTTATGAAACCTTACAGGTGAAATAATTGGGCTTTTCAAATGACTTCAAACAGGATAGTTGTCATTACATGAATGATAAACTCTTAAAATATAACTGTGGTTGTACTCCATGCGGTTGTGCCTGAGGAGGGAGCAGGGAGTCACGTGCCAGGACTCCTGGCTCTGTATGCATCCAGAGCTCTGGCAAGTATGCTTGTGTCTTTCCATCTAGCACCTCATCACAAGTGATTAAAACTGAAAAAAACATTTCTGATGATCTTTCCGTCGGGCAAGGCTAGCTCTATAGAATGAAGAGATTCTGGCAAACTGTGCTGATTGCGTCAGATCTCTGAGTGTTCAGTATCTGGGAACCAGGACCTGGCAGCGCAGGGGTTTCCACATCCCCAGCAGCTGTGGTGCCAAGGGCCCACCCAGGCAGCTGAAAGCATGTTTGGGATTTTCCCTAACTGTAGTTATTATAGTTCCTGTTATGTAGCCATTTCCTATATATTTTGCTCTTTGAATAATTTTTTTTATTTTGTTTTGAAAATTTTCTTAGGGTATGCCTGCACCAATTGAACCTGTGGTGTTGCTGGGTTTAAAGGAGAGTTTGTACACAGCTGGAATTGAGTTGTGTGTATGCAATGGCGGAGAGTCCGTGAAAGCCTGTCACATCAACAGCTGCAGCTCTGTGGCACCATTTAAATGCTGGAGTCAAACCAAAAAACGCCTGATACTTCTGAGGCAAAGAATGTCTTAACTTTTCTACTCTGTTATAAAAAAAACCCCACAAAACCACTCACCATTTCACCTTTTTCATAGTGATTCTCTCAGAGAAAAGCATTCCTATAACAATTTTTCCAAAAGGGTGGAGAATCTTTGTTTTCCTCTATTAACTTGCCTTTTTCTGCCTCAAAAATGTAGGCACGATAGTCTAAAGATGTGAACATGCAGATAGTAAATAATGAGCAAAATCCCCCCAGCTGCTAAAATCATGTCAGGAGGGCTTTAGTATGATGTGGAAGAGTTCAGAGGGGAGATGCTGCTGGGACAACCACGCGCACACTGGCCCCTCGCTGTTGGCGTGCTCCTGTGCAAGAATGGCAGTAACATGCTTATTCATTAGTGTTGAGGGGAAGTTTTGCTAAGTAGGCTGAGGACACTTTCTGAGGCAGTATCAAAAGACTTAGAGATAAGGAGTAAACTACCAGCAGACAAAAAGCCTTAATGAAAGCCATGTTTCTGTTTCCTTCCCTGAGGGGGCCGTGATGTTGTGGGATCCAGGCTTCCTGATTCTGATTTGCTTCTCAGGGTTGACTTGGGGGAACTAGAGGATTATCTGAGGTAAATGCACTCATGAGCTGATTACTCAGATTGTATTCCCTCATGACGGGGTTTTCATCTGATACCAGGTGTCACCCAGCTCCCATTGAAGTCAGGGGAAAAACGCCCTTTGAATTCAGCTGCCGTTGGATCAGACTCTGGGTGTAAAGCACTGGCACCTATTTCAGCTGTCAAAAATTTCAGTCCCTGTCATACAAATGACAGGAGATAAAGCAGGATTTAAATACTGAGAAGGAAATTTAAATATGTTTCAACATTTGCTGCATTTGGAAGCTGAAATGCTGCCAGAAATTTGACGTGTGTTTTCATATGTTACACAAGCTTACACTGCTGTTTGTTTTTCACAATAGAACAATAATCAACAGACAGAGGCCGTAGGCTCAGGCTCTGACAATTCTTTCCGCTTCCACTTTATGACCATGTGGATCTCTAGCTTTGCATATATGGTATTTCATTCTTATCACAGCGTAATTATTCAGATATTGGTCTGAGAACAGACAGCAAGAATGTATTCTGGCATTCAAGAAGCTGTGTTTTTTCCTCATTTCTTCTTTTCTGTTTTATTTGATATTAAAATAATTGTAACCTGTGGCCACTGACCTGTTGTTCTGGGAACTATGTGCAAACACACATGTATATAGACACACGTCTAGTTGCAAATACATGCTGCAGGAAGGCAAGGTATGCACCCAAGGTTTCACAATGAAACTATAAGGCGGAGAAGCTGGTGGACATGGTGAAAAGATGGATGAAGCACAGTGTGACACAATTCCGTCTTCTGAACTCCAGTGCAGGGAAAAATGGTCTATCTCTTTTGTTTAGGCAGATGTGACATCTTTCAAAGAGGTACAGTACTTCTATCATCTGTTGGCTAGCAGAAAATGTAGGAAGCGTGTTTNCTTTCCAGAAGCGTGCAAACCCTGAATCCAGGCGCAGACATTACAGAGTTTCACAGAAAACACTAGAGGCTTAGCTTAGGGAGAGCAGAAATATCAGCATACTGATCATCAATGCAGAAATAAGTTAGGGTCAAAAGAGTAAATTAGACAATGAGATGAACTTCTACTGTCCTTCGCTGTAAAAGAGAGGGGGNAAANTTAATAACTAAGATGACATTAGCTCCTAAATTTCTCCTGTATTAGAATTACATTGATAAAGCTGTTCTCCTTGTTTCGAAAATGTAGAGATAGATCTCTGCGTAATAAGCTTTCTCAATTTGCATGCAGATTAAATTGACCTATTTGTCCCCCAGGAAGCTGAAAGTGTAATCCTGCATGCACAAAATTTGGGAATTCCTGCTGTATTGAATGTGAGGAAGCGACAGTTGCATGCTGTGGTACTGTGGGACTTCAGAAGCTCTTCAAAATGCCATGTACCTTCAGACTACAGCTAGTCCCTTTCACTAAAACATATATAAATGCATGTTTCTGATGAAGACATGTCTGTAAGAAAAGAAAGAAGGCAGGTAGGTAATCTGGTGGTAAATGTGTGGCATAAATGTGTCCCTATTGCATCTGTCTCTGGAGTTCCAAAATGGGCAGTGGCTAAGATTTTTGTGAAACAGATTAAATGTCTCAGAGCTATCAACACATTTGCTTTTATTTCCCTAATAGCAGTAACTAGCAACTGCCATGTCTTTATGGTTAAGTTTGTCACTCTTTGTTTAATACTGTGACTTATCAACTACTCAGTAATTGTGGAAACTTCATCTCCAAGCAATCTTTTTCTGGGAGAAGGAAAAGTGTTTACTGGGGAATTAAAAAGTAATTTGGTGAAACCAAAAATAAAAAAAGTATTTGTTTTAAAGAAGGTCTGAATACGGGGGTTGGCTGGAAAAAATTCTATTGCATTTTTATTTCTGTCTGGAGAAACTCGGAAAGGATTAGAAATATCAGAGGAATTGGACCCCTGCCAGCCAGGAATTTATTAAGAACAACATTTTATTGTGCTCACATAGCTTTCCTTTCATCTTCTAAATTATATTTAGAGACAGATTGATTTAAAATGCTTTCTTTAGAAACTAATGGTAGGAAGCTTATTTCATTTTGCCAAGAAGTTTTGTGTGTGGGAAGAAGGGAGGAATCTTGTAAAATACAGAGGCCAATGTATCGTACATAAGGACCACCCTTCAATGAATGGAAAAGCAAAAGTTTAAAGCCTTTCAGGCCTTTGTTGGACAGGGTATGGAGCTGTCAGCATTGTCAGTACAATTTATTCACACTGTTCAAGTGCTTATGAAAGCTACTGAGCAGCTTGATCTATAAGTGATTGAACAGACAATACTCTAGAACTTTGAGTACAAATAAAAAGCCACTATTTCAGGCTCCATGCATCACAACTAGTGCTTTCTAGGAACACTGCCAGTCTAAATAAAACACAATCTTGCTGTAATTTTATGCAACACTTGAAAGGAAGACTAAGGCTATGCTGTGCCCTTCATAAATGCTTCTCTACCACATTTTTCCATAACCAAGTGATAATTTGACTTCACAATATGCATGCCAGATTTAATTAGGCTTTCATATTCTGCTTTCCATTAACTATTATACTTTCCTTTCTTAACTGATTATGCTATGAAATTTCACTTTCTAATGCCAGGATTTCCTGATGCCTCATTTACTCAATTGATTTGAAAAAATAACATCTCCTAGCCTAGGTGTTTGATCCATTATGCATGCGGGGAGGATATGTGCTGTCCAAAACACATTTAATTCATCGGCCCTGGCCATTACTTCACAGTATAAGACTGAAAGTGCAAATGCTCTTCAAGGCTGAAACTAAGACACTAGTACCCTTCCTTATATCTCTGTCGGGTGCTTATAGCACTCTTGCTTGAGGTGAAGCTGGGAGCAGCCATGGAGTGCAGATTTTAGCCTGTATTTGTGTATACTGGGAAAAAACCTCCCTCCAATACACACATAACTTATTCTATCTGCAACAGCCTTTCCAGCCAGGAGAGCCCTACCAGAAAGTTTTTTAGCAAACAGTTCAGAGGCTAGTAACGTGGCTGAAGAGACACAACAGCCTGACAGCTAATGGATTTAATATATTTTCGAAGCTGACCACTGGAACAGAGTGATGGCATATGTTGTTTTTATTTCAATTGGTAATACAAAGACTTCACTTGTATCCTTAGATACATTTCTAATAAATATAATGGAAGATTTCCTGAGTAAAGGCTGTATGAAGTTCTCAAGATTTTGTTCACTTACATTATATGGTCATAATTTAGAATTTTGTCAGTGTCATGTAAATCTCCATTTTCACTGTTAAAGTATAGTGTATCTGACAATGTACTCTTTAGAAAAGTATTTTAATTCTAGTATCTTGGACATTCCAAATTGCCAGGGTCTAACCTGTCATGTATATTCTTATCCCAAATCCAGGTTTTCAGAATAAATATTTTAATCTCTGAAATAATTTATGACCATATGTTGACAAAACCCACACATTTCTTAACTGTTGCTTTTAAAAATAGTATTAAATAAGACCTGTTCCTTCCAATTGCAATCCCCAATGTGAAAAAATGATAGTACTGGCTTAAAAATTATGCGTTGAAAACAGAAACAAATTGCAGGCTCATTTTACTTAACTATTGTGTTTTGAGCATTTAAGATTCATATATTTAAGCATTTTTTCTGAAGCTGCAGGTGTGCATGATTCATTTTATTTTAACAGAACAAAGATGAGAAGAGATAGCCATAATAATACAACTGCAGGAGGAGAAAAAAACAATTCTCAAGAAGCTAAGATATAATAATGAAAATTTGCACTGTTGGATTCTCCAAAAAGGCTGCGTTTTACCATGAAGCTGAAATAAAATTATATAACTGTAGCAGGAATCTAGTTTTCTTTGTAAACCAGATTAAGCTGAAATTGACTTCCATTAAAGTAAGCAATGAGCATCAAGACTTACTGACATGAGAGCTAATATTTTGCTGAGGGAAAGCCAAAGTCTACATTTATTTTGAAGGGTACTAAATCTTCAGTTTTCTGCAACATGAAGTCAGTAAATGTCATGTATTAAATTCCTTTATTTATATTATTACCACAAATACTAGCTAAAAAGAAAATACAAGGCATAATGGAATCAGGTATTAAAGCACTTCACAAACAGTCAGCAACAGTGAAGTAAATAGATGGGCTTTGAAACAACTAAACAAAAATCTGATTCTCGTATACAAATTTGCACATAACAGAGCCAGATTTTCTCCACTGGTACTTTTTGAGCTTGATAGCTGTTATCTATCAGTGAAATTGCATTTCTTTATGTTAACTGTTGCACAGTGTTTACAATAGAATATTTCTCACGTTTCCAGGAACTGAGCTTGCTTACTTACAATGATCAGTAACACCTTGAGTATCCCAAGAGGAAGGCCCTATGGAGGGCTGCAATGACGATTCCCAGATGCAACTGTTGAAGGCCAGGTCTCAGAGCCAGGTTGTATTCTTCATTCTTTGAACTTTCCAGTCGCATAGTAGAGGATGATTGTTTTTCATCTTCATCCCTGACCTGAGTCAGAGACACCCAAGATCTCTACTCTGATGTTTAATATGTACAACTGCCAGCCTTCATCTCTCTGGCCTTTATAGCAGCCTCCTTCACACTTCTCTAACCTAACACAACTTCAGGGACTGGCCTTCTGTGCTCCTTCTGTTTCAGTACATGAATCCATTTGGATCCCCTTTCCCTGCACTGCCCACCTTGCAGGTTTTTTTTTTTCTGATTGTTTCTGCAGTTGAGTTCTACAAATACATTTTAAAAAAAGAATTACCTGGGGTCATTTTTCTCCACTTTTTTCCCAAAACAGGCAGATTTTTAGTCCAATTTTAATTACAAAATTACATATATTTATTTAGGAAAATGTACAAAACGTCCCCTTTTTGACATTTCTTTTTCCAAAATAGATTGACCGAAAATGGCAATCAATCATCCTTAATTCCACAAACTGTGACAGTGAAAGTGCTTACTGGCTTCTGTTCCCTGTGCTTTCGCATGTGAAAAAAGGGCAGGCAGAGATGGTGAGATTTATCAGTGCCTGCAATATGCACCCAAACTCCCATTTTAGTCAGGGATAGATCCAGGCTGCGTATCAAGTATAATCCAGGCTGTAATTCTTTAATTAAAATGGATATTTAAAATCACTCTAAAATGTGCCTGTTATTACTGCTTGTAAACAGAGTCTGGAATAGCTGGATTGTTTCAGAAGCCACTGTGTCTGCTGTTAGATATAAGAAGTCATTTGAGATTAATCCCATTCTAGATCTTCCCCATTCTCAGTCTCTTTAGTTATGGCTGGAGTCTGGACGTCTCCTCTGAGCGCTGAGATAAATTGTCCATTAGCTAACTGAGTTAATAGCAGCCTGGCATGGCGAGGCTAGGACACCAACTGGTCTGCTGTGTTTTCTAGTATTCTCCTGTTAAAATAAGATTTCTCACACATTTATTTTTGTTTAAGGTTGACTGAAAATGTCAGTAGAAAATAAAACATATTGAATGCCTTCTGAAAAGAGCCTAATAATGGGCAAAGGTTTTCTGATAATAAATAGCAAAGATTGACATGCTAATACCAAAATTTCTCTCCCTTCCCTTTTTAAAAAGCGACTAATTATTTATTGTTGACTTTTTACTGACTTTTTCATTCCTACAGCATGAAAATAATGGAATAATAGGACCTGTTTTGATATAAAAATATTCAGACTGCATTTTTATGAAAACAAAAAAAAATTCTTTAAAACACAATGATAAAAAGGAAAAGAATGGGAAATATGACATAGCACAACCTTGGCTTTTTAAGTGGTATTACGTTTTCATTTCAATGAAATTCTTAAAAATCAAAGGACCTTATAGTGATTTCACCTAGTTTATTTGCACACTATTATAGGTGTCTATGACTTCACCCATATCCTTAGCTATAATTTGAACTACTTTATACATTACCTCATAGCTAGGACCAAAATCTGCTTCTTCACTCTCTTTCTTTTTTCTCTCCTCCTTAATGATGTCAAAAAATATAGGCCATCCATAATATAACCGAATTGATTATGGAAACTGTGGACAGTGTACATAACAAATCTGACAGCAAGTCTTAGACCCTGAACTATGAAAAAAACTGTGTAGCAATATGCAAAGACATGAAAGAAAGTGTAATTGATAGACTTCACTGAGGGGGAGATCCTGAGGTGATGGAAATGTTGCCATTGATGTCGATAAAGAGTCTTCTTTGTTATGGGAGTATGGAGGTTTATACAAACGTTAATGTAGAATTACCATAGTCTAAGTTTCACAGCTGTTGCACAAATTGTACGTACAATAAAGGGTTGTATTCTGAATGGAAAGTGACCTGTGAGCACCTTGGTAAGCAGAATAATGAAAGGGTGGGAGGTCTGCCCTGAAAGCTTTACTCAATAATGCTGGGGTAAGATGACTGATGACGTCCTTTTCCTCTCTGAGACTTGTTACATCTATCTGAACATCTGTCTAAAGCAGTTCTGGGAGGAAAACTTTTCTATTCCTGGAAAAAATATGTGTTTTGCCTCCTAACCATGTGCTTTGTGGTTAATATCTGTGCAATCCTCCATGTGTGTGTTTCCTTCTTTATCAAGTAAGTTTCTCCGCTACAGCATAAAAGATTTTGAAACCTGGAGGAGTGTGGAAGAATACCATGTATTACCCACCGTGGAAAATTTCTTTTGGAGAGGTCTAGAAAAAGAAGAAGAAGGTCTGAAGTGAGAAGAAACCTGAGGGTAATACAGAGGCTTACAGTAACAAAGGGTTGCTGGGAAGGGTGGCAATGAATTGGAGGGAGTTAAGAACTGTAGTGAAAGAAGGAGGAAAGGCATGGGACATTACTTGACATGGGACAAGAAAAATGATTTGGAAATATTTTCTTGCTGACAGTACCAGAAGTGGCTTCAAGAGAGGGAGATTTTTAAATCCTCTTCGTCAAGAAGAAAGACTTTAAGCCTTTGAAGAAGAGCCTAGGACCTGCTTTTATTTGTTTGCTTGTAAGTACATGGATGATTCAGGTAACCTTGGCTGAAAGACTAGACCAAGCGAACCGTGAAAGTGCTGAGGGATAACCATAGGAATTTGTCTAATGCCTGTTTCAGATGTTATTCAGGGACTGGCTTAGGGTAAACTGTACTATAGGCTGTACACTTGGAAGGAAGATTTCCTGTTAAAAGGTAATACAAAACATGCTTCCTCTCTAAATTCAGAGGAGATATATAAGCAAGCTGATTGAGAATATGATTAGAGGTGACTGTCTGTCATCAAACACTCATCTTAGGAGGCCGTGGCTCTTAGTGCCATCAGACTAGGACTTCAAATAATGAAATATTCATAGAATCATAGCATTGTTTAGGTGGAAAAAGATGTTTAAGACTGTCGATTCCAACCGTTAACCTAACGCTGCAAAGTCCATCACTAAACTGTGTCTCTCAGTGCCACATCTACATGTCTTTTAAATACCTCCAGGGATAGCGACTCATCCACTTCCCTGGGCAGCCTGTTCCAGTGATTTCTAAAATTCAGGTGAAGAAATTTTTCCTAATACCCAACCTACACCTTCCTTGGCCCCGCCTGAGTCCTTTTCCTCTTGTGCAGTAGCTTGTTACTTGGGAGAAGAGACCAACACCCACCTCGCTACAACCTCTGTTCAGGTAGCTGTAGAGATCGATAAGGTCTCCCCTCAGCCTCCTCTCCTCTAGACTAAACAACCCCAGTTCCTTCAGCCACTCCCCATAAGACTTGTTCTCCAGGCCCTTCACCAGCCTTGTTGCTCTTCTGTGGACACACTCCAGCAACTCCATGTCTTTCTTATTGTGAGGGGCCCAAAACTGAACACAGTACTTGAGGTTTGGCCTCACCAGCGCTGAGTACAGGGGGGCGATCATTTCCCTAGTCCTACTGACCACACTATTCCTGATACAAGCCAGGATGCCATTGGACTTCTTGGCCACCTGGGCACACTGCTGGGTCATGTTCAGCCAACTGTCAACCACCTCCCCCAGGTCCTTTTCTACCAGGCATCTTTCCAGCCAGTCTTCCCCAAGCCTGTAGTGTTGCATGGAGTTGTTGTGATCCAGGTGCAGAACCTGGCACTCAACCTTGTTGAAACTCATACAGTTAGCCTTGGCCCATCGACCCAGCCTGTCCGGATAGCTATGTAGAGCCTTCCCACCCTCGAGCAGATCAACACTCCCACCCAACTTGGTGTCATCTGCAAACTTGCTGAGGATGCACTCGATCCTCTCATCCAGATCATTCATAAAGATTTTAAAAAGAACTGGTGTGGGAACATACTATATTAACAAAGGTCATGATGTCCTTGAGAGTTTCTGAACAAGACTAAAATAAGGACTTTATCACTTGCAACAGAACACCTGGAGCAAACCAAGGAGAAATCATGCACAGTTAAGCTAGCCAATTGAATGTTTAGAATAGGCGCGTGAACAATGTATATTAGGGAATAAACATTTTGGGCTGGAGCATGTGGACAGCTTTGTAAGGGTATAAAACGCAGCTTTCTGATAAATAAAAGGTCTTCAATTTAGATATCGGAGCCCGTGTCGTCAATCTCCTCTAACTGGCCCCAGTACTGAACCCTGAGGAACACCATTTGTGACTGGTCGCCAAGAGGCTTTAACTCCACTCATCACTGCTGTTTGGGCTCGGCCACCCAACCAGCTTTTACCCAGCAAAGAGTACACCCATCCAAGCCATGAGCAACCAGTTTCTCTGAGAGAATGCAGTGGGAAACAGTGTCAAATGCTTTACTAAAGTCCAGGTAGACAAAATCCCCCGCCTTTCCCTCATCCACTAAGTGGGTTGCCTTGTCACAGAAGCAGATTAAGTTAGTTAAGCAGGACCTACTTTTCATAAACCCATGCTGACTGGGCCTGATCGCCTCATTGTCCTGTATGTGCCATATGATGGCACTCAAGATGATCTGCTCCATAACCTTCCCCGGCACCAAGGTCAGGCTGACAGGCCTGTAGTGCCCCTGATCCTCCTTCTGGCCCTTCTCGTAGATGGTCATCACATTTGCTAACTTCCAGTCAACTGAAACTTCCCCAGTTTGCCAGGAGTGCTGATAAATGATTGAAAGTGGCTTGGTGAACACCTCTGCCTGCTCCAAGAGAAGCAGAAAAAAAATGTTACAGACAATCACACAGTAACAGAAAGAAATGTACTGAAATGGGTTTGGGTTAATATGGTCGGCCTACCAAATGGTATGAGGGCTGCGAAGGAGCTAAACAGAGAAGGGTCATTCGCTGTTTCTTGTAACATGAAAATATGGAGTCTATTCAATACAATTATAAAACAGCAAGCCTAAAACAAACAGAAAGAAGCAATTTTTTTCCCATAATATGTAATTAAACTGTGGAATTCATTGCCACAGCACATTGTGATAGTCAGAATATGAACAGATTGAAAAGAGGATTAGGCAAATTCACAGAACTGGCCTCAAAGGCCCAGAAGAAATATTGAGCTCAGGAACCCATACACCTCTTGTTTCCAGAAAGTGTGAAAGTAAATGAACAGAAGGAGCATTCACTACCTATCAAGTTTCTGATTATCTTTTCCTGTGCATCTGTCACTGGCTACTGTCAGAAACAGGATATCAGAGTAAACAGGCAATTTGATCTTAGCTAACATAAAACTCACGACACATTGAAAAAAAAATGGCAGAATACTTTTCTCAAAACATTAAAAATATGAATATAGAAACAGAAAACTCTTAGATATTAAACAAATGTTCTTTTACTCAACAACTGATTATCATGAAGAAAATATTCCAGTAAATGTTACTCACCTGCCAGTGTACAATTTTACTTCCTCAGCTGTGGTTAAAAACAGCAAAGCTGAAATAAGTCACCAGTTAAAATATTGTATCTTAATTTATTCTGTATTGAGAAAAGAGAAATGGACTGCTTGTGTTTGTTACAAAAATACTGGTCAAGTAAGACGGGAAGCAAAAAGTGACCATCTGTCACATGTTATTTTAGTGTTAAACTTAGCCTCATAAAATGGGGCCTTCCCAAGTCTCCTGTGGCAGTGTAAAGCTATTTCAATTCTATTCACACCCTCTGGGCATCAGAGTGTTTTGGAAACCTAATAAAGTAAGTCATCAAAGAACAACCCATGTGTCCAGAATTTGTATTACTACACTACAGGGAACCCAAGAAGTGTTATCCTTTAAGCCATATGTCTTCTAAAGCTCCATTTAAAGACAGAAATCAATGTGATTTTGGTGGAAAGTACTGAATAAGACTAAGTAAGATACGGCACACAGGATGCTGACTGTGTACTAAAGTGCTTCTCCCATGGGAGCAGAAACATACCGAGAAGCTCTGAGGGCCAGTTGCTCCACCTTCTTGAATCAGAGGAATTAGCCTTTGTCCATTATTTCTATATTCAAGAATGCCAAAGTCAAACAAAGCTTTTCCTCCCTTGCCCTACATTTAAACTTCTTTCTAGGAAGGAGAAAAAAACCCCTTGACTTCTGCCTTGCCATGTGACAGTTAAAAGAGGCTTTGCCCATTATCTGCATAGAATACCTTTGGAAAGGCTGTTTGTTAATAAGAGATATGACTTGTCAAAAAAGACATGAGATAAACCTGTGCTGTGGGCAGTAATCATTCAACATCAACACGTAGGCTTAGACTTCCTTGATAGCCATAGGGACCTAGTCATTTTAGCCAACTACAACCATTATTTACATTATATTCATGAATTAGTAGTATAGTAAAGATTGAATTAACTACATCCTGAAGGTGTTCATTTTCCTTCATCAGCTATAATGGGAACATATGATGATTAGCTCCTACGTAGCTGTGTGTGCTCTGGATGTGTAAGAATATGTGAGATGAATCTTATGGGCACTGTTCCCCAGCTTCCCATGCCCACCTCCTGGAGCGGGCGAAAGGTTTCTTGTGTGATTGCTTGAGGATTCAACACTAATTTATATATATATTTATATATTATTTTATAATTTATATATTATTCTTGCTGAGCATGAACCCAGTCAATAACGGGTATTAAGATAAGTGTGGAAACAAAAGTGAGAGTATTTTCAGGTGGCCAGCACTCTCCCTTTCTCTGACCATTGCTCACATCTGCTTCCTTTTATCTCCTGTCATTTTATCCAGTGAAGTGTTAAAATTCTTAAGGTTTGGAAGACCCTTCTATTCCTGTGTGCTTCCTCTGCCCCAATTGCTATGAATAAGAAGACTGTTAATTTCTTTTAAGGTAATACCGAAAAGCTGCCACATCTTTTCACTACGCACCAAGCATCACCATGAGACAAGAGGTCCAGATTCATGGAAAGTTCACCTATGACAGTGATGACAGACAGATCAGTACTTAGACACAGTCCAAGTCTCAAGGAACCTTCAGACTAATTGGCTGAGAAGTGAGGATGAGCATAGATCAAATTAATAGGTAAATAAGCTACAGCATGCCCTTTAATTCAGTACAATTCTGAAAAAGTCCTCAGACTATTGTTCCATTTTCATTAAAAAATCAGCTGTAAATCTTTAATGAAAACTTATGCATCCTTCAGACTGACATTATTGTACCTGAGCTCTTTGAATACATTCGTGTATATAAAAGATCTAATTCCCAAGGAGAGTGTTCGAGGTCTTTCATCCTCTTTGTGTGGTACACAAACATTTCTGAAGCAATACATTCTCATTTTTCTTCATAAATATTAAAGGTGAACATGTAGTGTAGCTAGAGCTGAGTAAAAATGCAGACTCAGCATTTGTTCACTTTTGTTTGAACTCACACAGACTGGCAGGTTTAACAGCAATTAGAGTAGAAGACAGAATGACCAGATTTATAGGCTCTTCAGTAACATTTTCTAAAACTCTTGCGTCTCCTACATTTAAATAAAATTATGCAGCCTCATAGGATAGGCAAAGTGCAGGCAGAAGCAAGGTCTCCCAGTTTGCCTCAGCTTTCAACTACAAGAAAACCATGTGAGCGAATCTTCAGATAGTGCTGAGTTTAAGCAAATATACTCTGAGTCTCTGGATTTCATAGTTTTGGACCCTGCTCTGATCTTCTTATGTCCACTGAACCTAGAAATTTTTAATATGTGGACCTAGGATGAGAACAGGACCTTCTTCCTGGAGCCTTCAGAGATTACAGGGATTCAGTATTCACTACAGATGGAACTGAAGAAAGCATTTCAGAAGATCTGGTTCATTAGATACCTAAAACTTAATTGCAAATTAAGTGCCTGTGTTAAATGAGTTGGATCTTATCTTAGAAGTCTGTCTCACCTAGAGACTCTGACAGTACTCCTGAAGGAACCTTATTGTTATTGAAATGGTGAAGTCACTTCTAAAAATGAAACTTATTTTCCTAAGTATGGACGATTTCAAAATGTTACCCTAAAATGTCTTCTAATATGCAAAATAATTACAATGAACACAAAAACATCCTGAAGAATTTCTGAGAATAAAAAAAATTGTTTGCAAAATTGCCTGAAACGACACTTGTACAAATTATGGAACCTTTCTTAGGAAAAATGTTTCCATCAGTTTTCTGAAATGTAGAAAGTTATTCATTCTGGCCTGCTGCTATGGTATTACCGATTCAAAATAGAAACACTAACACTGACAAACAAAACACAATGGAACATTTATTGCAAGATGGGGAAAAATTGTGACATTAGTTTTGCTACATTTGCATTGGAACCAAGACAAGTTCTTGTTGTTAAAACAAAGAAAACCAGAAAAACCTGTATGTCCGTGGTGTTTCTGCTTTTTAGTTTTATGCCAGAAAACTCACAGTGATGCAGGACAAAAAATGAAGCTCTGACTGAACCTTCTTTCATAAGCACTATGTTTCTTGACACCAGAAATTCTAAATATTTCATAATCAAAGCAGCTGACATACAATTTATCCCGGGTATTTTATCCCTCTTTCTGTGAAGACAGGTTACCAGGAGCTGATTGAAAGCCTACTGAAGTCAAGACGGGTCTTTTGAATGACATCAATAGGCTTGGAATAGGTTCTTACTTCAAACCTTTTGTGGCTCAGAGGAAAGCGCTTACACTTTATCATTGCAAACATGTCACAAGTTTGAAAATGACGTTTGCCCAAAACTAGATCTTCTGTGTCACAAGATACAAACTGTGTTTATATTTTGAATGAAACACCCAGACTGGAAGAGAAAGAAAAATATTTTTCCAGGAGATGGGCTTTTTTGCTTAAGGAAGGTTTTTTGGGCTATCGAAAACAGTCTGGTGGAGGCAAGTTGGCCCACAGGGAACAGGAAATGGAATGAAATATAGTATGCTCTGTTTAAAATACATTTATGCAGTTTATAGCATTGTTTATTCCTACAGCATCAGTTTTGAGTGGCTGTGACTTTTGACAGTCACAAATGATAAAAATTTTGATGATAATAGTAATCCATTTTGGTACAGAAAATAATAGCCATCTATGCTGATAGGGATAATACAGTTGAAACTAGATTAATTTAAAAATAAACATTTCCTCTGCAGATGAATCCTGCAGAACAGATCAGAGTATAAGAGTGCAATAGAGGATTTTGTGACCCAGATAAATGACAGTACCACTGGCTTTGGAAGGCTGATCCATGGCGTTTCAGCTAGATGTCTTCTGCAAGAGAGAATGCTGTTTTGTAATTGTTCAAGCAAGACAGTCAACCAACTGTGAACTGCTGGATGCTCCGAAGAGTCATATGTAATACAAAAGATGTGCAAATTATAACATGGTCTTAAATGGTCTCTAGGGTTTAATTGTAATAGCAGTACAGGAAGCAACAGCCTCTACTCTTTGTTTTCAGATCTCCCTAAATCTCTTTCCGTAGTCTGCAGTATATGACCAACACGAAGTAATTTGTATGGTGACAGTGACAACCAAAGTGAGGAGCGAACTCTATTTATTACAGGGGGAATTCCTTCTACCACCTTTAGAAGCTGCAAGCAGTGCTAGATAGATGCCCTGCAACATGATTAATTTTCTTTTAATTTCAGCTTGATATTCACTGTTTCTTCGTTAAAAAAATCACAGACATTAAGTGGTGGAGACAGTTAGCTTGTGCCTGAGATGAGTGGCATGTTTTAGCTTTTTTCAGAGGCTGAGAAATCTGCCTAAATTCAGAGACTCAAAGTGGGTAGTTAAAAACGATAAATTTTTGCTGCCTTTTTTTATTGTAGCCTTTCTCCATTTAATTAACCTCTGCTGTTTTAAAAAGATATTTTAAATATTCATTATAATCTAAAGCAGACGATTAGTTCTATCTCTGTAAATGTATGAAATTGTGAGTAGGAGAACAAAAGCTTAATGTTGTTTTGGGGGAAGCAAGCCAATTGTAAATTTAGCCCTGCAGCTGATTCCTCAAGGGCATTGGCACGTGCCACTGTGTATAGCAAAAGGAACATGACCCACCTAAAGCATGCATGATCTCCATAATGGAAAAGAAAAAAGGCTAAGGTCTAGTGAGGTCTAACAGAGGGCAGGGACCAGAATTTTGAGCAGATGGTGTTCAGGGGCCCACCAGCCGCTTGAAAGCCAGGGAGTGGAGAGAATAGGCAGATACTAATTAGCAGAAGGTGATAAAAAAAAAGGGCATCCAGGATCCCCCAAACATCTGTTTAAAAGAATAAAGAGTCTGGTTTGACCCTGAGCCTTAATGATCTTAAAGGATACAGTTTAATTGCTTGGAAAAAAACCAGACACACACCACGCTGAGCTACAGTGAATCTTATTTTGGGAACATTGTAGGAGTTTGTGTAATTATTAATTTGGTGTATTTGTTTTAAAAAGATTATATACAGCATTAAGCCAATAAATGAAGTAGTTATAATCAAAATGCCAACTGTCTTTTCTTGGAATCAGCAAGCTCTTAACAAAAATTTGAATTTCAGATAACTTACAAATTGATATTACTTGCTCTGCATTTTAAAATGGCTATTTTGCGTGCTTCTCATGTATTTATATGGCTACATCTGTCTTTTCCCCTATTTATTTACATAGAGAGAACCTAGGTCCTTAGTTGGTTTGTCTGATTTGAAGTATTTTGAGCTCCACAAATAGCTGCTAATTACAGCACCAGAGACCTGACTGCAGTTGTCATCATTTTCTAGTGACCCAGTTACTTAAGAATTACTGCTGAACTTAACCAAGGAAAGTGCTGATTCACAAAGAGGTTTTCTCCTATTTTTTTACTTCAATCTATTCTAGCAATAATTCAATACAAAAGTCCGTGAAGAAGGTGTCAGGAAGTGTTGTGTATATGTTAGTTAAATCTTTGTTTTAGATGGTCTTTTCAGAATGTCATTTATAAGAAATTAAAATAATCTTTTTTGCTTTCCTTGCTGTTTCCCAGAATGAATAGCTTAATTCAATGCTATTAAAAAGCATAACAAACAGTACAAACTTCTCTTTTGCAAACCAGCGGTAAGCAGCAGGGCATTGCAGTAGAAGGAGCGAGCTAATAATTTTCTGGAAATGTGTGCTTATGTATCAGTGTGAGTGCACGTGTAAGAACTGATCACATGGAATATTTTCATTTGCATTCTGGAAGAGAGGGTATTTGCATTCTGGAAGAGAGGATAGAAAGCACTTTGAGAAAAATCACAGGTGATGCTGAATTGGAAGGTGCTGTAAACATTTGAAAAGACAGAAAAGAGTCTAAAGGGACCTGAAAGAGGTGACAAACATGAGAAGATAATAAGTGTGTGCCCTAAGGAATTTGAAGTATAGTATGATTAGTAGATGTAGTGCAGCTGAGGTAATTAAGTGTGCATGGTCAAGGCAGCTGTCACACAAGGCACTGCAGAGGGGTGCGATCTCCCCACTCGGTATGAATGAAGTTGCCTTAGTACTGCACAACGGTAAAGATAACCATGTTTTAAAATAAACATTTCAGAAATCTAGAAAATCTTCAGTGGCATACATGGAAATTAAGGATTGTCAAGACAGCAGTTTAAGGATTCTTCATTAAAGCACTGTGCTGAAAATTCCATTTGTCTCTGTTTTCAGAGCTGAACATATATTAAAGATTCCATAAAAAAGTTGCTTCAGGACAATGGCATATCAGATTTATTTATTTAATCTTAGCCTGGATTTAAACTAAATTTTCATTATAAGCAGGCCAGGAACCCAACAACATTATCATCAGTTTTTTGTTGAGGAGTCAAACACTATTTGTTAATTGGCAAATTCAGTCAAAAAAATGCAGTGAAATCCTACTGGATTTTACAAAATTCTTTAATGAGAGCCCAAATATATTGAGGGAATGCTTCTGAATGTGAGAGGCTTGCTTGAAAAATCTTGACCTACGCACAGTTTCTTTTGGATTATATCTCCGAAGTGAATGGAGTAATGGGAATAGATTCATGGCTACTAACTGATCTCAGCAAAAGTTAGAGAAGACCTCAAGCCCTACAGCATTCTTCTAAATAGAGAGTAGCACCAGATATGAATGGAAATGGGATTGTGTTAATATTGTTTTGCTCTGTGATTCATTACTTTAGTGATATGTCTTCACCACAATCAAAGTAAATAAATGGAAAATTTAGCAACATGAAATGTTAATAAACTGAGACTTCAGTTTTGCTTTGTCATCTGTATGGCTGTGTTCCACAAAGCATCCTTTCCTTCCTCGGTCTCCTTCCAACTCAGGAAGGAATCCTTCCTGGGAAACGGCAACTCTAGACAAGAGGTGCTACGAAATGATGTGAGCCACACACTGTGAGTCTGACAGACTTTGCAAAAGTGCCCACAACAATATAATTTATACTTTCTTGTACTGTGCCCTTTGGCTGAGTTAACCACAGGCTGAAGTGATAAACATAACAGCATGGTTTTGCACAGCAGTTAGTATAAGAGTGCATCTGCACAAATTGCAGAATTGCTTAAAAATTATGCAGTTTTTTTTCTTTTCATTTGTGGTTTATCTTTCAGGGAAATTTTATTCATCTCAAAGGACCAGAAGAAGACTTCTTTTGTAAGAAATGAAAACTGCAGTTCTCATGTAATTACTTGGTTGGGAATCTAAGGTGTGAAAAGAAATACTAGGAACAGTGAAACTTATTAAACTGGGGAATCTGACCACAATGTATAGATTGTACAAGGGCTAGAGGAAAACGCACACCAGCTCTTCTGTGTAAATCCTCTCAGATTTTTCTTCATATTTTATGAAGTCTTATTTCCTCTGTATTTTAATTTTTCTTGCTGTTTTGAAGAATTATTACATCTTTTCCCTGCAGTCCTTAAATACTCAGGGTGTATAACATAAATTTAAAAAGAACATAAAAATAAAAAAAAATCGTAACTCTGATGATATTGCATTTATTTGTTCTTACAGCAGTTCAATGGCCTAAACATTTTTCATCACTTAAAAGAATCTGCATAAAGATTCTGATTTTTCCTGGAAAGTAGTTCTTTGTGATGTGCTTGCACTCTTTGTGTGTGTGTGCCACAAAGGCGTATTTCTCACATGCCCAGGATACAGGCAATGCAACTGCAGGTATAATCTTTATAAACCCTGCAGTGCTTACATAATGATCAACATTTGTGGTAAAAAGTACTTGGAATACATTTTGATAGTTATAATAATACTTCAAATGATGAATTGCAAGGCTTTGATTAAAAAACAAAATGTAAGAGCTCCTGATTTTCATTTTCCATGTGCCCCCCCTATATCACGTTGGCAGGGAGCAGTTCCTTTCAAGCCTTTTTCTACTTCCAAAACACTGGTAAAGTGCACTGATGTAAATCTGCTTCAGAGTACCCTGGAACACATATTTATGTAGAAATACATGTGAAAATGTTGACATTGCACAGTGTCAAAGGCATAAGTCTGTTGCAAATGAGCACCTTAGGCCACTTAAAGAATCACTTTTGTGGAGGTTACTCCAGCTGTGGTTGAAAACAATCCTGTCATTAGGCTTGTGTCTGCAATGGTCAGCTCAGTGTCGGTCAGCAGACTTGACCTGAGGCAGGGACAGAGGGGATGGGGAGGGTTGGGGAGAAGGGGGATTGCACCCTCTCCACCCAGAGCCAGGCTGCAGAGACACGTTAGAAGCAGGAGGGAGATGCCTGCTGGTGGGTGTCTAAGGACTGAAGGGGTGCGAGGAGCGGGGCTGAGATGGGGACTGAGGTTTGCTCCTGCACCCCACAGGAAAGGGCACAGCCAAGGAAGGTACCCGCAGGGCAGAGGGATGTTTTCAGGGAAAGCCCAGGCTCTGCCAGACAGTGCAGGGATGAGTAGGTGCTGAGAACACCACCTGAGAAAAGCACTAAAAGCTGCTGGGTGGGCTAGCAGGTGGCCAGGTGAGAGTTGGGGATCAGTGAGGGCCTTGCACGACCCCAGGCTCTGCCCTGAGCCTGAGCCACTGCCTGCTACTCACACTCAGCTTCTGCCCAGCAGGCAAGATCCTGCTCCAAGGTAAGCAAATTTTCAATTTACATAATCCTCTTGGCCAGCTAGGGAAATTAGACACACCTAATACAAGTAGGCATAGGCTGTCTCGGACTTGGTGGATCAATTTACTGTCATTAGCTAATGACCAGCTAATGACACCCCCCCCCCCCCA
>Ga0065711_1028936_pt1 | contig 38457 bp, 26 predicted proteins | sample Hoacrofraction12_FD_59098 | JGI IMG/M metagenome (GOLD analysis project Ga0065711, IMG submission 59098) | Hoatzin crop microbial communities from Cojedes, Venezuela - Epithelial fraction 12 v2 (version 2) | ecosystem: Host-associated > Birds > Digestive system > Esophagus > Crop | place...
CCATTGGCCTTCTTGGCAGCCAGGGCACACTGCTGGCTCATGGTCAACCTGTCGTCCACCAGCACACCCAGGTCCCTCTCCACAGAGCTGCTTCGCAGCAGGTCAGCCTTGAGCCTGTACTGATGCATGGGGTTGTTCCTCCCCATGTGCAGGACCCTACACTTGCCCTTGTTGAACTTCATGAGGTTCCTCTGCGCCCAGCTCTCCAGCCTGTCAAGGTCTCGCTGAATGGCAGCACAGCCTTCCGGTGTATCAGCCGCTTCTCCCAGTTTTCACCTAAGGGATTTATACTCACCTCTCCCACTGTCAAAAGAGATCCTGAAACACCACACTCTCATCAAGGGTGAGACGGCTCGCAAACACACACACTCACACACCCCCCCGCACACTGACATTGTACCGTAATGAATAAAGGGGGTGTTGCATTCACATGGCGACAGCCATCAATAAGCTTCAGGTGATGCCTGTTTTCCCGTCATGTCCTTGTCTTCCACTACCAAACAGCTACAGGATATCCCTGACAGGCTACAGGTTAAAATTTTAATAGCTGTAGAACATGGTCAAATTCTTGGACTACGACATCATTACTAGCGCCCATAGCCACTGTCAGCCTGGATGAATTTCGCCTCTTCTCGCAGCACAGGGTGCGCTGCAGCCTGTCCCGACGCAGTCTCAGGAGAGCATTTCTGGGTGTCCCCAGCCTGGCTGCTCCTCTCCCACCGATGCTGCTGCACGGCCCATCCCAGCCCGCTGGCCCCACGGAGGGCACCTGTCCCGAAGGGAGCCGGCAGCTCTCTCCACGGACGCGGGCAGGGTGTACTGAGCAGCACATCCAGCAGAAAGGGGAAAAAAGGATTTAAAATATTTCCTAGCTTTAGCATTTGAAACATATTGACTTTTCCAGTGCAATAGCGTGCCCCTTGTGGCTTACTCTGCAGCTCAGTCCAGCTCTCCCCTTTGATGTTTTGCCCACAGTATCATAAACTTCACCACAGAAAAGAAAAACAGCTCATCTCTTTGAGAGCCACGAACAAATGAAGTGGGAATGTGAACTGAAGCTGTACCACGGTTTCTGCAGCAGAGATTCTTTTATGTGGAGTGGCCTAAAGGAATACTGTAACATTCAACCAAACAGAATGATGGTCAGCCTTGCTGGAATTTGCCTGGGTAGAAATTGTATTTATGAGCAGTTTTGGTAAATTACTATGTTTTGGTAAGGGCAGCAAAGGGAAAAATACCTTCTTCAGAGCTAGACGTCTTAGTGCTTTCTTCTCTTCAGACTCCTGGTTTCAGCTATTTCAGTATCAAAGAAACCAAACTGAAATATGAAAAATGTGACTTCTGGGAAATAATCAGCTGTGGGGAGAGCAGAAGTCAGGTTTGAGAACTGTAATTGGAAAACAGTAATTTCTCTAAGACTCACTAAAATGTATGGCCAAATCCCCGGTGCCCCTTAAGTTAAAAGGGAAATGTTCTGTCTAATCTATCCTGAACACTGGGAGATTTTTTCCTCTCACTGTATTCATTTCTGTTTGTGTCATTCCTGGAAAGGGACTTCTTTTTTCGATATCTTCTAATTTTGTTGTGGGGATTGTGGATTTTGGCAAAGTGCCAAAGTTCGAAGACTTTCAACACTGAAAGTTTCTAAGAAAGAAATTATGTCAGATAGACTCTGTTACCTCATATGACACTTGGCCGGAGATTTACTGCTGCTTTTTTTCTAGGACACTGGAAGAAAGCTACACTGTTGTTAGGAGAGCAGAGAGTAGTTCATCTTTCAAGTAGTCCTTCACAGGTTTTATCCACAGAGGATCAGAAAACTTTACCAAAGAAAATGTAGTGCGTCAGCAGTAGCAACATGCCACGTGAGTTAATTTGGGGGCATATTTTTAAACGTATGTATGTGACGTGAAAGCCTAAAAATTGCTTGAAGGACCAGCTCCTCAGAGGCCTGAATTATGACCGCTGTGCATGTTGCCGTGCCTAAATATGGATGCTCAGGACCCAAACTGGTTTCCTGACTGGATTCAGAGTGAGAGGGCAAGTAAGGTGTCGGGGTTCACAGGAGAGAGAGGTGCTCCCCAGTGCGTGGCCAGGAGACACTCCTGCGCTTACAGCTAATCATTGTAAAGGTGCCATGTGACAAAATACACTGGAAAAGGGTCCAAGAGTTGAGGAAGCACACATCAAATAACTAAAAAGCGACACTGCCACTTGTGCTTCTCCTTCTGTTCCTAATCTGCACGGCCCTGCGCAGTATTTCACCTATGCGCTATGCTCACCGTAGGGCTCTGCTTCGTCTTCATCACAGCTCCGTTTGCAAGCAAGGGCAGCGCACATCTAACCATGCCCAGGGCAGTGGTCCCCATGCTCTCACCAACACCCAACAGTGATGCTGAGGTGCAGCACAGTAGGCAATGCCCTATTTTGCTCTCCCTGTTGGCGTCTGTTATAGCTCTTGAATTTCATGTGGTTTTGCGCAATACTGGAAGACCTGGACATGAGACCAGCACTAAATGAGATTAATTCTTCCCTCAGGCCGTTGAGGAGCTCACTGGAGGAGAATTACATCACGGTGTGGGACAATGTGTGGGATGTATCCGCAGACAGCCCTTAGGGGGAACAATTCTTTCAAGGTAAACACCCCCCACCTCAGAGGCTACCTGCAGTGAGGTGTGAGACTTGGTGCGAGAAGTCCTGCACTATCAAGCAGGGCACGAGCTATTTATTCACCTTCTCCCACCAATAAAGAAATGCTGTCCTACATACTGAGCTTATGCCTGCCCTGTCGCTCTGCAGATGGACTCTTTGTTGACTCGGTAGGAAGCAGACCATGAAATCCCAAAGGACTATCTCGGAGGATGCCTGCACGCTGTCTGCCAGCCACAGGACCTCACGGGGATGAGAAGAAGCTCCCTCCACAGAGTGTGCCACACTCTATCCCCTGACACCTCGTTGCTCTTTTGCAGAGTATTCAGTGATGACCCCAGTAGCGATCCTTTTGTGATTTTCAGTTGAGCAAAATTCCCATTGTACAGTCAGCCTTTAGACATTTCAGGGAAATATTTTTATTAGTAGGGACAGAAATTAGGCATGCAAATCCATTCATTAACATGCTCTGGCTTTTCCAAAGCATCTCCCCATCCAGGTTAATCAGAAGCCATGAGAGGGAAAGGGGGCTAGAAAAGTGCATTTCCACAAGGAGTCTCTTCATCATTTTTCTGCTCTAAGGCTCAGCATTTATATGATGTAAACCCATGCATATCACATTGCACTGGAATGCCCAAAAGACATTTTTGATGATCACTTGGACTCTGTGATGCTCCAAGGCACTAAATGTCCCAGAATAAAAAGCAGAACTGGGATGCCAATGGCAAAGGCTCCGGCACAGGCACCTCGGGAAGGCTACAGGTGTGCCTTTCCGACGAGTCCTCCCAATGAAGTGCTGAGTACAAGTCTGCTTGGCTAGCAGGCGTGAAATTTCACCACAGAAATGTATACAGGCATAAACTGCAAGCCTCTGGCAAGTCATTTCTGTACAATTTCCCTGCCAAGTGCTCATGCTGGGGCTTACACCGACGGCTCTGCACACAAGTCAGAACAAAACCAGCTCCCAGTTCCAACATTAGTCCATCCCCACATGGCTTTTGCTGAAATCACCTTATCTGTCATGGCTCCTTAGTATTAAGCACAGTCGTTACAGCTGAGAAGACCTAAGATTTATCGAGGCCACAAGCTAAAACCCCAGAGCAGGTTTACACACACCAAGCCAGCTCCCCGCGGGAGCGGTGACTCCCCCGACACATCGTCACAGCACATGTGGGTGCCACCTTTCCCGGGTGGATCTGACACCTGGGACTGGGAGAGGTTCAGGATTTGCCATCTGGTCAAAAAACAGAGCAGAGGGCCAGTCAGGAAGGTGCCAGATAACCTGCGTCCTACAGGGGTGGTGTGGCAGAGGACTTCCAAGCCAAGTGACAGCAAGACACAGTGTCCAATAACTACAGATGAAGTCCTTGGCATTTGCTAACGTCTTTAGAAGACGCAGTGAAGAAAATCATCTGGAGAAGCAGATTTATGGCAAGTGGCTATCATTTACAGTTTATTTTTCGGTAAGATTTCATCCTCCATCCTGTTCATTTTCCTAAACAGTTTAAGCCATTTTTTTTTTCCAGTCTGACTGCTTAGCCAAGATTTGGAGCCACAAAGGGTCATTTTCCTTAGGATGAGAGACTGTTAATAAGAGTCAAGTATGCACTCAGGGAAAAATGTATTTATAAAAAATTGGTTTTTTTTAAAAAAAGCTCATTTTCACTAAACTCACAACTGAAATAAATAGCAGCACCCAACTACCCCCCACAAAAATCTGCCCCCCAGCAAGCTCTCAGCTCAGAAGCCCACACCTCTGCCTCTCTCCTCCTCTCCCTGCCTTTACTTTCAATGTCCCCGTGAGTGGCTGCCGGTCTCCAGCATGCCAGCTACATTTCTACTGCCTCAAAAATGCAACATCTCAGAAAGTTTCTCTGACACATGCAAGGTGCAGCTCTCAATCTCCCACACTGGTGGTTATCATCACGGGGTCCTGCTTGTGTTCACTCTGCCCTGCCTTTTGCAGTGTCACTCAAGGTGGACCCAGCACTGTGTGTGCATTTCTTTCAGGGGGATGCTGCACCTACTGTCAACCCTGAGCATACTGGGGAGAGCTAAGTCTACTGGCCCCCCTGCGAGAGAATCTTGGGACTTCTGTCAAGAAGCCTGGGAAGTGCTATTTGATCCCTAGAGTCAGTTTATGGATGCATGTTGTGTCTTGCCTCCAGACTGATCATTTTTGAAAACAATCACAGGTTGGTAGGATTTTCAACATCTTCATTAATGGCCTACTGGGATGAGGGGACAGAGTGCACCTTTGGCAAATTTGCAGATGATGCAAAACTGGAAGGAGTGACTGATGTCCCACAGGGTCATGCTGCCATCCACAGGGACCTGGACAAGCTGCAGAGTTGGGCAGACAGGAACTTCTTGGGGATCAACAAAGGGTAATGCAAGGTCCTGCCCTTGGGGAGGAATAACCCCAGGCACCAGTACACTCTGGTGGCCAACTGGCTTTGCAGAAAAGGCCCTGGGGATCCTGGTGGACACCAGGCTGACCATGAATGCACCATCATTGGAAGTGTTCAAGGTCAAGTTGCATGGAGCTTTGAGCAACTTGATCTAGTGAAAGGTATCCCTGCTCATGGCAGGAGGGTTAGACTGGACGATCTTAAAAGCTACCTTCCAACCCAAACCATTCTATGGTTCTGTCATCCTATGAGCCAACAAAGAGCCCTTGCAGCAAAGAGGCCACCAGCCTACTGGGCTGCTCTGGGCAGAGCACTGCCAGCATGTCAAGGGAGGTGATCCTTCCCCGACATGCTGGCAGGTGATCCTTCCCCTCTGCTCAGCCCTGGTGAGACACATCTTGGTACTCTTTCCAGTGCTGGGCTCTCCAGTACGAGAGAGACATGAGCATGCTAAAGTGAGTCCCAGTGAGGGGACGTGAAGATGATTAAGGGCTTGTGGCATTTGACACACAGGGAGAACCTGAGAAAGCTGGGACTGTTTAGCCAGGAGAAGAGAAAACTCAGGAGGATTCACTGATGTGTATAAATATCTGACAGGGAAAGTGAAAAAGACAGAGCCATGCTCTTCTCAGCAGTGCCCTGTGACAGGACAAGAGGCAATGGACACAATTTGAAATACAGGACTTCCATTTAAACATAAAATCCCCCACTTTTTTACTGAGTGTGGTCAAACACTCAAGCAGGTTCCCCAGAGAGGCTGTGGAGTCTCTTCCACCCTTGGAGATATCCAACTCAACTAGATACAGGTCTGAGCATCCTGCTCCAGTTGACCATGCTTTGAGCAGGGTGGTTGGACCAAAGATCCATAGTTCCTTCCAACCTCAGCTATTCCATGACGCTATGACTTTGGCAACACAGGCAAAGCAAACCTCAACAGTGGAAAGGCTTAAATGAGACTTAACTTACACTTACATGGACTTCCTTCAGGCATCTAAACAGCAGACCATGTTGTTTTGTCAACTCAGGTGATCCTCTAGCAGAAAATCATCTTCTTAACAGCAGGACCCATGTAGCACTGTCTCAAGGTAGGCCCAACAGGATGGGGAGCCATTGCTCAGTGCTACAACACAGAAATTTCAGACTTGCTGAAGAAACCACAAGCCACAGAAATACAGAGCTGTTGAGTACGGAAGGCACCTCCTGAGATTGTCTAAAGAATCCCTTTTCTCTGCACACATGTAGCCAGTTTGACATGCTAGATGTACCATATATGTGCTGCCACAGGCAGTGAGACTTGTCTCACTCACTCATCACAGCAAGATCCTTCCATGCAGCTTTGGGTCTGGGTGCTAATGGAAATCTCCCACCCATATGTCCTACTGTTGTCCTCAGAGTGCTTTGCAAGTCATATTCGTTTCAACTGATACATCTTTCTCTGAGTATTTTTGGGGATTCTTTCTCTTAATCTTTTCAAATCTCTACCATGGAGGGGTTTTCCTCTCTTTTTTTGTCAAGTTAGGATTGTATATCACCAATAATACTATTTGTCTCTCCTGGTCTTTGATCAGATGGCTTTTCTTCAGGTGTAAGCATTTAATCTCTTGCAGTAACTCCAAAGTACTCAGAGGCTTTGTGTTAGATGTCCAATAAAGAAGTGAAATTTAACCAAAGAAAAACACTGATCCACATTTTCTGTATTCCTGACATCCAGCGAGTAAGGGCACAGAAATGTTTAACCTGTTTCTTTAATCATATGAAGCCTGATCCAGTTCTCTCTGACGAACGTCATAGTCTTTCCACTGACTTCCACATGTCTGGAGCACATACACAGTGTATGTAGTGTATCTCCACCACATCAGTAACTCATGGAATTTTCTCTTAACCTTTAAAGAATATATAGTACATTTTACATATGCATATACACACACATATATAAAAAGAGTATGATTTTACTGCCATGGCTAGGCATAAAAGTAATCGTTAGGAAGTCTTACCTTGTACATTGTGCCTACTCCAATACTGAAGTCTACAGCAAAATCCAAATCTGTAGAAATGAAGGGAAGCCATTATTACTTTTTCTATGAAAATACTATTTTTATTAAAAGCAGAAGGTAAGCTGAAGGCACCAATCCTCTTTAAAATAAATTGGGTTTTAGCATCAATAGTGGAAATATATACACTGTGGCTGGGATATGTCTAGCACCTCTCCCATCTTTTCTGGCTGTCCATAAATAAGAAGTTTAAGGCCAATGACTATAATCAATGAATGATCTTAATGTTCTGCTCTCAAATTGTTTCCATTTCACAGGAAGTTCAAGTTTCCTTCAGTAAGTGGTTTATACTTTCCCATGCATTCTTACATTCTAGTCAAATCTATTTTATATGGATTAAACCTTAGTTTATTTATTGGGGAAGAACAGGAATAGCAGAGAATAAAATAGTTAGCATCTCCTTTTCTCCTGCCATTTTGAACAGCGTATGTGCATCACTGCTTTCAGTTTCTTGGGTAGATAGTGCTAATTTCTGAAACAACAGCCTTACACGGGTTTAGACCATCTGAAATGCAAGTCTAAGATGAGAAGTGATGGCAAACCTTTGCAACCGCAGAGTTCCCTACTGCTTTCCGTGGAGCTCTGGAAGGGGCAGCAAATCCCTGTGCAAGCATCAGATCCCAGAACTGGATCCTCGATTGTTCCTGGCAGGGGGAATTCACCAGCTGGCATCTCAAACTGTGAAAGTGTGGCACATTTTCCTGCTCTTCGATAGTGTCAAAACCTGGAACCTCAAGGACTGAAAAATACAATGGGAAAAATAAGACAGGTCAACTGCTCCTAATGAGTCTGGTTTACTACGTGTAAAGAAAAACATCACCTATTTTACAAAACCACGTAGTTATTTTTCTGAGAAGAAATTTTCTCAACAAATTAAACACCTTCTGCTTTACAAGGAACACAAACCTCTGTTGACTGTAAATACGGGATAACCTGCTGAAACACTGAAGGAGATAAAAACCTAAGCATTCCTGCTGGAGTGAACTCTAGAAATTGAAGAGCTGGAATTTTCCACATTCATTTTATTAAAATTTGTCCATTATCCATAATGAGTCCTTTATCACTGATTTACTTCAAACACTTGCTGGCATTTTGGTACCGGCTCTAGGAAATTCCTCCGCTTATGCTTGCCATTTTCTTTCCACTGGTCTAGAGGAAGGTTTGTTAACAGTCTCCTTGCCTACTTTTATAATCATTCACCATGTATCACAAATATTTAATACTTCATCCTGGATTCTGGTTAAGTGCTCAGTACACAAACTCCAAGCTGTAACCCAGATGCTTGACAGTGCTGGAAGAGGAGACAAATTGCTCCCACCTATGGGTCCAGGGATTTAGAGCTGAGGTACGATGGGTGGTGGAGCTGTTACCAACTGTCCCTGAGGTCCTGCCCTGGAGGAAGGATCTGCTGAATGGTCAGAGCCGGCAAAAGCTGCTGGGAAAGGCAGCTATGGAGAAGAGCTTAAATTCATGTATCGCACAGGTCCCCTGGCCATGGACTTGTTGTGGAGGAAACAGGAAGATGGAACGAGTTACCGGAAAGTCTTTAAGAAATGCAGCAGCTGGAATACTTACTTGAGATATATATAAAATTTATATGTATTTTATATATATATATAAAAAAGAAAAACCAAGACTGTAGAAGCCTACTTCCAGCATCTTAAACAAGGGAATTCCCAATAATAATGCATCTGTTTTTACCCAGGATGTCTGGGAGACTGGAAAGTCTATTCAGCATTCCACATCATCCGAATGCTGTCTCACTGCTGTCCCCAAGCAGGGAGGTGATCTTACCTGCACAAAGCACATCACTTCAGGTTTTGTTCCTGGAAAACAGACGAGGGATATGGGTGAAGCAAAGCCATGCTTGGCTTGCTTACCCTAAACCTGGAGAAGATGAGACTTCAGGGCAAAAAAAAGGAGTATTCTTGGCATCCACTTCTGGGAATTTTCTTTAAAATTCCTCCCATTTTTTGTGACTTGGTCTAGGCCAAGAATAAGAAAGAAAGAAATGTGCTCCTTGGGAGTATTTCAGTAATACCTAGCGATAACTTGTCTCTGGCAGAGATTATTTCAGCAGGATCCAGAGAGGATTTAAAATCCAAACAGAGACAGGAAAGCAGCCCAGCACTCCATTTGGATTGGTGGCAGAATTAATTCAAGTGTCTCGGCAGCACCAGAGAGCTCTCGCCAAATATCTCTAAGATGCCATTTTAACTTGGAATTGTATTGTGGCTGCTCCTTTTGAGAGCCTGCAGGGACTTAAAGGGACGTAAGCTACAGAGACACTTTCCTGTAGTGTGTCTCCAAATCTCAGTAGTACACAACGAATGAGGAGAGAGCCAGGGAGGCATAACCAGTCCTCTCAGTCCTCTCAGCTCCTTGTTTGCTGAAAAAAGATCTGTGGCAGTACGTGCAGTCTTGACACTGCTTCCAGGGTTTTAGCCACGAAGGTAAGTCAGTGTGACAGCAGAATAAGGTTGCTATGTACACATAAAAGCTCGAGGAAATGGCTCCTGTTATGGGATGCTCAGGGAGAGTGAAGTTATGGGCCATCTTGTAGCCTATGCCTAGAGACAGAACCTGGCCTTGCCGCGTTTTCTGTCTTCATCTTTTCAGAATCTGGCTCCTATTTCTGTGTCCGGTCTGAGAACATACCAGGTAATGCATTTTGCAATTCCACCACCTGCGCTGTGAAAGGACAGGCGTAGGCGTGGGTGCGCGTGTGGATTTCTGCAGGTACGGCGGGAGGCGTGCTGTCGCTTCTGACGTTTTGCGCCCAGCGCTGGCAGAACTCCTCCCAGCTACAGCTCGTGTAATCAGAGGCGTGAAAAACTGAGTCTTTAATTAAGAAAGCACTGAAAACACAGGTCTCTAGATCGGATGCTTATCAGGTACATGCCACACTCCCACTACCAGCACAATCATGTTACTAATCTATTTGCAGAACTTGATTTATGGAGATTAATAAAACAGCCAAATTATGTCAACTTATGGCAAAACCCATGTATTTTTCTTTCAGTTCAGATTCCAAAAGGTTATTTTCTTTCTCATAAGGCTATTTTTAATGGCAGATCATATGTGTACTTTACCCAGCCCTGCACAGAATGCCGGGAGAGCTGAAAGCACTGCGATTATGTGACCCACCAAAAGGTCAAGCAAAAAATATATATGGTGCTCACTGATATTTATTAGACATTTCTGAACCTGGACAAAGCCAGGGTATCACAGTGATTACTCTTCTTTCTTTGCACTTTGTGCAGAAATCCTTGTTTCCCACTCTATCTGTATCTTCATATCTGCCTCAATGTTAGCTGGAAGATCCCGGTGTCATCTGCTAGCAAACCAAATTCTGTTAAAACTCTGCAAATATTAAACACCATGAATCTTGGCTGTCTATATTCTCACTGTTTCTTCTACCATTTCCATAAACATTAAGCACTTCAGGTTGTGAGTAGCCACAGACCTCTTGGTTACATCTTTTCTGTTTTACAAGTCATAAGGCTGGGCTTTAGGCCAAACTCAACACCCATCCACATCATTTGCCCTCAGGAGTATTGCAGAGTCCTTTCTGAGACAATTAATTTGATTCTTTTAAGTGGGACAATCCCTGGCTGTTTGCTCTGCTTTCAGGTATATTGAAGGTAATGGGCATCAGGCTTTGGCGCACCCTTCCTCTATGCTTTTCCCCCTGTGGTGATACCACATGGCTGACAGCAGACAGAAAAGTCACCTACTGAAGACAGTAAGCGGGGAAATCTTTCTTAGGATATCGCCTGATCCAGCACTGAGATACATAGATTGCTGAAGCCTCTGTTCAGGTTTCCTGTGTCTCATAAATCCAGATTAAATCAAAAGCAGTATATATAGATATAAATATATATACCCATTAGTTATATCTATTATAGATAAATATTATAATATTAGATCTATATAATATTATATCTATATAGTGCTGCATCCAGCTCTGGAGCCCCCAGCACAGCAAAGACATGGACCTGTTGGAGCAGATCCAGAGGAGGACCACAAAAATGACCAGAGGGGTGGAACACCTCTCCTATGAGGAAAGGCTGAGAGAGCTGGGCTGGTTCAGCCTGCAGCAGAGAAGGCTCCAGGGAGACCTTGTAGCAGCCTTCCAGTGCCTTCCAGGGGCCTACAAGAAAGCTGCAGAGGGACTTTTTACCAGGGCATGTAGTGATAGGACAAGGGGTAGTGGCTTCAAGCTGAAAGAGGGCAGATTTAGACTAGATATAAGGAAGAAATTCTTTACAATGACAGTGGTGAGGCACTGGCACAGCTTTCCCAGAGAAGTTGTGTCTGCCCCCTCCTCCCTGGAAGTGTTCAAGGCCAGGTTGGATGGGGCTTTGAGCAAACTCGTCTAGTGGAAGGTGTCTCTGTCCGTGGCAGTGGGGTTGGAACTAGATGATCTTTAAGGTCCTTTCCAACCCAAAGCATTCTGTGATTCTATGATTCTCTATATATACACATAAATACATATGAATTTGCAGGTCTTGGAAGCACAGTGGGATATAGGCTTGTTTCTAGACTGGGTCGCTTAGGTTTAATGTTAGTGCAGGCATGAGAGGAACTCTTCTAAAATATCCTTCATCTGACCTTTTGGACCAAGGATGATGTTACCAGAAAATCCATTTATAACAGACATTGGGAAGGGGAGGGACTCTAAGCTCTGTAATGTGTGTTAATTAAATATTCCAGAACACTTTCCGGTAGCAACAAAACAAGAACTGTGATGGCACCTGTGCATTTATTATTTTATCTGAATATGTACATTTCTTTTGCTAGTCAAAGTAGTCATTTTGCTAAATTCATCTGGTTCCGCTATCACTTTCCTCTACGCAGTTAGACTTTGCTCCTGAAAATGGTTTAATCTTGGGCTCTTCATCCCCAGAAGGAAGAAAGAGAGGTTCTGCAATCTGACAGCAACCACAAACTAGAGCCAGTGCCTGGTTCTGCTACTTGAAGAAGTTTTAAAACATAAGGAGAATGTAACTGTGTGCCCAAAACAGATTAATAAATGCCCAGTGAAAAGACAGGAGCAAAGAAAGCTTGACCAGGGATACGACTGGGACCTTGCTACCTATGGGCAGAATAAGGGCTCAGTGATTGCAAAACTGCTGTTCCAGAAAGCTTATTTTAATTACTGGTTTCACATGGCTCTTGTCACTGACGAGGCTTGAAAGAAAGGACAGTTAAAGAGAAAACAACAAGATGCATTTCATGTTATGGTCAAGTGGTTTTGTATTTTGGTGAGTAATATTTTCTTCCCAGATCCAGGAATTAATTACTAAATATACTTACATTCTGAATTTCAGAGTCTAAGAACCCCAGACTCCTCTAAACCAATGAAATCTGCTTGCCTGGAGACTTAAAACTTTCTATTTGAAAAGCTGGATTTTTCAGACCAAAACTCGAAAAATTTGTATGCTCATATTAATCCATCATGTGTATCACACTGCAAATTTAAGCATGAACCTGTCTCTGAAAAGACTGAAGAAATTCTTTTAGTAGTTCTCCATATTATAATAGTTTTCCACGTTTCTGCTTCCCGTCCTGCCAGAAGGATTGGCTAAGAAACTGTGTGTACAGCAGTCCTCAGAAAAATACAGTAGCTAGCTATAAACCTCCAGGAGCTGAACAGTTTGAACATCTAAACTTCTCTATATTATTCAAATTTCAACGCGATTTTCATTCCAATTTCTTTCTCACTTTGATCTTCTGTATCTGATCCCACTGAAGTGACTTTGAAAGATACCACGTAGACATTTTTGACACATGGGCGTGATAGAAGAAAGAGGAATGCAAGCCTATTGTCTTATGGAGGAAGAAGTACTGATTTAATTTTTATTTTTTTATTCCATCAAATAGCTAGAGGGGGATAGACACAATTCATCAGCACTTGATTTAAATTGCTGTATCTTCATTTTCTATGTGAACCAGTCCATGCTTATTCCTGCAGGTATGCAGACAGCATACTTATCACCAAATGCTTCAGAAATATGTGGGCGTAGTCAACATCTGCGATTGCTTTTGCTGAATGCTTTGGGTTGTCTCAATCTTCTCATAATAGAGGCAAAGATAAACACCTTTTGCTATGTATGTCAGGCAAGAAATGCACAGTTATAATAAATTCAATTTATACTTGTTTCATCTTTTCCATTTTAAAAAGCCTAAATAAATATTAACTGTTGAATCCCACCAGTGTTCCCCTGAAGAAAGAAAGTAGATAGCTTTACCTCCATTGCAAAGACTGGAAGACTGAGGCAGAAATATATCATATCACAAAACATACCCCGAACTGAGAATTCATACATCTGTACCACTTTATCCTGAATACTCAGCAGAGTGGATAAAATGGACCTGTATTTTCCAGGAATGCCATAATGACTCTTCATAGAGATATATCGGCATTTTTTATGCAGAGCAAATAGAACGGAATAAAAGTACATCAGGGCTCATGACCACACATATTCACACTTCTGAACAGTAAAAGTATTGTCCACTGCTTCTGAAGTCCATATCAACTCTCTCTTATGCAGCCAGTTTGCAGTTCTGATTAAAACACCCCGCAGTCCATTTTTGTTTACAACTTGGCACGGAGATATTCTTTGCTCTATTTGTGACCTACCCACAGAGTGCTATTTCAACTAGTTTGGCCTGGATGATACTTTACCCAACAAAGAATAAAGCCTTAGAACAAGGTTATGCCCAGCCTGGAGCTACTCCTTATGTCTCACTTTTTAGAACATTACTGACATTGATACAGAAGCAAGAGGTTGATTATTTTGTCCTCCACACCACTGTACGATATTGCTCAATATTCTTTGAGACATGGACTTCTAAGAAACATGTTGCGTAGGACAGGGGAGACCTTTGCGTGCCCTCCCGTTGCATGCCCCAGCTCTTCTGTGGTTTGTACATCTCTGCCGGTGCCTCTGATCAGGGCACCGCTCTGAACTGGATACGCTGAATAATTTACCAGGCAGGGGAGTGCCGTCTGTTCCAGCTGCTGTACAACTAATTATGAACAGATGACACGCACAGGTGCTCAGCTACCAGCAGCAGAGGTTTTTTAAGTAGAGGGAAGGATCTGTGAACTCACAAATTCATACAGGCCAGAAGGGAGTGTTACAATTGCGGTCTACCCCAGGCTCGTGTATGCTGCAGACTTTCTCCAGACATTATTCACATTGTGCCTAAGCGCTGAGAGAGCAAGTAAAGGTGGAAATAACCCTTTTGCCCCCCTATCCTTATTTGGCTGAGGCCCACCATCTCCAGAGGACTCAAGGAACAACTAAGAGTGAGAGGTGTCCCTGGGTCTCCACGAATTCTTCTGCTCCACTCGGGAATGGGCTTGAGCTGGGATTTTGCTTGGATCCCAGGGAAAACTGAAGATGTTGTACCCATAGCCAGATTACACACAGATTATATATATACATATATATATATATATATATATATATATATCTCCTGTGGTGCAGGACTAGCCCCAAACCCTCATCACCTCTCTTTGCAGTTTCCTGGCTTTTGTCACCTTCCCCTAACACTCATCCACTTCTATAGTGGCTTCACTCCAGAGGCAGAAACACTGAACTGAGACAAACAACTGAATTCATTCAACATTTCCTTCTTGTCACATATTTTTCCTTAGAAATGAAACTAATAGGCAGTGTGGGAGGGGAGGTCTATCTCCCACCTAAATTCCTGGGTGGTTTGCTAACCTTGAGTCAGATATACTGAGACCCATTACATTTCCCCCCAGAAGGAGACAAAAACCCCAAAAATTTTGAAGTCTGATGCTACAAATATGGCCAGAGTGAGATTTTGAAACTCTGTCAGCTTCATTTCAAGCAGTTAAGATCTAGTGTTCTTGTAGTTCAAAGGTAAACTTCACGGTGAACATCCTTAAATTAATTTGAATATGAGTTTAGACATACAGTTACACACACCTATTTTTAAGGACAAGGATATTGATCTTGGCAAGGCAATAAATTCCAGTAATATCTCGTGGCAGAATAAAGCCAAGACAATTCAAACCCGTTTATTTTTTGTCTTCACAAGATTTTGCCAAAACCCATCATTTTGTTGGCCACATAATTCTGATTTATATTCAACAAGAGTAGTAAAAAGCTTTTACAGAGGAGACATCCAGAGTGACATTTTCCTATAAATCACACTGATTTTTACTGCCACAAGATCCCGCGGCTCGACTTCAAACACAACTGTGCTGTAAACTGCGTGGATGAAGCTGCATTCCTTCTGAATGAGAACCATGTTTCCCTTTCTCAGTGAGTGACTCCACATTCCTATCAGTCTCTAGCAGATAATAACAATATCCAAACAAAGGCAGTTTTCAGACCTGGTAGAGCAGCGATGGGAAAACATATTCGAAGCTGGTGTCACTCTATACAATATCATTCCTTAAAAAAAAAAAAAAAATAAAAGGAGCTAGACAAGGTGCATACTGGATAGTAAGTTCTTTTTCTCATGTTTCTGATGATGTAGTTTTGGGGGGTAAATTTTCCTGCTGGTGCAGTATGGAAGACTATAACTAGAACCAGAGCAATATTTACCAGCTGACCTGGAACATAGTACTCCTGAGATTGATTTACTCACGTAATCCTCAGGGCACTTTCATCAGGTAAAGGGAATTGGGAAATACCTATATTCACTTCTTAACCTAACAAAGGAAAATCCATCAAACACTGTTGCAATTGAAGTAACACTAACCTGTTGCATACTGTTAGGCATTTATTTCCCAAGAAGGGCTGACATTTCCCTTCCACAGCCCTTTCATTTCGTTGTTTCGGAACCATCCCCACCAAAGCCAGGTGCATGGAGCTGGGTCAAGAGTGCAGTGTTCTGATCTGACTCCAGATTAGGTTTAGGCAAAGGTCCATTTGCTAAACCTAGGATATGCTCCTGCTGTGCCAAAATCTCACTGAGAGATGTGGTGAGCCTGCAGCCATATCCAAAACAGAATCTGAAAATGATTTTATTGCAGTCCATCAAGTAACCTTTACTTCCTAACTCTATACATGTCACCTGAGCTCAGGTGACAAGGGTTCCTGCTCCTAGGTTATATTTTTCTGAGGACCCCAACTCACTTCTGAGGCCATATGTTCAATGTGCCCGTGACTCCCTTCTGTGCCAGGACAAGACCCGGGTACGCGTGTCCATCCCCCCAACCCACTTCCAGGGTGAGAAAGCCAAAGTGCCCACGGTGGAAGAGAGTCAGGAGGTTCACTCTGCCTCCGCGCCAGGAGTCCAGGACTGCATGGACGGCAGCCTCGCTCCAGAGCTGTAGGCAAACGCAGTTTTACCACTGGTGTCCCCCTACTTGCTTTTTTCCCCCCCAAAGGCACAGCTTCTGGGACAGCTGGCTTCACAGGATCATCTGCTAACCGGTATGGCCAAGGAAAAATTGAATCTAAAAGACACAAATATAAGAAAGGAGTGAATAAACACATTTTCTAATGACAATTCAAAAGCCACTTACATGTTTGATGGTGTGTGGATCACGTTTATTTATAGTTTAAGTCTAAAGGATGGCAGTCCTGAATCTCTGCTTCACAGTGCACTCTTCATCCCAGCCTCTCTCCAACACATAGTGCCAGATGGAAATGGGAATTGTGTGAGAATGCAAGCTCAGGATCCTCCGAAAACCTCTGTGTGAATGGAAGAAGGGTCAGATTTAAATCTTTAGTTGTGCACAATTTTGGGGTGGGGAGGAAATGCGTTTGTAGCAGAGTGCTAATAAAAATCTAACAGCTGTAAACTGCTGGTATGTGTAGAAAGCTGTCCTTCCACAGCTCTTTAAAAAGAAGAGCCACTTTCCCTGCTCATGCAAAGATTATCATTGCTATATATAAGCAGAGATAGGGGGCTTTTTATGATTTGCACATCAGTATGAAATAATATTCCCATTTCCCTTTTCAAAGAACTTCTTTTCCACTTCTATGAATATAAATGCATAAAAATCAGGAAAATCCTGCAGGCTAAACCGGCCTTGTGGGGGCCAAGAAAAGAAACCTCTCTGCTGTGAGTGGGTTGGCAGCATGGCCAGAGGAAAACAGCGCAGCTGCCTCAGTCACCGGTGGAGCACACAGCAAGCTTTCCACGCAGCCCTTCTGTTTCTAGTTTGCTTTGAAAAAATAGCAATTTACAAAATATCAATTACGATAGTTGTGGAGGAATGCGAAAAGGTTCAGGTTTAGCTTGCGTAGAGCTGCAGAGGAGTGGTTGCTTCTCACCCCTCAGACTAGCGACACACTGTTTTCGTACAGCTTTTCTCCCTCCTGGCTCTTCAGGAGGCCAGATCAGTAGAAAATGATCATAGAATCATTAGGAGGAAAAGACTTCTAAGATCAAGTCCAGCCATCAGCCCAGCACTACCATGCCTACTATGCTCCTCTGCAGCTCAGAAAGACAACAAAATCAGTGGACTTGACTGCATTGCCTTTACCTCCCCTTAGTAAAGTCAGCCCTCCCTGAGGGTCCTTATGTAACCCAGAGGGCCAAATTAGGATGGTTTCAGACAGTGTGGCAGGGCTCAGCGCTGCGACAGAGCCCCGTGGTGTCCCCAGCCCCTTCGCTCATGGGTGAAATTCTGGGCTCCTTCAAGTCCTGTTGATTTCAGAGGGGGTTTTCTTTCCTTGGCTCCCTGTCCCACAAGACCCATCGCAAGCTGCTTGCCCTTTCCTGCTGGGAGTTTGGGATCTGCCCTCACTCCTACAGCTTTTTGAAGGCGAATCTCCTCCCCTCCCTCAGGCTGGGGCAAGCAAGTCCTGGCAGCCCATGCCAAGGCACCGCAGCAAGCCAGAGGCAATTGCATGGAGTCAGCCAATGTAATTAGCCACCTTACATAGTGGTTTTGGTTTTTTTCTGGCATTGAAACACTGAGAAGTAAAGAATGACTCTGAAATAAGCACGTTTTGGGGGCACAGCACCTAAAAAATGGACAAAGTCGGACTACTTTTATTTAGAAACAATCATGATAGTGTTACTTCTACTCATTTTTTCTTAACATCCTCAAGTAGTTCTGATTAAATAAGTCTTGTTCAAAGTAATTTTCTTTCCTTCTACCCTACACTACCTGTAAGACAGCAAAAGCCAGGCCAGCATTAGGATACTGAACATTGAGTTCAGGCAACAGAATAAAGATTCTATTCCCCGACAGACATTCTGCAAGCAAAGCAATATTGTATGGCTATAGCTCTGTCTCCCATTCTCAAGGTTAGCTGACACAGAGCAAGCCTTACATTTGGATCAGAGGGCAGGTTAATAAAAATTGAAAATGGATGTTTGCAGTGCCACTGGTAGACCGAAATTTTATCACACAGGTCTGGGGGAAAAAACAGTGTGGGTGTCAGAACTGGAAAAGAAACATCAGTGTGCGAATGAAAGGAAATCATTACTCTAGAATTAAAAGTCTGTGGTGCCCTACCTGGGACCTGATTTGCATTATGGAAATTTCAGAGGGTGACCTCATGAGCTGCTCTTCTACAGTGGGGAACATGAAGACAGAAACCATTTTCTGAGTCTGAGATATATTACTGAGATCCAGTTTTGGGGCGCCCAACACAAGAAAGACGTTGGCAAACTGGAGCGAGTTCAGCTGAGAGCCACCACGATGGGTAAGGCAGGAGCACCTGTCCTTGCGGAGGGGCTGAGGGAGCTGGGCTGGTGCAGTCTGGAGATGGGAGGCTTTGGGGGGACCTAACAGCAGCCCCCAGCCAGTGCCCACGAGGAGACGATCACAAACATCGGAGGCCAGGCTCTTCACAGCTGTGCCTGGTGGGTGGGTGAGAGGCTCTGGGCATACGCTGAAGGAGGAGAGGTTCAGACCTCTGAATTTTTTCCCCAAGGGCAGCCAGGCGCTGGAGCAGATGACCCAGAGGCTGTGCAGTCTCTATCCTTGGAGAGGTTCAACCCCAACTGGGCTTGCTCAAAGCCTGCAGCAATCTGGTCTGACCTCAGAGCTGACCCTGCTTTGAGCAGGAGGTTAGGATGGAGACCTGAGTCCTGAGTTCCCTTCCAGCATGAGTTTTCCTATGATCCTATGATTTATTACATTGTTCCCTAACTATATATTTGAGAGAGCAGATAACAGTTTTGCCTAATCTTTTTAAACTCTATTTCCAGAAACAAATTTCACCTACTCTCTCCAGAAAATTCCTTTCTCTGACTGCTGAAATGTGCTGATAAGTGTGTCATTTATTATGGTGATGTTTATGCTTTGGCACCACTTTCACAAAACCCATTCAGAAGCCATTTCATATCAAAGTGGGCAATCATACCACAGTCATTTCAAATGGAAACCGCAGGTCATGATGAACTGGGCTATCCTCTGACTTTTGTGAATGAGAAATGAAAATTTAAATAGTCACCACCAAGTATTTAGTCTCCACATCCAATTAAATGGCACTTCTGTTTTACAGAGTATAGCTTACTTGACTGCATTAAGAGTTTTAAACTAACTTTTCAAAGAGTAGTGGATAATTTATCACTAGAAATATCGGCAAGCACACTGATGCCAAGAAATTCTCCCAAAGCATTAAGCTGTTCTGAGTAATATTTCAATACAATTGAAGCTGCTGTTTTCATGTCCCTGAAACAGCAAAACCAGAAATATTTGCAAGCTGTTTTGACATTCTTGAACACACCATTAAGCAACAATAAAAGAGGTTGTCATAGCTGCTGTATCATAACGGAATGAGTTTGTCTCTCTTCAAACTGGTAGTGGCATTTTGCTAGTCAGAACATCAGGAAAAAATGTTAAAATCAGAGCCAGAAAAAAAAAAAAAAGACTCACAAGACAGTATAAATCATCTTTTGTTTTATCTGAGTTCAAGATTTATTCCCTTTTTCTTTCAATCTTTTAATCAATCTTTGAAATAAAAAGCAGGGAAATGAAATGTAAACTAACCAAGACTAGTCACATAACTAAGAGAAAATTATTTTAGTTATTATTTCTCTGTCTTGTACATCTTGTCAAGAGAAAGCTGGTAAAGCAAAGTTTGCTTTCGGTACTTTGCAACTGAGTTTGCATCCTATACATTACCTGCCCATGTTTTCAGACCCCACCAGAAGGCCCTCGTGCATTGGCCACTATGGTCTTAAATTGCAGGTAGCTTGTGCCCCTGTTTCTTTATGCATTATGTATATATAGACATTAAATACTCAGAACTAAAATATAAACATATAGCAGGGAGTGATTTTGATTAAATTATTGATGTAATGTTGTTTAGCACTGGACTTCTCACTGGAATTTGATAAATGGTGAATTGTAATAAAAAAAAATTAATCCCAAGAACAAGATTATGTCTGATATTAATAAGCAGTGATATGGAAGCAACTGAAAATATGCATCCTTAGCATCTTCAATTACACATATCTTCAACATTAAGAATCTTCTTTCACGGTCATGATTTCTGTTATCGTAGTTCTATAACCAATGTGGAGCAAAATTTTTTTGCAGAGGTTACTATGCACTGAAGGTAATACCCTTCCAGAAATAGGTTTCTCAGGAAAACAACATCTTCTACTCATAATATTAATGCAATAACATTAGAATGGTATCAGCAGCAGCACACCTATAAGCATAGCTATTGCTACAGAGATGTCTGGCCAACAGGGCAGAAAAAGATACAAGATTAATCTTTTGGTTATATCAGAAGACAGGTTCTAAGGCATGAAATATAAAACAAGTGAGAATATCCAACCTTAGAAATTGAGTTTGAGGCACTAAGCTTTTAAAGTTGTTGGTTACGTATAATGTATAATGTATGCATGCGCAGAGTTGTACAAACACAGAAGAAATTGTCCCTGTCTTACCCCTTACAGCTTGTGGACGGACCATAAGAAGCAGTGAGCTGAAATGTCCTTTGAATTCAGTTAGTGTATTGATGGGATCAGAATTCTTATAAATATGCCCTCAAATAGGCATTGGCCATGCCATCTATCACAATACAGGGAATAGGCAAGACACAGCATGAAATCCTTCAGAAGAACACACTGTCTTTGCTTTCATCCAACATTGAATAAGATCTGCAGCATTTACCATATTCAGGGTGAAGTTATTCAACAGCCAACTTTTGGGCCAAAACTGAGGAGAGAAGAAGGGACTGCAAAAGTTGAGAGCACAGGTCGGTGCTCTGAGCGAGAGGCAGACACAGTGATTGCCGGTTCGACAACTGGAGGCTTGGTCCTTGAAGGCAACATCACATCCTCTTGAGAACTTGTCAACAAATACAAGATTTTGTAATTTCATCTTACGCTTCCAAGTACCTCTGCCACTGAACACAGCCATTTGTGGACAAATATCAGTTGTTTATATCTCAGTCACAAGAATAAATCTCCCTGTCTCAAGTCTCTTTCTTTTGCTGGACTCTCACTGCAGTGATGTTACAGATTCTCTCTCCATTGTCTTTCATGCCTTGGGCTTTAAAGGTCTTAGAGAAATACGCAACAATCTAATACTTATCCTCATTTGATTTCCCTGTATTTCCCATTTACTTTCGATTTTATTTCTGCACTTAACCTGCCACAACTGTTTAAGAATTTATTGAGGTGAATGAGAAGTTCTTTCTCTGGTTACAACTTCAAAAATACGATCAAGTTGTAAGGAAGGCAGTGTCTGAGCAAAAGGAGGAAAGGGCTGAGGAGGTAAACACCTATTATGGGTTGCTTCTAAAGATCACCACTGACTGCAGTTTCCCAGATTTCATCAGGCAATCTGTCCCAAAGCTTCACAATCCTTTCTGTTAAAAAGTTCATACCAATGTTTAGACAGAACCTTTCTTGCCGTGATTTAAGGTGATCATTTCTTGCCCTATTCACTAGAGATACTACCTTAGTCTTTGGAACTAACTCTTACATACTTGGAAGACCATTAACCTACCTCCACTCTTAGCCTTGTTTGTCTTTGGTTAAAGAATCCCAGACAAGTCATCTTATTCTCATACATCTTTGTTTATAGCCCTCTGATATATCCTTGCTGCTCTGAACCAGTTATCTACACGTTTCTTCAACAGCAGTGCCCAACGCCAGATGCTGTATGCCCCTTGCCTAACAGAGTACCAGGATTATTATATTTTGGAGGCCACATCCTTGTTTACAGATGGCAAAATGAGGTTTGCCTTCTTTCCAACTTCATGACATTTTTGGGTCATGTTCATTTTGAACCTCTGTTCCGTTTTTAAAGATCAGCCACCTATACAGCTCTTCTTATCCTGGATTAATGCAATTGGTTACATCAGTGATGCAACTGGTGATGATCTACACCGATTCCACTGACTTTCAGATCACCATTTTGATGATTTCTCAAATTTTTCACAATTTCTTTGAATCTTTATCCTGTCCTCCAGCATTCCTGAAGTTTCTTCCAGCTGTTTATCTTTGCAAAGCTTAATATTACAGTGCTTTGCTCCGTCACTCAAGTCATTTATTCCAGTATTAAAGATTTTTGATACCTTCTCTTTGGGTTCCAAATCTGTCCTCTATGCAGGCATAACAGTTTCAGCAAGATTATATATTCCTAATTTGCTTGTCATTACTACAATTCAAATTGTCTCAGCATTAACCTATGCTATCTTTTGCTTCACTCATCTAGAATGACTTCTTCATTGTAGAATGAAATTTGATGAGCTTGATATGAACCCTCCTTGAAAAAACACATTGCTCATCCTCTTCTTGTCTTCCAAATGCCTACGGATGATTTCTTTATCTATTTGTTCTAGAACTTTTTAGCTCAACTAGAATATCCCAGTTCTTTACTTTCCAAGATAACTGCTGTATTTGCTGTTTTCATATATTCCAGTATTAAACTTGATCTTCACAGATTGTCAAAGATCACTGCTAATTTTTTCCAAGCTTACTTCAGCAAGCTATTTAGGCACCCATGGATGAGTTTTGTCAAGTTCACATTATTTCAAAGCATCCAGTCCACCTAAGGATTCTCTAACTTGTTTCAAATTTGTTCTAGACTGAGGCCTTACGCAGTACTGAATTATTTACCTGCTGATATTTTAAATTATAACAGATGCAGAAAACACTTGAATCTTCTTGGTATCATCTTTTGCTAGCTCTCCTTCTGTCTAATGAACAGCAAACTGGAAATGTCATTGCTCTTCCTGTTAGTATTGGTGTGTACATTTAAAATGAATATTAATGTATAATATTAAATTACAAATGTATAATATAATATTAATAATAATAGCTTTTAATAGATTGTCTTCTTGTTACTCTGCTGTCCCTAGCCAAGCATACTGGGTTTTGCATTTAGGCCAGTGCTATTAATTTATATCCAACCCTAGTTCCCATTTCATAGAAGCGTAGAATATTTTGGGTTGGAAGGCACCTTTAAAGGTCATCTAGTCCACGTCCCCTGTGTGCTTCCTGCTAGAGTTAGATGTCAGTGAAAGAGCTAAACATATCACCAGACCCTTTTAAAAATTTTTACCCTTTCTTCATTTTCGGACAGTTTGTGCTTATGCCTTTAGAGCATTTTCTTGGAAGATCTGCTGTACCTCCTTAACTCCATTTACCACTTATATCTTTATGAGATCTTACCTACAGATTCTGAGTTTATTGATTCCTGCTCTCAGGGAGCTTCTCCTTTTCCTAAGAACGGGGAACTCACCAGGTCCTTGCCATGGTTGTTGCTTTCCTCCTTCACATTCATAGCCAGCTCCTCCCCTTTTGATTAGAATCAAACCCAGAGCAACATCTCCTGTGGATGATTTAATTCTTTTCTGTCATGAGAACCTACTTATTTAAACAGTTGTTAACTGTGGGTATTGTACTGTCAAAGTTCTACTCCTTTCCATAGAACTGCTAGTAGGAAAGTCTTTTTTCAACTGACAGAGGTAAAATTAGATAAATTGTACAGGCAGGTGCCAAAATAGTTTTAAATGCAACTTGCAGTGGAGTTTCTGAAAGGGATTATTTAGCAGAAAAAGAGGCACAATTTCATCCCTGCCTTTTTTTATGGTCCTGTTCTAAAAGTTTCTATAAAAATACTATAATCTAGTTCTTCAGGACTGAGAAAGCAGTTTATATCTGCACTGTATGTCTTTCAGAGGCCTTTTAAATGCTTTGGCAATTGGAGCCATCATTACAGATTGGAAGTCTGTTGAAAAGATACCTTAGAGACTTTTGGCTTTACTTTGCATTCTTACAGAAAGAAATCATTCTGAAGAAAAAAGGGAAAGATAATAAAAATAACTTTACTGTCCTGCTGAGACTCACTTTACCTGTATTTCCTCTGACCAGGTATCCTATTGGAAAAGCATTGCAATGGATTCCTGGACTCCAATGATATCTCTTGAGTAGCAAGTGGATTTTGGCATTTTATTGTCAAAGTCTTGCTTTTTTCTGTTGCCATTTTCCAACAATGTCATTGTAGAATGGTCTCTTGCTCTGAAGAATTGGTCATCCAAAGGTCCATGAAGGGCTTTCTCATTGGATTGATTTCATTCCGCTGGGAAAAACAAGGAGTTGGTGCTGGGTTTACATGGAAGCTCCAGCAGCTTGAAAGGTGGATTGATCCAGTGCTCAACTCCTTCCAGCTCCAGAGCTATCTTGCAGAGATCTGTGCAGCCCTGTAAGCTACGGTGTGATACACCTCTATACCACCATCACCTCCAGAGGGAAAAAGAGTAATTCCTTCATTTCTTACACAAAGTTGCTGCATAACTTGCCTCTAAACCACTGTCTACCTTTGTCTTCATGTTCTGCCTAATTTGCTGTCTGATATTACCCTGGGACATCTGTCAGCATCACTCATCACTGATTCCTGGGACATCTGTCAGCATCACTCCTCACTGATGCCCAACTGCTTTCACCTAGAGCAGAGGCTCTTGCAGTTTTGGAAGGCCATCAGTTTGGACTTCAGCCAATATTGTATAGTGACTAACCTGAAAAGCAAGACAGTGTAGCAACTTTGAAAAAAGTCTTCTGTGGTCCACATAAGAGTTGAGAAACTTCCAGTTTCCTAGGCCATGCTCTGGGACTATCCTCAGGAGGAATAATATTGTCCACAAGTTGTAGAACTTTTTATTTGTAAGATTTGAGTTGCTTTATGTTGGTGAGAATAATCATTAGTATGAGAGATGGAGGAGCTCAGGGTGCCAAGTTTTTAAGTGGTTTGCTCAGGATCACAGGAAGTCTGGTAAAGTCAGGATTTTCCCCTTGGTCTAATAGTTGTGCTCCACACATGTGCCTCCTACCTTCTGTTATTTAATACCCTAGAGAACAAGCCTGCCCCAAATCTGCTGATTTTAATGGATTTTTTTTCTTTTAACATCAACAGGTATTGGATAAGACTCAGAGTCGGAGTGGAGATAGGGCTGCTACAAAACAGAAAAAGGAGAAAGACAAAGACTTCAGGAAAGCAATATTTTTGAATTAAATATGAAATGACTGAAATGTCAGGAAAGAGAAAAGAAAACATGAACAGAGGTCATGAAGTTAATCGAAGAATTACAAAATGACTGAATTCTGAGAAGTAAAAAAAAACCTAATGAAGAGATTTATAGATTTTATTATGTTAAAGCAGTTAATTAAGAAACATGGTTACAGAGTATGAACTATACTCCCCACGGCTGGTGGGGAGAGAGGCTGATTTTTCTGCAGGTCAGCAAATGTGCTGGGCTTGCCCTCTGTCAGATAAGAAAGAACCTCAAAGCCCAATCCAGTCATTATTCATAAATGTTCTGGGATGTTTTTGTTTTAATTCTATGACCTTCCTTTGGAAACTGGACTAAGTTTTACAAAATATGTAGATCTCTATTTTGCTGACTTTTATATGGAAAACTCAGGCAGCTGCATCCCAAGATTTGGCATCTCCATCTCTTTCTCTCATCTACACTTTAGTGGTTTGGCTCACCCAGAAGCAAGTCAGCCAGCCGAGGGACATGCTCGATGGAGGCCTGTGCTGGAGTTGGTTTTCATGCTGACTCCAGGAAAGGAGTTCCCAGCCTCACCCAAGTATTTGCACATAAGCAAAACAACTAGCTTAATTCTCCTTGCTGCCCTTCTTTTTGTCCTCCCTTATTTTTAACCTCCTATTCCTTACTTTCCTCCTCCTCTAGGCTCTAGCATCTCATCCTTTTGTTTTCAGAAGCGCCTGTCTCTCCCTATTATGCAGAGATCTCCCTGTTAATGGGGGTGACCAAGGTGTTAAGCTCCAAGGTTGGGCTAAATCAGGATCTATTGGCTGAGGCACTCACACGGAAATTGGGCACAGGACCAGTACTGACTTCATTGGGAGCAGCGTTAAATCCATGGGGCAGCTATAGAGGATTTCCATATCTAAAATTTTCCAGCAGCTTTGAAACTTAGAGTGAGATTTGGATATCCAAAACATTCACAGTAAGATATAATAATACTTTATCCATTCTTCCCCCATGAAAATACTTTAGTAGAAGTACTCTGAGAAAAGTGTCTATTTGGGTAAAGTTAAAATCTGAAAAGTAGAAAGAACAAAATAGGTTGTGAAAAATCTTGGTTAATTTTGAAACCTAGAACGTGAGGACCTCAAAACCACTGGTCTTTCCTGGTATTCCGGGTTTTGGAAATCATATGGGAAAAATGAGAAACTAATATAATTAAAAAGAAAAATATTTTCCCCAATAACTGCATGCGACAGGAGCAATTTCAGCATGGTATATTCATATTTTTGCTGTTGGGATGGTTAAAAACTGGCAGTTGTTATAAAACAGGATACTTAAAAGCTAGTTCAGTTTTAAGTCAATACAGCTTCATCAAGATTCTGCGACATGAAAAGCAGGTTCTTCAATTTTGCAGAAAGATTTTGTCTTGTATGAAATCAAGCACTGTTGTTTTATAAAGCTATAAAAATATTCGAGCCATCACACCCTTTGTGTGAGAAAAAAGCGTATTTTTACTTGGAGAAAAAAAAAACCCAGTGTTTTTGGGCTCTACTCAATGCAGAATCAAAAAGTGAGCTGACAGAATAGAACTAAGACACTGATCACATAATTGCATAACATTATCATATAAAAATTCTGCAAACAAATGAATATTTATGGGAAATTCTGTCTCTTGTTCCTGGAATTGCTAGGTAGCTGGGCAGCCAGGGCACTAGCACCTCCGGGACAGTGAAAACACTCAGGTGAATCTAGTTTCAGATCACTGCATACATTTAAAGAAAGCCACGCAACATCCATGTCTGCTAGATTTGGGGAGGTGGACACAAGTTACCAAGGCTTCTGCCCTAAAACCTAGCCCTAATTTACCACCCCACACCTTGACTTTCATCACATTATAGCAAAGCCAAGCAAAATAAGATATCATCTGAAGTACAAGAGATATCAGAGTACACTTCGAAGTAGATTTGTGACACCTAACTCAGTCTAAGGAGGGCTTTTATTCAACAAATTATATGAACCTTACATACTAACCTTGTATTGCATTGAGTATATATTAGGACTAGAATTCTGTGTCCTCCAGTATCTTATCTTTGTCTCCAAATGCAAGTTCACCTTGTTTCGGTCAGGTAACAAGGCATCTTTATTAACAAAAAGCATCTTCTCAGTATAGTGAATTGCTGAAATCTAGGCAGGCAGTTTTAGGCTTTGCCTGCACTGCTTTACTCCCTGACTGCCTTGTCTGCTCTAATTGTTTCTTCAAGCTTGCTTTCTAGATGATAAAGACCAAGAAAGCCAAGAGGGATTATATTCAGCAAAATATGATAGTAAGAAAAATCTCCCTGAGGAGATCAAGTGATGTTATAGCAGGTTAACGCTTCAGCTGGTGGGTTGCTTATATGAACCTTGGATCTCTGAAGCCTAGTGGAGCTTGTCAGCTTTCCACCCGCATCTCAGTACAGAAACATCTGCATGAAATAAATAGCATTGGGCTTACTCACTATGAACACACAGCGATGAACACTCACACACCTCCTTTCTCATGTCCATGGCTGAAAGTGGAGCTGAAGTGTGAAACAGATTAAGCAAGCCACTGGTTCTGAGCCACTCTGGGGAGCTGGTTTTCAATCCTTCCACAAGACTAACTCCTTACTAGTTGATGATGAGATGTTTCTCATTCATATTTAACATGTTCTAAGCTGTTTTAATACCTCGGTTTTAAAGATTTTAATAGTTTGTATTAAAAGACAAGAATGCACAGAAAATTTACAAAAGAAGCTTCTTCCCCTTCCTTTATTATTACTAAAAGTCATAATCTGAATGTTCTTGAATAATCACTGTATCAGAGAGAGTACAGAGTTTTCACTGCTACTCAACCCATACACTTAGCTCCTTCACTGCCTCCAACAGCTGTGATCCTTGGTCTCTGTTCTGATACTGCTAGGCACGATACCATTTATTATAACAGTATCTGTGATGTGGTTATGTGTTCGGTAGATGCTGAACCAGCGGTTTGTCTACATTGCAAAATGATATATTCCTTCATAATCATTACAATCAGCTAAGCAAGACCATCAGACATGACCAAAACTTAGTTTTTAATTGTATCTGCTTATCATACTTAAACCAGTTAATGCTTGTGTTTTTCTATTAAACATTAACAGTCTAAAAACGACTACACATTTTTCTTCCAAACTGCTGCTCCATTAAGTCTTTTACAAGTAATCTGTTTAATTGTCAGTAGAATCCTTATTTACTAGAGAATACATTTTAGTTATTAATTGGATTGTTAATTTTAAAATGTAAGCTTTACATAATCTAGGCTACTGGTTTTTATACCACCTGGCACTACCTTTCCACTTACTCGCTGGAACTAGTGCTATCTCTTCAGCAAATGTGTTAGAGCCTAGTTTGACCATTTTTGACAAAGTTTTCAGAAAAAGTATCATCTTCTTAAAATGCTGTCAGTTTCTTTCTGTTCACAAGACAGGCTTTAAAAGTTTCATTTAGACTTTCTATTAAAAACGGACACTCTTATGTGTATACTAAAAGTCCTGAATTACATTAACAGATGATGTAATCAGATTACTCAGATGAAAATATTGTAAGTCAAAAAAAATGAATCAGAGTAGAAAAGCAAGAAATCATTACACAGGGAAGCGACCATATAGTTTTCTCTAAAAGAAGAAAAGAAAATAGATCATCTACACAACAAAGACCTCGCATTTCTTTAAAACAAGCCAATATTGCTGACACAATGTTTGAATGAACAATATTTGGATGGTGCAGTACACAATTTTTTTATCTTACACTATGAAACCTGGAGTGATAAATGCATCAGTTTAAGAATGCCTTGCAGATAATATTTAGCATGATCGTAGGTACTATAACTTCTGCTTTCAGTTTACAGTAATATTTATTAAAAACATAATATAATTATTAATTAATAATTGTCGTATGTACCCTATTGGTGAATTACTTCTGTCAAGCACAAAATTTTAAAATTTGCTTTACTGAACTTTCTAAGATGCTAGTATTAGCCTCCAGTTTCATCATGACTATTTTGGAGCTTAGGTTTGAATGCCATCACAGCCGATTAAAAAGTTGCCTTATTCTTTTTATTCAACATATGTCTCTTTTTCTGCCTGTATTTCTATAACTTCTCTTTTCCTTTCTCCTGGTTTGTCCCTGACCTCCTTTTATTTCTGTTTCCAGTTTATAAAAATTTTCCTCTCTTCTTGGCAAGAGGAACAAACTTGCGGCCTAGAGACTTCAGGACCTACTTCTGTAGCCATGGATTTCACATACCTAGCCTGCTGTGTGCGCAGCATTTCAACTGAAGAGCTGTACTGAAGCAAATATTTCTGGAAATTTTTATGAACTGAAAGAGCTTTACAGGCATGTGTAATTGCCTGGCGTTGGTACTGAAGGATGAATGGGCGTCGGTAGGCAGGACACACCACCGGCCTCTGCCAGCCTTGTTAACACCTACATGAGCTGCTGCAGAGATTAAAAAGCAGAGCGATCAGATGCACAGAAACGGATCAGGGCACAGCTCTTCTTTACTGTCCTCCCTTCCTCTCCCCTCCTCTTTTCTTCAGACTGCCGCACAGGAAAATTCAGTTGTGCACAGATGGAAAGCAGCCTGGAAGAAGGTGGCTTTTCCTCTCATTAAACAAACACAGGAATGGCTATTTGTTGACCAAATGTTTCAGTCTTCGTCACTAGGCAGAGGTTTCTTAACTCCGGGTCAGCAGTGTTCACAGCATGCCGGTGCTAGACTACAGTAATCACGCAACTACACTTGCTCCACATGAAGACTTCACATACTGAAGCCCGAGTATCAGCTGTGAACATACCCTGTTCTCTGCTGCATTCAACTACAATTCCCTCCTGTTTTCATCCTTCACTTTTCACCCTTGCAGCTCCTGTAATATTTTGGCTTTCTTCTGGATTTATGTTTGTTGAAGAACCATCGTTCACCAAAGTCAGTAGATACCAAGGACAAACAGTATCATCCATTAGCGGATCTGAAGTTCCACATTTTTCTAAGAGTAAGGAAATCTGCATTCAGATCACTGTAGCGATAACTACATCCCTACGGATCAAGTTCGGAATTACTATTTCATTGTGGCTGTGGGATGGTACAGAAAGCTGTTGCTGACAATCTGGTTTGACAGATTGGGTGGGATTTTCCATTCTTGGATCTTGTGACTCCATCTACACTTTGGAGTCCTGAATTTCTTCCAACAAAACTGCCACAGGATGTCCAGTACAGTACATGTCATGGGTCTAAGATCTTCAATCCAGTCTCGCCTAGTACAGATGTACGAAGTCATCAGATTAGTGTCTTGCTAATATTTATTTGGAGATTTCCTCCTTTTTTTGCCTGCAATCTAGATTTATTCATAATCTGGCCATAAAAAGCCCATCACCGAAACTCAGAATGGGATTCCTGTTCTGCAGTTTTCTAAGCGTGGTTTTCACACCACCATAAAAGTTCTAGCTGCTTTGTATATTACATGAATAGTCATGAGACTTTTTCAATGTGGCAGAAAGATATGATTATAGTGCAAATGCCCATGAAATCAAATGTGTATGAATACTAATGCAGGATGCTCCAGCTCTCTGTAAATTTTCTTGTCAATACTTCACACAAATGTTCAAAAATCGTGAAACAGGAGGTAACGTGTCAGTAATGAAAATTCATGCACATCATTTTCTGCAATATCAGGAATGCTTTTCAATCTCTTTCAGCAGCTGTGCTGACTCTCAGTAGATAATGGCTGGTGACACTTCCAGCACACCACAAAATTTGCCATATGCAGTAACACTTTACAAGACCTCACATTCATATTTGCTTAACATTTGCTTTTATTTATAGCTATCTGTTAACAAACTCATTCAGCAAATGGGATGATGTTCGATTTCTAACTGGATTTGGGGCCTAGATCTGGCGAAGTGACTTAGAGGAATTCATGTATGTGCTGGTTTTGGCTGGGATAGAGTTTATTTTTTTCATAGTAGCTAGTATAGGGCTATGTTCTAAATACCTGCCTGTCGATGGGAAGAAGTGAGTGAATTCATTGTTTTGTTTTATTTGCCTGTGTGGCTTTTGCTTTACCTATTAAACTGTGTTTATCTCAACTTTCTCACTTTTACCCTTCCAATTCTCTCCCCCATCCCACTGGGGGGAATGAGTGAGCTGTTGTGTGGTCCTCAGCTGCCAGCCAGGATTAAACCACAATGATGTGCAATGGGACATGTGCATCTCTAAAAAATGTTGAGGTTGTAGTGTTCCAAAACAGATGGATTTGTGTGTCTAGCACTAAGTCTGTTATAAGATACCAATTTCTTTCAAGGCTAGAAATTGCTAAATTCTCCCAAGACCCAGCATTATGTGCCAGACCAGGTGGCTACACCTGTACAGCCCTTTCACCTTGGTAAGTTCCCTCCAGTACTCTCTCCAGCTTTGGCAGAAGCAGCAGTCTGAAGTTAGAAACACTGCCCTGGATCTTCTTGTCTCACCACCTCTAGAACTGAAGTTAGAAAATAACCAGCTGGGTTGAAATTGTTCTCCATCCTCTTTGCAGCTGCTCCCCAGCTGTACCAGCTGCAGTGGTGTCTGGTCCATGCTGCGAGGTCGAGCCCTGCCCAGGAACTGAGCTTCCCACCCAGGAGCTCCTGCATGCCTACCAAACCTCTTCTTTCAAGAGAAGACTAAAAAGTAATCCCAAATTTTACCCATGGACTTCTGGATCTTCTATCCATTCCTCAAAATCAGTAATGTTTACAGAGCAATTGACTGTCCTGCTAACCACGGTGAATATTTGCACTGAGTTTATTTCGAATTTAGAAATATATGTATCAGCAAGTACATACATCCCAAGGAAAAAGCACTTGGAAAAAAAAAGTTTTTTGAATTCATATCCAGCTTCCGTTTCCACAAACGGGAAAACAGAAGGAGACTGTCTTGGAAGCTTTTAGAGGAACCAAAGAAAGGAAAATGGGAAAAGGGAATGAACTGTGTTAAAACAGTCTCTATAAACAAGCCCCTGACTCTGATTTAGAAAAAATGGCATGCTGGTCTTAAGAGACTTTTTCTGCTCTATGAATTTCAGTAGGAAAACCTGGATAAAATTTAGAGAGACACAGAAAAAAGCCTGAATGGATCGTTTACAAGGAATATTCAAAGTACTAAATTATTTGAGCTTGGCTAAACAATGACACAATAACATTTTCAGTCCACGAGTATTTTTAAACTTTATTTTTAAATGTTGTTTTTACAATGAGGCAGCTTATAAGTGAAGCGACTATGTGGACCACTCCTTTTAATACAGTATCTCCCTGGCAACCAGACCAGCAAAAACAGAAGGGGAGATCAGATGACCAATTGCTTCTTCCATCTCTCATGTCTTTGATTTCCTTGCTAGATGGCTGATAAAGCGCTCGGACTCTGTGACTCCTCTGGCCAGGCGAAGCTCAACTCAGTATGTTTCCTTTGGCGAGAATCAGCAGATGCAGTTAGATGGTATGCTGTGCTGATATCATATGGCTGTCTAAAGGAGAAAAAATCTCTTTGGAGTGCCAGCAGTAAAGGCTTGGCTATCACAAGATGACCAAAATTTCCCTGTTTCCTTAGGAGTAATTTTAAGCCCTAACTTACGGAAACAGCAAGGAGATTTTTGGGAAGATCAGATGATTGGTCCAGGAACTATGGCTGGGAACAGTTCCCTGGAAGGGCGTCCAGCTTGCCAGCCCAAGATGTGTTACTCGGGGACAACGCAGGAACTCAGAACTGACGATGGAGAAAATGCAGATGTATTACTGACTGAGATTAACGACAGATGCTCAAAGTTATGTGTCTGAACAGAAATGTATGGTCTTCAAAATTATTCCAGCTAGAAGAAGGGACACCTCATGCCAGGTATGTCCCTGATACAACCCACTTTATGTGTACTCAATGTCCCTGCCCTCCTCACTCTGCGACGGGATGGCTGTCAGGATGTCTATGAGCAAAAGCTAGTTTTAACATTAAAAACTGTAAATGGTAAGAATTGCTTCTGAGACTGCCTCTACACCTGTGGCACAAAGCAACAACAGAGATTATAGACAGCACTCATGCTAAGAGGGTCCAATTTAGTTGTACTTCATTTCTTTTCCTTGCCTCACACTCTCAGGAGTTTACAGTTTCTAATCCAGAGCTTTCTCAATTTAAAATCTCTTGAACTGCTTATTCCCAGGCCACACTGTAAGCTTTTGTTTATTCTCCCAAGCTTTTTCTTTTTCAGTTATGGCCGGAAAAGAATATGACAAAAGCATATTGGAAAATGAGATGAAAACTATAAAATATGTTTTCATTCCTTATGGACAGATTATTCAGCACTTGGCAGAGACCATCGAGGATATGGGAAACAGGCACAAAGGACAGCCCTAAATCATGCCATTTGGTAACAACACTTGCTCGGAAACTTCACAAACTGTCAGTTAGCTGAATCAGTAACTCATTAACCATACCGCTTGCTCTCGGACATGCCCTGAAGAATAGCTGTTCTTCAGAGAGGAAAAAAAGCTGGGGAAACCCCAATCTGCTGAAGTAACTTTCTGATTGCAGAACACCCATTTTACCACCACCAAGTTCTTCAAACTGCCAGCTTCTTCTTCCAGCCCTTACTCACACAGGTATTCTTATTCTCAAAAGTAATCTGAGAGGCAACCATTTAGTAGCTGTTTCATCCAGGAAGATCAAAGAAAACCCAAAATGTTCCACATGGCTTGTCCATGTGCCTCTCTTACTGAAGCTTTTGAAATAGAAGTTAGGTGACATGTTCCTCAAGGACCTTATTGGCCCTCTGCACCAAAGTCACAGAATCACAGAATGGTAGGGGTTGGAAGGGACCTCTGGGGATCATCTAGTCCAACCCCCCTTCCAAAGCAGGGTCACCTACAGCAGGCTGCACAGGACCTTGTCCAGGAGGGTCTTGTATATCTCCAGAGAAGGAGACACCACAACCCCTCTGGGCAACCTGTTCCAGTGCTCCATCACCCTCAGAATGAAGAAGTTCTTCCTCATGTTCAGATGGAACTTCCTATGCTTCGGTTTGTTCCCATTGCCTCTTGTCCTGTCACTGGTCACCACTGAAAAGAGTCTGGCCCCAACTTCTTGACACTCACCCTTAAGATATTTATAGGCATTTATGAGGTCCCCTCTCAGCCTTTTCTAAAACGAGTTTCACTCAGTGAATAAAGAAAGGAAAACTTCCCCACTCTGCCTATCCATTATCATCTCATACAGTAAAAAGGACCCAACTCAGATGCTCAGTAATGTCAGTCTGGTAATTTCAGGTACAAACTATAATTACACATTTAGGGTTAATAAAATTTAAAATCAAATTAAATAAGCAAAAAACCCTAACTCATTTCTTTTGAGAGCAAATATTAATGACCCTTTTGTGGCACAAGTCTCATCCCTTTGCTTCCCAACGCAGCAGAAGTCAGTCCTACAGAACATGGATACATGTTACTGCGTATACACAGCTACTGCCGCCCTGAACAGGAGCAGGCATCCACACCAAATCCCAGGGCGTGCAACACTTACCTTCACATTTCTTGTATAAAAACATCATCTTGGTGGTCTGCAGCAGCCATCCTGCCCTCTGTAAAACAGTAGTTATGTTTTATGGCCATAGGGGTACAGAGAATCCCAGGGGGTGAAAAATTCAAAGCTAGTTAGTGTGTAGGGGTAGCTGCTCTAAAGAATGACAGTCCTAAGTAGCATGGACATGAGTTGTTCCTACCCTACTGTTCTTACTAATCTTAACAGTATGGATACCATGTTGGTGCTTCTTCGCTGTCTTTTCTAAAAATCTCAGCCCACAGGAAACCACAGCAAACACTTCCACCTGCACTCTTCTGACTACAAAGCGCAAATGTTCTTGCTGCCCACCATAGCTTTTTAGACATTAGAACCAATTACACAGAGAAAATAGTAATAGAAGCTTGCTTAGAAACCTATAATTCCTCTGTTAATGTTCCTCAAAATAACAAACCCATATCTAGCAACTTCACCTGGTGACTTGTGCTGTAAGTATTCCAGCAGGCCCTGTAGCTGAAATCGGCCTGAAGGAATGAAATCGGTAGAACTCGTTTGGTGGAACATGCAGATTGGAGCGAACTGGAACATCTCATTAATTTCTTTTGAGTCAAAAGTAATGATGCAGCTTCCCATCGCCACATAATTCATTTTGCTATATTCTAAATGATGTTTCCATTTTAAATTAAATGCTGTTTCATTCCAACATTTTCTTCTATTGTATGTAAAAATATTGTTTTTTTAAACCCTCTAAAATATTTTGCTTCCAACAGATTTTTTCCAAATTTCTCATTTGCTAAAACTGCTCTCTTTTGGATGACACAGGAGGCATATCTCAAAAAAAATAAAATCCAAATCACTGTCACTTGCACAACTCTTAATTATCACAAAACTGACAGTATCATTGCATAGACTTAATAGAATTTTAAAACATGTACAAAATAAAAAGCACAGGAACTCATCTATTGGCAAAAGGATAATTAATTTTTAATCTCAACTCAAAAACATAACCATGATTAAGTTCTGATAGTATTGCCATTAAAAATAATTACACCTTACATTCTACTTAAAATAATGACACAGTTATCAATGTTAATCATTGACCAAACCAGTTACTTTCCTGGAATATCCATCTTTCAGCTGAAGCAGAATGCCTTCTGAAGAGAGCGGTCACTGGGTTCAGAGCATGCACTAGTGGGGAAAATTGACTGGCCTGGTTTACTCGGCAAGGGCATACATGACCATATCGATCTCCAGTGGCAAGCAATATTTTTATCACCCCTATCGTGACATATGCAACAGGATTACCAGTAAGCTGTTTCAGCATGAACAGATCTTTTCAGAAACAGATTGTCTTAGTCATGGTGAACTACTATTGCACCTTTGACGATTCTCAAGCGGACTAGCCTTTTTGGGTTCAGGAACAGGTTGGATGAGGCTTTGAGCAACCTGGTCTAGTGGAAGGTGTTCCTGCCCATGGCAGGGGAGTTGGAACGAGATGATCGATAAGGTCCCTTCCAACCCAAACCATTCTATTGATTCTATGATTCTATGACCATTTTCCTTCTCAGAATCTTTCTAGTGGGGTACTCAGGGTATCTTCTGGGTATTGATGCTATCCACTTCATCCTGGTGAGAAGGATATATATATCAAAATATAGAACCTCTTCTATGAACACCACTCTGCTGCCTGATGGGATCAGGCACCCTACTATGAATAGCAAACACTGAGTCTTGATCCAAAGCTGCCGGGACTATTCGCAAAGTTGCATAGACCTTCACAGGAAACAATCTTCTCATCTTTTCTCAATACCTTAATGAAAAATAAAACAGTTCATTAACACTGACATCAGACATAATGTCGCCAGCATCTGAGTCTCATATTTGTAGTTCAGGTACTATTTTCAAGATTAATCACACTGTTCATCAATATTAAAGCCCTAAACGTTCAGGATGAACTCAGAAGCCCAGTTAAATGTTTGTGTCTGGATTAGCTCTTCTTGTAGCATCTAGGGAAGTCAAGGAGGCAGAAGGCTAAACCTCATGAAGCTAAACAGCAACCTCAGAACTCCACAGTACTTATAGACTAGTCACGTAAGCAGAGACAAATGCAGGAGAGTCCACCTGAACCTTGGACAGATCTCTTCTGAACCACAATGACTGTGGGACATACCTCAGAACATGCTGTAGTCAGGGAGGGTGGATGTGAATGGCTCAGGCTAGGTGAGAATGACCACCAGGGTGACCCTAAATATTAGTTTAGGTACCCAGTCATCCAAGGGAGCACCACAATTCACACCTCACAAGTTGTCTTCCATCATCTCTACCATCTCAGACAGATAGGACTGTTTAGTTATAGCCATTTCATCTCTGGCTGAAGAACCTCTTACGCTGCTACTGTATGTTGAGGGAGGAAGCAATGCAGTTTGCTACCAAGTCTGACGGCTTGCTATTAATATGTCAATGTGTATGGAAAGCTGATAATATCACTGATACAATGAGTTTACTGGGGTGTTTATATAATTTTTATTTGTTCTATATTTAGGTCATGTGCAACATTAACAGCCCTAAAAGATATCAGGAATTTACAGCTGTCATCTAGGCTGAGAAAGACTAGCTAAAAATACAAAATGACAATATTTTCAAGAAAAATATTGTGATTTGTGAGGTAGACTACCAGAGAAGGCATACATTTATGAGACAGTGCAGGGCAAGGGATAAATCATCCACCTTACACTTGTATTGGTAAGAAATGGTAGGACAAAAGAGCAGAAAGAGAAGTATGTGGTATTTATGACAATTTTACTCTGTAAAGATTGCATCACTTCCCATACACAAAGAATGGAAGAGAATTCTGTGGGGGTGCTTTTTGTGAAGCAATGGCCTTCACAGGAGGCTGGCTTTAAACAGAAGAATGTTGCCATGAATGCTTGCATTTTTGTAGTGCTTGATACGTACCTACACACCTCTGGATAGCAATAGTATCAGCAAATAGAAACTCTCTAAAAGACAGTTTTATTTGTAATCTCTGCTTCTAGTCTTTTAGAATCATAGAATCATTAAGGTTGGAAAACACCTCTAAGATCATCAAGTCCAACCATCAGCCCAACACCACCATGCCTGCTAAACAATATCCCGAAGTGCCACATCTACAAGTTTTTTAAATGCCTCCAGGGATGAGGACTCCACCACAGAATCACAGAATCACAGAATCGCAGAATGGTAGGGGTTGGAAGGGACCTCTGTGGGTAATCTAGTCCAACCCCCCTGCCGAAGCAGGGTCACCTACAGCAGGCTGCACAGGACCTTGTCCAGGCGGGTCTTGAATATCTCCAGAGAAGGAG
>Ga0065711_1028937_pt1 | contig 38456 bp, 43 predicted proteins | sample Hoacrofraction12_FD_59098 | JGI IMG/M metagenome (GOLD analysis project Ga0065711, IMG submission 59098) | Hoatzin crop microbial communities from Cojedes, Venezuela - Epithelial fraction 12 v2 (version 2) | ecosystem: Host-associated > Birds > Digestive system > Esophagus > Crop | place...
TGCCCCGGCGGTGCGGGGCCGGGCGGCGGGAGCTCGGTGTGTGCGTGCGTGAGGCGCGGAGGGCAGGGCAGCGAGGGCAGGGGAGGCTGCTGCGGGCTTTGTCTCGCCGCCCCGGTGAGTGGCGGCGCTCGGCCCCGGGCTCCCGGCGCTCGGCGTTGCCCGGGTTGCGGCGAGGGGTGCGGGAACGCCGCGGGGCGGTGGGCGCTGCCGCGGGGGAGGTGGTCTAGGGTCGCGGGCCGGTCTGCCCGGGGCTTGTAACACGCGGTGCCGGCGTCATCGGCCCCGCGGAGGAGCGGGGAGAGGGCTCCGTCCCGCGGGAGGCGAAGAGCGGCGGCCGTCCCCTGCGGGGACCTGACCCGCCGTGAGGGGCCGTCCCCAGCAGCGGTCTGGGTGCCCCCTCTGTGGCTCTGCTTTCTTGTGCCATAGAATGGCCTGGGTTGGAAGGGACCTTGAAGATCCTCTGGTTCCAGCCCCCTGCCGTGCGCAGGGACACCTTCCGCCAGACCGGGTTGCTCGGGGCCGCAGCCACCCTCCGTCACCCAGGGGAGCGGCTGGGCTGCCGTGAGGTCGCTCCTTCGCGGCTCCCGCGCCATCTGAGCGTGCAGCGGGAACAGAGGCGGCTTTGTCTGCGACGTGCGATCACGCTCCCGCCTGCTTTTTCTGTCGCGAACCACGGGCCCCTAATGCCACTGTGGAAAGGAGCGGGATGTCTGTATCCCAGCGCGGTGAGTTGTAAAGTTCTTGGAGACGAGGCGTCCCTTCCGCAACCGCCTCGGGGGCCGTTGACTCGCTGTGATCAGAAGAGATTTCCCGGGAGAGTGATGCGGTCGTGCAGAGGTGGGGATGGGACTAGAACGGCTCGGCGCCGGGATGCCAAGAGCAGAGCAGGACCGCAGCCCATAAACCCGCAGTCTGCTCCTTTGCTCGCCTCCTGGCACCCCTGTTGTTGGCGTGGCTTTCTTTCTGACACTCGTTTCTCCTTCCAGCCGCTTCTCCGGAGCACCGGCTCCTCCAGCTGAGGCGCTTGGCGTGGTGCTGGGATGGTGCTCTGCTGGTAAAACCTGGGCCCGCTGGCACCAAGGCAGTGGGCAGGCGATGCTGACCTCTCTGCGGGTTGTGCCGAAACTTCAGCTGCTCCTTGTTGTTCCTTACCAGGCTGGGAGTTTTCCAGGTGTAGATGCAGCTAGTTTTTGTTCCTGTTGTTGAGCGTCTTTGACTCGGGGTTTTGCGGTGCAAACCAGCACGTAGGGTGGCAATGCTGTCCAGGTCTGATTTATTTGGAAGGACAGAGGAGCTTGGGTGGTATGACTTACCCAATTAGCTGTGTCCAGTGTGACGTGTACTGTTAAACCCAAGACCACGGAGGTCTGCGTGCCTCCTGTACCACTCGTTCCTGGCCATCTCTTTGCGGACCTAGTGGCTTGCAGGCATTTGAGACGCAGTTCTCAGAAGGTCTGGGTATCCACACTCCTACTGATAGAGTTGTCTATATTGCCTCAACCTGAGCACTCAAAATCACTGATAAATTAGAAAAGGCGGGCCTCTTATTTTACCCTATTTTTTTACCTTCTATTTTTTACAGTCTTTCTGACTGTAAAACGGGGATAAAACATTTTGCTTCCTGCTTTTGCAGAGTATGTTTCTGTTCTGCTTGTAAGGAAACAAATTGTTTCCAAAACTTCCTGTGATGTACAGGTTAGCACCTTGCTGAAGCATTCTTTTTACAGAGACACTAATGGCATCCTGCGGTAGCTAGGAAAATAAAGCTGTTCTCATTTTATTGGCCTGCCTATATTGGCAATATTTGTGCTGATGTAACATCGCCAATATAGTTATTACTGTTACCTGTTACTCAAAAGCAGACAGGCTTAATCACTTTTCTGTCTACGCTTTCTGCAGACACTGCTTTTTGGTCTGAAATTTTAGAGAGAGAATCAATTAGGTATGTAGTATTCGAGGGGAAAACCCCCCACCTTCTGCTGTTTTTGGACTTGGGCAGCGCTGAACACGAATCTTCTTCTGAAAGTGTCTGTACTGCAAATTGGCTTGGGCAACTTAAGTCTGGATATCGTACAACTAACATTTTTTTTCTTCTGCAGGCACCAAGTCTGGATGTTTGACAGTAAAGCAAAAGCATTTATGCTAGAAATGTTTGTTCAGATGGCTTCCAGTTTCCATGAGCGTTCAGTTCAGAAGCCAGTCGGGAACCCAGTACAACTCTGTAGAGTTACAGCTCCTAAAGATGGATGTGGTGCAAAGCAACATGATAGTACTGATGCCGAGACTGTCCTGCTCCTCGGTCTCAGTGCTTTCTCTGTGCCTCAGCATCATGAAACCCTGTAAAAAAGTTTTCTCCTGGCAGTTACAAGCATGTGTTTCAGTTTTAGTTTCTGAACGTGAAACTCTTTAGTTGGAGGGGTTGGATTCATACTCTGGCTCTAAAGAGGAGATATTTTATCAATACAAAGATGTGTGTGCTTTTTAGCACTGGTGGAAATCAACTAGAGATTTGGTTGACTTTGTTTACTATTAGAACATTTGATCTTAAAAGTGTTACCAATTTCCAACCACTCTTTTTTTTGTCTGTTGTGAAGTTTTATGTCCTGGCATGTTTATGGACTGAGAAATACAGAGGAGGGTTGAATTCGGCTTGCAGAATCTACTTAAATGCTTGGGATTTGATCTGTCATACTTAATTGTGCAGTATGATATTGTTACACATATTTTCCCTTTTGAGGTCCGATTTTTGTTCTCCTTATGCTGCCATTCAGTTGGAGAACGAATTCAGTTTGATGAATCTGCAGGGCTAGTTAGTGCACAAGAAACCGCAAAGAAGATACGAGGTTATGACAGTCGACCTTCCGCTTCTTTCGGTGATCCCTTCCCTCTGCCATCTCCTTAATCCACTCTCTGGGTGCAGAGTTTGGCCTGTCCTGGTAATGGATGTTGCCATGAAGTTAGCTCTCTCCTCTTCTTTGTTCACCGAACTACAGCAGGTCTCTTGTGCTAACGCAAACTTTAGTCCATTTATTTCTAACCATAGAATTATGGTTAGAATCCACCACAATTAGATAAGCTTTTAGCAGGTGGATTTTTAAAATCAGAGGTAGATCTCCAGTAGCTGTGTGACTTGGGCAAATAGCTCGTGAGCTATCGCAAACTCGCCTGAAAGATTTCCTGGCATTCTTCGTGGGGTGTAGTCATTTGAGAGTCATTTCCAACCTTTTTTGACTTTTTGGGCTGAACGTGTCGCAAGCGGAAAACGAGACTTCTGGTGGGAAGTGAGTATTATGCAAGCTGGTCAGAAAAGCTGCACTAGCTAACGTGGTGCAGCGGCATCCACGTATGCTGGGGGGTTTGAAAGGGTTGGTTTCAAGCAAAATTGTCAGTAGACATCTGTGGCCCAGCAATACTTACAAGGGAGCGTGTATGCAGATTCAGACAGCTGAATTAGTCTTGGCATAATTAATTATACCAGGGGTTAAAGTATCCTATTGCATTTTCCCAATCTGCTGGATTAGTTGCTCTGTAAATGGTCGTACGGAGTTCTGAGTGCCGCCCACCAGAGTAATGCAGGTTGAACTGAAGACCCTTACTGTTTTGTGGGAAACTTGTCTATTATCTGTACCTCTTATTTAAGAGGCAAGTAGATGTATTCTCATATGTGTGTTATATTTTCATGCAAATTTCTGATTTATGCAGATTACAATTTATTTAAATTCCCTGCAATAATTTTGCTTTTCCACGGTGTCAGGGATATGCAAATCGTTGTTGCACTGATACTTTCCGAGATGAATCCCTGTGCGATGACTCTGGGGTAAGGCTCAAGGAAGTGTTTTTTCCTTGTGTTCTACTCCAGGCCTTCGAACTCGTTGCTACAGATGGCAGATGCCTGCCTTATTTTTAGCTGTGAGGACAAAATAGAAAAATCCTAGTGACTGCTCATGATTTGTCATCATGGCTGATCTCCATTAAATTAAACACAGGGATTGGCAAAGGAGCAAAAATGGCAGGAAAGCTGCTTCTGTTTGTTTTTAAAAAAAGCTTGTCTAAAGCACTAAAATAATACTATAAAAAACATTCACTACTATGTACAGAGACCCCTGGGAGGAGAAATACTTGCTGAACAGTTTATCCTGTTTGGGGTAAGGAAATCGAGGTCTAAATCGGTAAACCAACTTCCCTGGAAGTCAGTTGAAGAGGAGAGATTAAAAAGCAAAAGAGTTCCTGGCTTGCAGTCGTGTACTCAGGCCATTAGACCATGTTCAAGGTTGGGAGGAGAATGCCTATTTTGGTGGCTTGCTTGGCTGAAAATTGTAAGATGGGCTCTTAAGGCAGGAGCATCTTTTCTTTCTTTTTTTCCTTCCCTTTTTTTTTTTTCCTCCCTCTAAGTACTGATCTGTTTTGCTGTGTGTTTGCCCTGATGAGTTGGAAGAGAAAATCTCAGTGGCCATAGCCAAAATTCCTCTCTTTTCCCAGTGGCTGTGCTTTGCGTGGTGTGATGGAGGACGATCGATCGGTGGCTGTGGTTTAGCAGTGCCGTGCCTGTGCACGGTGTTTACTGAAGACCTTTGGTGCAAGAGGTGCTTGGGAGTGCATGCTGATAAATTGTATTAAAGGCCAGCTCTGATAGCTTTGCCCATGTTGTGTCTGCTAATACATGGTCCTTGTGATTGAGCGTTGCTTCCCAGCCAGTGTCCTCCGCTGAACTTTTGTTTCTACCCACAACAGGCATGTGGAGTCGGAGCTTAAAACTTTTGTGTTGTTATATACTCAAATCCTGTTTTGGATCTGAAGCTGAGACTCTCCCGAGCTTTTAGATGGCAGCGCAGGTTGTCTTTGAGAACTGTATGTCTAGCTCAGTAATTCCCTCCAGATCATAGAATCATAGAATGGTTTGGGTTGGAAGGGACCTTAAAGATCATCTAGTTCCAACTCCCTGCCGTGAGCAGGGACATCTTCCACTAGACCAGGTTGCTCAGAGCTCCATCCAACCTGGCCTTGAACACTGCCAGGGAGGGGGCAGCCACAGCTTCTCTGGGCAAACTGTTCCAGTACTTCACCACCCTCATGATGAAGAATTTCTTCCTAATATCTAATCTAAATCTGCCCTCTTAGTTTAGAGCTGTTGACCCTTGTCCTATCACTACACACCCTTGTAAAAAGTCCCTCTCCATCCTTCTTGTAGGCCCCTTCAGGTACTGGAAGGCTGCTCTAAGGTCACCCCGGAGCCTTCTCTTCTCCAGGCTGAACAGCCCCAACTCTCTTAGCTTGTCCTCATAGGAGAGGTACTCTCTATGATCTCTAAAGATCTCTAGGATCTTTAAAGATCTCTACCATCTCTAGGATCTCTAAAGATCTCTACGGAGATCTTTAGCTTGAGGGTCCTGCTCTGGGTGAGGCCAGGCTTGCTGTCCCTTTCCCCACATGGTTTAGAAGCATGGGAACTATAGGACCAAAATAGACCATGACCCAGCTGATCAGGCCTGCATTTCTCTCTGCCACTGGAAAAGCTCAGCTTTGCAGTTCTGCCTTGTTCTCACACAAGAACAAGCCAATGCTTTCTTTATTCCCAGATCCGGTGCTGGGCTGTGAGTGTTGCTGTAGACATCGGAAGAGGCCAAAAAAAATGTTAACGTCTTGCTAACGGTGCAATACTGCTGTTTTGGCGAGGAGTGTGTTATCAGGCACTTGTAGTTGCTGAGCCCTGAGGATCTTGTGTTGTGGGTCTTTTTAGTGTTTTTTTTCCCCACCTTTTTTAGAACATAATTCCTCTTGTCTTCATTCATAGAATTATTATAGTCATTCATTAAAGTCTTACTGAGCTGTTTGCTTTGACTTCCTGCAGCAGTTAGTTGCACAAGGTAATTACATGGTTATGAGGTATTATTTTATTACTCCAGGAATCGCGGCTTTGTTCTTGTACTCGCCAGAGGTTCATTAAGAGCGCTGAGTGTGTGTACCTTCTTTCCTCCAATTCACAAAGACTTGAATTCATCTGTATTCTGAAGAGGACCGTATCTCCTGCATACCTCTGGAAATCTCTTCCTCGCATCCCCTGAAGTAAGGTCTTTGAGGGGATTTTTAAGGAATGCGTAGGATTTGGGTTGGAAATACCTCTCTGTTCTTAAAAATTGCTTTTTTCAATCTCTTGGATAATTTTCTTGGTCTAGAGTATTAAGAACTTAAATCTGTGCCCCGTACTTAAAGAGCAAGTCTGCAAAATGAGCTGAACTGAAGTTACTGCACTTTAACCTGGAGAGGCTTTTCCTGGAAAACTTTTCTTTCCTGCTCCCATTTTTGTCGGTGGGTATTTGAAGTGCACTGGCAGCTACGAACGGCAAGCGCTGCCTTTACCTTGCCTTTAGCTAGAACTTGAATTTTCCCCACTTATCTGACTGCTCGGCTCTAGCCTTCCTTGCTGAAGATGCGTGAGATGAGTCACACGGTATATATGCTGTTCGTGAAATCTTGCCTTCTTGTTACTGCTTTCACCCTTCAGTTTAGGCACGTGTGTAGGGGACTGATAGATGAAGCCTTTTCGGCCAGAGTTGTGCCGTATCAGAAAAGCCTACGCTGACTTGGTCTTGCTGGGTTGGTTTTGTTATTACAGAGGAGGTTCTTGGTTCTTAGTCACTGAGCAAAAATTAGTCTTGCTGGTGCATCACCTGACGGCGGTGATTCACTGCCCAGCTCTCGTCCTCCTCGCCCAACCCTGGGCTGTGCTCCGAGGGGGTTTCTGCCTCTCTCCGCGCCAAATCTCGTCCTTAATCCGTCGCTCCGTATGGCGTGAGGATGTGGGAAATGTGCTGACTTGGGAGACCTCCCTCCTAACCGGTTCTGCCTCCCAGGCCGGGGCCGGGCGGCGGGTGTGTGCCTCTGGAGCCCGCCCCGGTTGAAAGGTTGTGTTGACTTAGCGCCGGGGGAGCTGTGCGCAAGCTAAATATTTAGCTTTCCATCTGATAACCTGCCGTTTGTTTCCTACCTCGCAACAACCGAATGCTTTTTTTTTTTAATTCGAAGCCAAGCTGGGCCTTCCACAGAAGGTTTGCGGCTTCTCAGCGTGGCAGATGCGAGGGCGCTGACGAGCTGGCCTCCTGACCGAGGCACGGGTGCAGCCGTCGCTGTTCCTAGGCTCTCTTCTCAATTTTTTTTTTTTAGCATTGTGTTGGGCGAATCGCTTACTAGCTTTGTGTCTCAGTTTTTCCAGCTGTCAAAATGGTTTTATTTAAATAAATAAATAAAAGGCTCACACTAGAAGGAAGCAAAAATAAGCCATCGTAACTAGGGCTTAGAGCAGTTCAGAAGAAGACTTGACTATAAGGTGGATCCGCTGATAATTTGCAAAGACATCAGGACTGCTGGACAAATGCAAGTTTGGGATCAGGTCAACCAGCTACAGCAACTCAAAGTGAGGACGTTAGTAACCAAGAGACCTTCTACATTGCTTGTTTCAGTTTTGGAGACTGATGGGGGCGGGAGGGAGGAAGAGGAGAAAGAGCCGTTTGTCTGCCAGCTGTAAGTCACGACTGTTAGGGTATATATTTAATCCCAAAGGTTAGAGAATCCTGTCCTATTTTCCTCCACCCATCCTTCCAGAAACGGTTTCACCAGGGCCTAGCAACTGTCTTTTGCAGCCTTGCAAACAAGGCTTTGCAAATAAGCCACTACCTGGGAGGCAGTGAGTCGCTGTCAGCTGCGGGGCTGCGTATGGGCATTGCCCGTCGGCGTCCTCAGCAGCTGTGCGGGTGCTAGATGTGCCGTCCCGTGGCAGCCCTGGGGACGGAGCCTTTCGCTCGGGCCAGGGTAAACCAGCACCTTGCCTTTGTGGTCTGGGAGCTCGCGCCTCGGAGCTTATCCAGACAGTCCGGTTCCAGGATACGTGTTCCTTTCCGAAGGAAAATGACCTAGAAGCCAGTGCTCCTGACGGCGGGGAACAGGCGGCGGCCGCAGCGGGGGGAGGAATTGCCAGATACCTGGATGCAGGAGTGCTCTGGCGGTGGGCGCTGCTGCCTGCCGTGGCACCGGTTCCTTCATCCTTCTGTCCCGCGCTTGGTGCTGGCTGTGGCTCAGGCTGTTGCCACGGGCACCCGGAGGGGCTGGAAGCGGCGGCGGCGTGTTGTCAGCGCGGGCAGTTCCCCGTGCTTCGTGTGAGCGCTCTGCGGGGGTGGCCTGCTGCGCTGCCCTGCGAGGGAGCACTGCGCCGGGGCAGGCATCTTTCCGGGTGTTTCTGTGTTGCTGAGGAGGAGGAGGAGGAGGCAGGCAGAGCTGCCTCGCCAGCGGCCGCAGAGTTGCTTCACCCCTGGACATCATGTGCTTACTCAGCAGGAAGAAGGCTGCTTTGGTCAAGGTGGAGAGACCTGTGGTCTTCTCAAGCCACGTTGCTGCGAGTGAGGGTGGTCACATTTCTGTTTCTGCTCTTGAGAGCATCTGGTTATAGGACTTGTGGAGCCAAGGAGAGAGCCCCTTGAATGTTTTCCAAGCTCTGAGAGTTCTCACGCCTCGGTGCAGCGAGCATCCCCAGAGGACTGGAGGCTCGGAGTTCTCTCCAATTAAAAAACGTTAACGCCATCAGAATAACTGGCTAAGCATTGTAGCGTTTCCAGCAAAGAGATGGGGAACCAGGCAGACTTCTCATCCTGATGAGTCACTGACTCTCCCGATTCGCCTGTTTTAAGAGCTGTTGGGGCAGCTGCTGATGTGGGAACATGATTCTGAGAGGTGGTCCCCGGGGAGCAGGCCGGGGCTGCGCGCCACTTCGCCTCTGAACTGATGGATAGTTGGCCTGCCTAGCTCTGCTTCAGTAAAGCCTTGCTTACAGCTGTGGTTCTTGCCTGCCTTCATCCTGCCTCATCAGGATAGCTGGGGAGCTGATGGGGGGGTGTGGGGGGGGGCGTTGGTGCGGAGAAACAAAATGCCCAAGTGCTTTCTGTAGTCCTAAAAGCATGACTTGGAAGTCAGCAGGTCTGATGCCTTGCACGCCTGGATCTTCTGGTAACCATGTCGGAGCTGAAGGTTTTGTCTCTGTCCCCAGGCAAGAGCGTGGTCCGTCGCTAGGACCCAAGAGCTGTCCGTACCCGTTCCCTCGGCACAGACAGGACCGCTGTCGTCCACTGTTCAGTAGCTGGTCCACACTTCTTGTGTGTTTTTATGATGCCCATGTTTGCCTGAGAGAGGAGAGCTTGTAAACTAGGCAGTTTCTGTTCTAGGGATGCTGAGGACGAAGGAACTACAAATACGTGGCTTATTTTTGTGGGAAATTATAGGTGAAGTGGGAAGAACAATTCCGCATTAATGGACTAAAGAGTCTTGTCCGGAAAAGCTTTCATCTTCGATTACTCACTTTTTGCGCCTGTGACTCTATATAAAATAAGATTGCTGATGAGGTGGGGACTCTGCAAACAGAAAAGGGAGCCTGGTAGACTCCCAGCTCGCTCTGCAGGCTCTTTATTAATACTTCATGTGGTGTGGATGCACACAGGAATCTTATCTGTTGGAGTAAAGGGTCATGGACACTTTTTTTTTTCCCTTGTTGGCATATTTTTCACAGTAGAATCATGTCTTTGTTTATTAATGGAAGACTATAAAAAGGCTTTTTCCCATGTCTCCCTCCTCAGAAGGGAGGGCTGTTGACTGGTTCAAGGCCAAAAACAGCAGGCTTAGAGTCAGACTGATCTGTAATCTCACTGCTTTGTTTAACTTTATCTGGGGAGCTTCAGTTTTGTGTGGCTAGTTTTACAAAACAAAAGCAAACGAAAAAGGAATGGTTATTAGGCAGATTTTGCTCTAACAGATACCTACTTCATTTGATCAGGCTTCAGTGACATAAAGTGATTTAAAGCTTGGCTTGAGGAGCTGCCCAGTCTATATGCTCATGGATCACTGTGAAAGGGCTTATTCAAGTGTGGTTAAAATACGGTGCGCTGACATTAAGGAGGGCTCCTTTCCACATTCATTCTTTTTTACTGGTAGAAACCTGCATTTTACTGGTTTGCAAAACCAGAGTGTGGAAGTGCGATTACTCAGTGTCGAAGTGCCTACATTGGCGAGCATGTGAAGCATACTAATGGGATAATACTAGCAAAAGCTGTTAAATCATTTACATGAATTATTCAATGTGGCATAAAATACCTTCCACTCTTAATACCACTAATTAGACCACCAACGTATTGCATCCGTTATCATAAATATCCTGTAGGTTGAATCAGACCAATTGTTTTAGCTTCCGCAGTCTCTCTAATAGTTTAATTTGGCTTAAAGTGGCTTTCAAACTTGCTGCTTTTAGAGGTTTTTCTCATTTTTTTTCTTCACCTTAGCTGCTTCTGTGAAGTGTCTGGATGCCCTAAGTGAATTCTGCATTGTCTGTTGCTGCCCCTGCTCATCTTCTGCATGCAGAAGAATTTCGTTGTGTGTGTATTTATTTTCTGAAATAGAAATATTCCCAAATAAAAATCTAGAACATCCCAGAGAAAGTTCTCTGAAAGCTTTGAAGTCTTGACTAGAAAGGTAAAGAAGGCTTCAATTCTCTGTTATCACGTTGTCATTCAAATTATGAGAGTATTGAAGTATGCCCAGACCCATATTTCCCTCCAAACCCAAATTGTCCAATGCTTCCTCTCCCCTTTCAGCCAATTTCACAAATCCTTTTTTTTTTTTTTCCCTCTCCCTCCAGGATTTCTGGTTTACTTTGGTTTTTACTTTTTTTTTTTTTTTTTTGCAAGGGACCTTCATGTGGGTGTGTGGAAAGCATTCATCTTTTGAAAAGTCTTGATCTTTGTTGAAATTTTAAGAATTGGTTATTGGAGTAGAGACAAAGGATGGGAAATTTTAATACAATGGACGATTCTTTGAGGGAGTTTTTTAGAATAGTTCTGCTGTACACTGTGTGCATGGTGACAGTGGTGTGACTCATTGAGCAAACTTTGTGGCATTTCTGCCAGCTGTGATTTCTCAGGATTTTAAAGGAGGTGATAACTGAATTATAAATAGATGATAGGTTCCATCTGTAAATTTCGAAGCTAGATCCAGAGTTTCCCAGAAGGTGAGAGTGCTTTTTTGGACCCTGGGTTGGTTCTGGCTATGATATTTCGCCAGAAGGGCAGCTGATTAGTCTCCAGACATGCAGGCATGTCAGAGCCCTCGTAGCAAGGTGCTCGCTCAGTGTCTTGATTTGGTACAGCTTGCGTGCTTGGAGTGACTTCCAGATTCGCACTTCAGTTCAACCCCTTGCTCTCTTGTGTCTGCTAGCTGTCAGAAACTTACCTGACTGCTGAAATCCTTGCAGTGTCATGTGGGAGACCAAATAAAAATAAATAAATATTGATAACCTTACTTTTTCTTTTTTTTTTTTTTTTTTTCTTTTCTGAAGGCTGAGATATGCGATTGCCTAGCCATGCATCTGAAGGGCGTGGACACGTGTGTGTTTTGCTGCACTACTCTGCTAGCTAGAACCACTTTTAAATGGATGTCCTGCCATCGTGTCGGTCGGGCTCTCTTAGCACGGAAGGGAGCTGAACCATGCGGTGAACTTCATGGAGGCCGGTTCAGGCTGGCTGTTCGGAGCTCTGGCAGACGGGCTCCAGCATGAGAGCCTGTCAAGTGATGTGTTGGGTGGTTAAAAAGACCTGCGAAGCTCTAGTAGCTCCTTGCACCAGCACAGGGAGAGGGCTCTTTCCAGGCTTGCTTTTGAGAGGAGGCACGCAGCCGTGCGGTCTCCAGCACTGGAGATGCTCGGTGGTGCCTCCCAGCCAAGAGGAAGTGCTGCCAGTTGCTGATGGCTAATTTAAGCAGCCGCCTTTGAGAGACACGGTGGCGTCCGCTCTGTGTACGCAAGCAGGCGACAACCTGGCGCTGTTGAAATGGCGCAGTGTTTGAGGGTGGTCGTGGGTGTCACACAGGGCTCTGTGTATGTGAGAGTGGCTTCCTTTGGCATGAACTCGCTTGGCTGGGGTGTGAACTGGGTGACTGGGTTCGCAGTTTACGTGATGCTTCTGCCTCCTTCGTAGACCTGGGAAGGCTTCAGGATCGCTGTCGGGGTCTCGGGGCACAGCCTGCTGGAGGCACTGGAAGTGGATTTGTTCCTGGTCATGCCCGGTGGAAGGAGGGGACCCAGCCGGCAGCAGCTAAGCCGTTCAGCTTTGCCTTCTCTCCAGACGCTGGTTGGCGGGAGCTGCGGAAACGGTACCGGTTTGAGAAACAGGTGAGGGCAAAGGTGGGGTTGTTGAGACGCCTGCGGCTAGGCTGGCGCTGACAGCTCGGAGCCTCGGTCCCCTCCGAACTCTGCGTGGGAGCACAGCGTCGCGGTTACAGCGAAGAGCCGGGAACAGCCCTCTGCTGTGCCCTTAGGAGATGGGCCCTCCAAGAGGGAACGGGCCCTGCGTGACAAAACTCTTCCAGCTTCTCTTCCCGGCTCTGCTGTGGCACGTGCTTCCCTCTGCGCCCCTCTCTTGGCTTCATGCGTTAAAATCAGCCCCGTCGGGAGGACTGTGGAAGCAGTCTCTGCCACCCATCACTATGCACCGTGGTTGCAACGGCCGGGGTGGAAATCCCACAGTGCTCAGTTTGTCTTTCCCTGCAGCAGATCCCAGAGCAGTGAGTCGTAGCAGGTTGTAAGCCCTTGTCTCTCTTGCTCGCTTGCCTGCAGTACCACAGGGGGTTAGCGTGACGTGTCAGAGCTCAGCTGTGGGTCCCCCTGCTACGTGGTAAGAGAAGCAGGGCAGGAGGATGCCTATATTCTGTTTTAGCCCTGCTGGCTGCAAATGAAACCAATTCTCACAGTTGACAAAGCTCCTCTCCAATTTCTGGGGAAGTTGAGGCTGAAAAAGGAACACACGGTGACATTTAGATCTCTACATTTGGCACAAAGACTTAAAAGGGCCCAGTGTTACTTCTTCCACACTAAAGTTATCAGACTAGTGAAACTATTTGCTGCGTGTGGAGGCCCTGATCTGCTTGGTATAGGTTCATCCTTATGGAGTAGAGAGATCCAAGCCATTTAGCTTTGGCCTTTATAGACTTCTCTGGCTGGGACAGACAGATGGCACACTCTTAGATTCTTGAGGAAGAAGTGACTGTTGAGACCATGGAGTCAGTGCCCCAAGGTCCTGGCGGAGCGTCACTTCTCCTGGTGTCAGTCAGACACAGCATAGTTTATGTCCGAACTTCCTCCATCAGTCTAGACTGCTGGAGCTTTTAGTTGTCTTAGCCTCCTCTGAAGGCTAGGAGAGAACTAAGTGTGAGAACATTGAGATGTCAGCCTCTAGGAAGTGGCTGAACTCCTGCCTTGCATGTTCAGTTCTCTCTCTTCGAGAGAGGAACTGTGAGCAGAGAGACGATGGGCACTTTGCAATACTGGAGAAGGAGGCTGGGTGCTACTGTAATGTCCTAGTGATGGGTGCAAGGAGCCAACATTGAGTGCTCAGTCTGGCACAGAGTCCTCAATGATTTTTGCGTGGAGTCGCTTCCTCACTCTATACCTCTGTTCCTCCATCTGCAGATTTTACTGAAACATTGCCAGGCATGTCACGCAGACCAGTCTGGCAGACCAGTCTGTTGTCCAGAGAAAATGCTGGGTAGGGGTTTTGTCTGAAATAAGAAGATGATGAAGCTTACCACCAGGCTTGCGCCAGAAATATGAATGCAAGACTGCTGCCACCTCTCCTCTAGCAATGCCCAGTCCCAAATTCACAACCCCAAGGGCTCCCTGTCCTGGAAAACGGTAGAGATGATGTAGAATGTTTACCAAGTGAGTGATAACCTGTCTGCTTTAGGAATGGTAGTGCCATCAGCCTCTCCGCGCCTCCGATCACAGCGCTGATTACTCCAGAGCCTGTACGTCACTGCCGGATCCCTGAACTGCCGTTGGATGGGAGCCTTCTCTTTGAATTCCTGTTCTTCATCTACCTGCTGGTAGCCCTCTTCATTCAGTACATCAACATCTACAAGACTGTCTGGTGGTACCCATACAATCACCCTGCTTCCTGCACCTCGCTGGTGAGTTCCCCAGCAAATCCTGTCACTCATGCGTTGTCATTACACAGCTTCTTTCCATGCTTATTCAGTCCAGGAATCACTGAGCATTTGACATTGAGCGGGTGAAGGGGAGTTCACGTGCACCCCCATCTGCGAGGCCCATGTCATTCCCCATTTTGCAGGGGAGAAAATACACGGAAGGTGAGAGAGAGACACAGAGAGAGGTGTCAGCAGAGCCCCTTCAGTGGAAGTTTCTTCCAGATACTTGCATGGCCTAGCTAGCCCAGAGGGTTTGAAACGGAGTTGAGACTCCAGAAGCCTGCTGTGGGTGCCCCTTCCCAGTAGAAACAACGGAGCCTGAGAGAAGGGAGATGATGAAAGTTGTCATTAGGATCTCAGCAGGTGAGCAGCAGAGGAGTTGTGGGGGGCAGGTCAGATCCTCAGCTCATGTAAACCTGCTGGTCTCCTCGGTCTCAGTCTTCTTCCTGGCCCAGTAAGCCACGCATGGCAGTGACGTGTGCCTGAGTCAGCAAACCTCAGCAGAGTGAAGCTAGCATCTGAAGCGGTCCTTCAATTCGTGCTGTGTTATTGCTGCTTGGAAGCGTGAGGTGGTTCCTTGGTGAACTGTACCAACAGGTGGAGCTGGTGTTCCAGTGACGCAGACTTGGTTTGGGGTTCGGCTGTGTGGTGCTGGGTACAGCTTGCTTTGAGGAAAAAGCATTCTCGTTTAGGCTCCCTGCTCCAATGAATTTAACAGTCATATGTTTGTTCCCAACAGCAGTCAAGCATTCTCGTTTACACAAAATGTCACTGAAGTCCCAGAGAGCAGTAGTCAGAGTCTGCTAACTGTTTTAGCCTCAACACATTTGATGGCTTCACTGAAAAATCGTAAGGGATCCAAGAGCTTTATCTAGAGTAATGCAGCCAGAGCCAACATTAAATGTCTAATACAGATCTGTGGCCTGTGAAGATGATGTTTCTCAGATCAGCTTGATTGTCAGCGAGCACTGGTCACTACAGACCGTTTCTGAGACCAAGAGCTAAAGTGAGCTGGTGTGCTCGCTCTGGATTCCATTTCAGCTGCCCTTGCTCTGGTTGCTCAATGGCTTTTCCCGGGAGAACTTGCAAGATGTTCTTCATAGTAGGATCCCGGTCCTGGATGTCTCTTTGAACCCCAGAATACCTGCCTGAAGGGTAGGTTGTGGGTTTATTTTGTTTTTAGTGGAAATCTGTATGGGAAGGAACCTCCATGTGGGGAAGATCTTCTGGAGACATTCATATGTTATTCCCTTCTCCCTCATCCCTAATAGAGAGACATGAGGAATGCTTACACGAGGTAATAACGCTCTCTCAGCAGCCAGCTTTCCAGTCCCGCCCCAGCTGGGTGGTTTCAGAGCCCCTTTCCCTGGTGAAGACCTTTTCTTTTTCCTCCTTCAGAATTTTCACCTCATTGACTACCACCTGGCGGCGTTCATCACAGTGATGCTGGCGCGGAGGCTGGTGTGGGCCCTCATCTCTGAGGTAACATTCCCACTGTTCCCTCTCCTGCCTGTGGTACTGATTGCAGAGCATGACCATCCATGGCCTGAGAAATTCTGCAGGTTGGATAGCTGGAGGGTTTCTTCCCCCAGAACAAGTCTGAGTGTGAAGGACTAAGATTTTGGGGATGCCCTTCTGCCTTGGAGTTTTCTCCTTGAGCCCATTTGTGTCCTGCAATATGGGGTAGCTCTGTTGCCTCCGCAGCTAGAAGGAGATGAAATGGTCCCATGTGCTGCTTTATCCCTGCAGGCACAGTACTGTACCTCGCAAACTTGTGCCAGAGAAGTGGCTGAGAGAATTGCCAGTCAGGTAGCAGAAAGGCAAATAGAGAGGTTAGCCAAGACTGGAGGAATGAACAGGAGATTAGGGGGGAAAGATCAGGAGGAGGACGTCTGAGTACACTAAAGTGAAATAGGAATAGCTGGTAGAACTGCTTTTCCAGTCCTGATTACTCAGTAACTCTGAGACTCTGGTCATGTCACCTCAGATTTTGAGACCCTCTCTGTGTTTGTGAGAGCAGAACCAGGTCAAATACATGTTTGAGAAAGGTCATTTTGAGGAAAATTGAAGTTCTGTCCACTGAAACGGTTAATCCAGGCTAAGCAACAAGTTTAAGAATAAATAGGTAAAGGAACAGTTCTGTCCTGTTGAATAGGTGAGTGGAGAAGATGGGATCTCAGAAGTTCTTCATCTCCGATTCCTGCCATTTTCATTTACGTTCCCATCCTCTGTAAAAATTCCCATAGACTGAAATTTCTGCATTGAAACCTTCCATGCAAGTTCTTGCTACATCCCATCTATTGGCTCTAACCCCAAAGAATCTTTTCGTGGCTCAGTTGCCTTCTCCCCTCTGGAGACTGGAACAAGCTTTCTTGCTGCCCTTTTGAAGGTGGTGCCTCCCCACTAGACTGCAGTCTGTACATCCAGTGAGATGAGTGGTGGAAATCTAGTTTTGGGATTGCCGAGGTGCACCGTCTTCTCTTCCCTCAGCTGAGAAATGTGACGTTCCAGTTCTTTAGGAAAATGAATGCTAAGATCTGATCCTGCTAAAGGAAAGAGCAAGAGGAAATGTGTTTCAGGCTATGCTGGGCTATCATCAGAGCGACAGGGGACTTGAGCAAAAATACATTCTACTTTGTGGCTCTGATTTTTTTTTTTTTTTTTTGAAGGCGCTATTTTAGTTGTGCCCTACAACTTGTACTCATTTGACTCTTTTGGATTCTTCCAATCATGAATAAAATCAAAGGCGTTCACCTTTGTAAAAGAGTCAGTCTCCTACTTCTGGGAGGAGGAGGAGGAGGACAGCCATCCCTCTCACAGTGCCTCCTGGCACCCCTATCCCCGCTTCTCCTCCACAGGCACCCCCCGTGCTCATGTTCCAGCACCAGTGTCGTTACAGGGCTGCTGAGCGTTTCTTCTCCATTTGCAGGCCTCTCAGGTGGGTGCGACATCAGTGGTTCACTACATGGTGCGCCTGGTGCTGCTCACCCTCTGTGGGTGGGTGCTCTGCTGGACTTTGGTCAACCTCTTCCGCAGCCACTCTGTTCTCAACCTGCTCTTCCTGGGCTATCCGTGAGTGACACCACCTTGTACCTTCGGGGCGGGGGTTAGCATAGCCGCTCGGTGGGTGGTGGCATGAGCCACCATGGGAAGTAGGACATGCAGCCAAAAGTCTCCTTGTCCTTTAATTAAAGGGGAAGTAGGAATGGCCAGGGGATGATGCGAGGTGGCGCTGAGCTGGTGATGCTAACTGCCTGCCATGTGCTGTTTGCGTGAGGGACCTTTGCTGTGACTGAAGACTGAGCCACTGGGATCACAAATGGGATTTAAAGAAAGTTCTCTGCACAGACATCTCACCAGAGTTGTCTCTTCTCCCCTAGCCTCGTAGTGGGGAGAAGAGTTGGCTACTAGCTTCCGGAGTGAGGGTTCCTATGTGGTGTCCCTCTCAGAAGGGTGAACTTCTGTTGAGAAGGTGCCCCTTGCTTCATGTTGGCATGGCTGTCATTTCAGCCCTTTTTTTCTTTCTTTCCCTGCAGGTTTGGTGTCTACGTTCCTCTGTGCTGCTTCCACCAGGACAGCAGAGCACAGCCCCTACCTACGGACTGTGGTTACTTGGTACAGGACCAGATGGTGGATGATGGGGCTTCAGCTGTCAGCAGCCTGGTCAAACCCAAAGATTTCCTCTCCCTTCTGTGGGAATCCCTGAGAGAACAGTTCAATAATCCTACATCTATCCCCACCCACAGCTGCCCCCTCTCCCCAGATCTCATCCGCAATGAGGTGGAGTGCCTAAAAGCCGATTTCAACCGCAGGATCAAGGAAGTTCTCTTCAACTCTCTCTTCAGTGCCTACTACGTGGCATTCCTGCCACTGTGTTTTGTGAAGGTAGCTCTTGTCTGGCGCTCTCTGTGCCCCTGCCCGCCGTTTCCTTCTGAATGTTGTGTGAATTGCTGCCAGGCCGGACTCCTGGTTAATTCCCCTTTTCTCTGTCTCCCCTTCGGCAGCCCGGATAGCGGAGCATGGCTGCATCCGGAGTGCACTAGTACTGCTCCTGGTTGGCGGATAGGTATTGCCATAAATGTGATGCACCTCTAGTCCCATCACCCCACTTACTAACTCCCCTTCTCCCAGCCCCTGTCCTAGGCAGGAGGATAGCTGTGCTTTTCCTAGGAAAGGGAACCTGTTGTTACCTGTCTCAGATCCAACGTCCTGGCGTTCGAGTGCTTGGATCAGAGGCTTTGGCGTTCAGGCTGTTAGAAAACAGAGCCAACTAGGAAGCTTGGCAGGCTAAATCCAAAAACCTCTTGTCAGTGTGGGGGCTGTATTTTTTAATCTGTCTTTTATCTAACTTGAACGAGCTCTAGTTGGTGTAGTGAAATGGGCAGGGCTCCATAATCTATGTCTTGGTGCAACTGGTGCTCCTGGGGCAGTTCTGTGGCAAGCAAACGCCCTTGTTACCTGCTGCTGGAGGAGGAGATGCAGCAGCTGCAGCATCATCCCCCTGCCCTTTCTCCTTCAGGTCAAGGAGAAGGGAGTCTTGAGTGTTTCCTAAGTTGTAACCCTCCGAAATCACCGGTCCAAAAGCGCATGCCTGTAATGTGTGGCGTGGGTCTGCTGGATGCACACGCAGTGTGTCCCTCGTCATGCCCTCCTCTGTTTTGTGACAGTGGTGCCAAGTTCTTGTCTGGTCTCTTTGCAGAGCACCCAGTACTACGACATGCGCTGGTCCTGTGAGCACCTCATCATGGTGTGGATTAATGCCTTTGTCATGCTCACCACTCAGCTGCTGCCTCCCAAGTACTGTGACCTGCTCCACAGATCAGCTGCCCACCTCGGCAAGTGGCAGAAACTAGAACATGGCTCCTACAGCAATGCTCCACAGCATATGTGAGTGTGGGGATGGGGAAGGGTTCGCATGCCCAGCAAGGGCCGAGAAGACAGTCGAGTAGATGAGCACTGCTGATTCTTGCTGCTCTGCTGGGGAAGCTTCCCCATTCATCACAGTGCCGGGGGTCACAGATGCAATGCTGTTGGTCTTTCTGTTCCCTATGAACAGAAGCACCTGCTCAGGAGAGCTGCCTGAGCTCCTCTGGTCACTGCTGGTTCGTTGCCAGAAACAAACCACCGAGATTCCTCTTGGCCACTGGAGATGGAGTTTGCACGGGGGCAGAGGGCGGCCTCCTCCGACGCAGTGGGCTGGGTTCTTGCACTGGGAGCCACTTGCTCACGTTACTCGGTGTCAGAGTCCTTCTGGTGAGCTTGTGATCACCTCTCTGTGCTTTTTCCAGTGGGAACTGGGACATGTCCTCGTGGCAGAGGCTGTGGTAGTTTTCAAGATGCATCTGTCCCGTGAACCCACATCCGTGGAGTTGGGAGCATCCTCCCGCTGGCGTTCCCTCAGATGCTAACGCTCTGGCATTCTTTCCCCGCAGCTGGTCAGAAAACACAATATGGCCACAAGGAGTTCTGGTGCGACGTAGCCGATGCCTGTATAAAGCAGTTGGGCCTTACAACGTAGCAGTGCCTTCAGATGTGTCCCATGCCCGCTTTTATGCAAGTATCTCTTCTCTTGCTTGATGTTCTGTGATGGTGGGAGGGAGGGGAGGCTCAAACCAAGCGGCAGCAGAGCAGACCGTGTGGAACAGAGCTCAGTGCTCTGCGGCACGCTGGTGCTGCTAAAGAAAATCCCTGTTTGCAGCAGAGGGGCTTTCCTGTTGCAGTACTACAGTGATGTCTGGGCGAGATGGAAGCCGCGGCTGCCTTGTCAGTCATGGTGACGTGGCACTCCCATCAGGCAGCGGCATATTCTTAGGAGGGTGCTAGTTAACAGGAAAGTACGTCAGCTGGCCAATAGGTTATTTCACCCATCCTCCTCTTCTCGAGCAAAATGACACTTCTGCATGCCTTGTTTCTCACGCTGCTGTCCTGAAGTGGCAGCTAGCGGTGGCCGGAGTACAAACACTTCTTCTGCCCCGCACAGTGGGCGCCAGCTCAGCGGTGCCTGACAGCGTTACGTACACACCCCTCCCCACTTCTAACACTGCAACAAACGACGGAAACCTGTCCTTTTTAACTGTCTCCCTGCAGTTCCTTTTCCACCGTCCGTTACGGCTGCTCAACCTGCTGATTCTCATCGAAGGCAGTGTGGTCTGCTACCAGCTCTACTCGCTGCTGCGCTCAGAGAAGTGGAACCACACCCTCTCCATGGCCCTCATCCTTTTCTGCAATTATTACGTCTTATTTAAGCTCCTCCGGGACCGGATAGTATTAGGCAGGGCATACTCGTATCCACTTAACAACTATGGACTCAAGGCACACTAGGCCGGCCAAACATGTACCCCTTCTCTTTCCTTTCCCACAGGGCAGGGAGGGAACCTCAGAAAAAAAAATATTTTCGTACAGTTCTATTTTTTTCTTGCGGCGTTTATAAATATTTAAAATATTTTATATTTTGTATACTATTGTTTTTGTGGGGTGGGAAGGGACCCAGTGGCAATTAAATGTCGCTTTATAAACAAGGTGTTATTTTATATATATAAAAAAAATCAATGTGTATATACCGTATATCTATACCCATACATATATCTATGTGAAGCAACAGGATTGTGTGTGTGGTCACTGTGTCTGCTTTGCTCACACAACTGCCTTGCTACTGTATACTGTGGGGATACGACTGCGGGTCATTAGCAACCAGTCTGCTGTAGAACTTGGATAAGCGAACAGCCAGGGGAAGAAAGGAAACACGGGGCCTTTCACCAGGATGAGTAAAGTTTATCTTTGTAACCTCAGTACCAGGGAAGTCTTGCACTGGAAGTGTGCACTGATGTGATACTGAGGAAGGGAGGAAGCAGTGTGTAGAAAGACAGACAAAGTTAGCCACTGGCTCTCAGTTCTTCTTCCCGCTATTAGCAGCATGCAAGTATTATTTTTAAAAAAATAACAAATTTTTACTTCAGCTTCTCTCTATCCTCCTAACAACCTGAGCTCCCTCACTCTGCCCAGAGAATGAAGCAAATATTGAAACTGTAATTTTAGGGTAGTATATCATTCAGGAGGGGATCTGAAAGAGCTAGCTTTAGCAGGATGGTAAGTGGATGTTTTAAACATCTATCTCTAATCCCTTGAGTAATAGCATTAAATTAGGGAATATACAGCCATTTCCTTCAAGCAGTAATGTTCCTGGCAGAAATTTATTCTTGTCAAATACTTATCCACTCCCTTATTGCTGTACAATGCACTCCAGCAGTGTTTCACTCTAAGGTATGTTGGTAGTGTTTAATAACTTACCATTAATAATAGAGGAAATAATACTTTGCTTTTAAACTGTTCTTCATGAAGCTGAACTATACCAGAATCCAGTGAAAAAATAGTTGTGGCAGTCCCCACATAGAGGGACTGAAGATAAAAGACAGTATCAACCATATAATTAATTTAACTGTGGATGGTGGTGACAGCTGATGGTAGGAGTTGATGCTTTAACTCAGGGAACTGAGGAGGAGATGGCAATGCAATGTTCTTCCATTCAGATGCCACCTGACTTAACCATTAGTAAAGTGCTAGCTTTGTTTGAAGATGGGATATGTATGGGGAAAAAAACCCTGAAACTACTGAGTTTGGGAGAAACTGCAACTACTTTCTGCTCCTTCTTTCCTTCCATGCCAAGTAAGAATACAGTGATCTTCTCTGCTCCTCCAGCAGCCTGATCACAAGCCCAGGATCCCTGATGAGGTAGGTAGGCAACAGGAGATGCCTCTGACCATTAACCCTAAGCTACTCCAAAACAAACACAAATACTTAGTTACTCCTAGGCCTTTTCTTGTCTTTCATGTGGCCCTAGTGCCTCTGGCGGGACACAGGTACTTTGGAGTTTACAGTCTGGGGCCTCTCGGTGAAACGCAGTACTGAGGCTTAGAGCCATGTCACGCTGTATGTAGTATAGCCTCATCTTTAATCCACGTCTTAATTCTACCTTGATTACTTCAGGAAGTACATTTCGGGTAAGAGCAGGTTGGCTTCTTATCTAGAGCAGGCTCTTTGCTGCACATGGCTTTGTGCAACACCTTTCTTGCACCCAGCTTCAGTTCTTGCAGTAGCTCAGTGGTATTTCCTACGAATTTCACCTGTTTTTAATAGCTGGCTCAGCACCCCTTAAACAGTATTTCACAGCATTACCAACAAGTTTCTTCCATTTGGACACAAATGATAGCAGACTTATAAGAAACCAGTGGGAGAAAAGAGGCTCTCCAGGGCTTAGCCTGGGAAATAGAGATGTGCAACAGAAAGCCAGAACCCTGAACCAGGGCTTTGGGTCACAGAGCTGATGAGGGTTCATGCCCTGCTTTCTCCTCCCCTTGCACATAAGGCTGAAGAGAGGCAGGGCTGCTCAGGCAGTGAGCACACCCGTACTCTGTGCAACAGTTAGACTGACCTTACACTGTTTGCAGCAGACGGGACAGCAGCTCAGTGGCACCTCCATAGTTTTGCTCTGAGGCCCTATCTAAGTAAGGGGCCAAAACACAGGCTACCTAACTGCAGGTGTGGTACAATCCTCCTTGTTCCAAGGGAAGCCAGGCATTATTTGCAGCCTCTCCCCTCCAAAACAGTACTTTTGTTATATTCTGGAGCAGGAGGAGCTCTGTGAGAAGGTTTAAGGTCTAGAGATTGCACCTTTCTAAGCACAGTAGTATGAACTGCCTGCATGCAATCCTGTAGATGCAGTTGTCTTCCATCTTTACCTACGAGTCCTACATGGAAGGAAGTTGCAGAAGATAGTTGAAGCTTCCCCTGTTGGCAAAAACACAGCGAGGAACTAGCTAGCACAGTTGGTCTCCCCAGTATAAACTGGACTATCCAATAACAGAGGGAGCAGAAATGACGTCTGCTCAGCATCAGTGCCTGCTTAGATCGGTGTTCCTCCCCATTCCTCAAATGCACCTGCTACTAAGTCTTACTCAGATGAACATTGAAAACAAGTCCACTCTAATACTTGTTCAGGTCAGACTAGGGAAAAAAAGAGATTTATTCCCCATCCTCGTCACTCCTTCATGCAAGGATGTCGTAATAAATGTATGGTTTTTTGGTCTGGCAACGGAACTGCTCCAGTTTCAGGCCAATCCTCAGAAGAACAGCTTCATCCCACCATTTTGCCATGACCTGGGAGAAGATGAGAGAGGCAGAGAAGGGGGGCGGAAGTAGCATGATCGCATAGAGACACTCTTGAAAGCCCTGGAAAACATAATTTTTCCCCCCCCAACAGCACCTAAAGGACACATACTTTTCCCTTTTACTCCAATAAGCATGGCATCGCTGCATTTGGGATAAAGGCAGCTGTGGGACAATTACAAGACATGGACCTTTCATTTACACGAGACCCTTTTCAAGAGGGAAGGACTTAAAGAAGTTACAGAAATGAGAAATAAGAAAAAGAGAGGAAAGAGTAGTGACAAATATAGGGTACTGATGCACGTAGACAGGGAGACAGACAAATCTATCTCCCAGACACCTGAAGAGTCCCTCTGCCACTCAGGAGTGAGTTACTCTGAGGCAAATCTCCACCCACAAGTTAAAATCTGTATTACCAGTACCTGCCAACTCGCTCAGGTGTGCTGTGTGGAACAGCAAGAGCCTGGTTATAGTGTTACCTGGTTAAAGCCAGCTGGGGATTTTGTGCCCCAGCATTCACAAAGAGCGAGTACTCACCTGGAAGCTGATGGGAAGCCCAGCAGTAGAGTATCCAATGGGGACCACAAGGCCTGGAATCCCAGTGAAGTTACCCAGCTGCATGAACCTGGGGGAAAAGCTATCATCAGCCTTCCTGCCTTGGGACAGCAAAGTCATCCCTTCTGGGGAGAGGCAGCTAGGATCAATCTCTCCTGCTCTAGAGACTGAGCTCCTTCAGTTAGCGCAGCTGGTCTCCAGCTGTTCCCAAACTTTTGCTTCCATAGTGCAAGCAGCACTCTTACCTCATGGACCGGACTGCGAAGGACATATCGCTGCTCCCAGTCGAGAGGTCAGATTCATAGATTCTTGGGGCAGTGCAAGCAACAGCTGTGGAGGAATCACAAAATGACTGCCATTGAAAGGGACCTCAGGAGGTCATCTTGTCTAACGTTCTGTCTCAGGGACGGTCAGCTAGAGCAGGTTGCCCAGGACCATGTCCAAAAGGCACTTGAATATCCGCAGGGATGGAGATTCCACAGCCTCTCCAGGCAACCTGATCCAGTGCTTAAAGAGCAAAGGAAGAGTCAGGCAGTAGGTACCCTTCAAGGAACAGCTCACTTCATTAAAGCCACGTGTTTGATACACATTGGTGATGCAAACTCACGGCCCTGGAACTCAAGTTGCTGGGATTTATGAATTAAACAGTTTCTATTTAGAGCAAAAACATCTACGTAAGTTCAAGGCCAGGCTGGACAGCGCTCTGAGCATCCTGGTCTAGTGGAAGGTGTCCCTGCGCACGGCAGGGGCATTGGAACTAGATGATGTTTAAGGTCCCTTCCAACCCAAACCATTCTATGGTAAGTAGATGTCCAGTCCCCTCCATGTAAATGTGCTGGCTCTGCAGCTCCTGTTTCAAGTACCAGGAAAGAGCTTTTCACTGCCATGGGTATAGGCAGTAAGTCTAGAAGTACACAGCAAATCTAGAATTACACAGCAGTCTTTCTAACCAGGCTGCATTCTCTTCTAAAGGCTCAAGGCACAGCAAAGTATTTACACAGAAGTCATGGTCTTAGAATTAGGGAGGGAAAGTTAATGGAGTGACTGTTCTTGAAATGCACCACACAGCTATCAAGGACCGTATCTTTGGCCAAGACTGCCAATACCTGGTGTAAGGATACAGTTCACAGTGGTGAAGATCTCTCGCAAAAATCTCATGCTCCGAGTTCTCTGTCGATTTGCCTGCAAGCAGAGAGACCACTGTCTGACCAGGCCCTCTTGGTTCATGAGGCTCGTTTGATGTTCACAGGCTCTGCCCATCAGAGTCTGTGCCTTTGCAAAAGAAGACACCATTCCTGCAGTTTGGAACCCAGAGGCAGGACACCAGTGCAGGTGGCATGTCCTCTGTGGTGCCCCACCATTCAGCATGCTTTCACAGCAGAAGGCAGTACAGCCAGGTGGTATCTTTCCACGTGTACACGGAGGTTAAGAGAATCCTCTACCCCACCTTCAGAATATCACTAGGTGCCTCCCTTCAGCCTTCACCACAGTATGTGCCTTACCGTAATATAATCCAGAGCTGTGAACTGGGAAGCCAAGGCCAGGTTAGCCCGAGTATCCAAATTCTGAAAGAGGAAACATCAATCACGGCTCTGCTGGCAAAAAAATGAATGTGGCAGCCCAGGAGTTCTCTTCCAGGTCTGCTCTCCTGTATCAGTAGTCATCCAACAGATGGCTTGTCATAGAAAATCAGGAGAGCCTCAGGTTTCTCACTGACTTGACACTTGTTCTATGTCAGCCGGGACAACTACTGGCACTGATCCAAGCTGCTGCTACTTACCATTTCCTGGAAATGTTTATTGAAGTCAGGTTGCAGGAAGTCCCTCATCTCACTGAGAATGCAGATTACATGCGCTACTCGCACTTCCTCCATCTCTGGAAGAGACACTTTAACCACGCTGGCTCCCAAACTCTGCAGGTGCTCCACAGCTGCATATAGAACAGGTAAAGCACAGACAGCAGCCCTGAGTTCACCAAACTTCACAGAAGGGCTGCGAATCACCCCCCCACTTGGGAAGTTAAGAGACCCCACAGGCCATCATAAGGCCAGCATCCTCAGTACATTCTGTGGCATGCAGACTGCTGCTTCTCGTAGGTAAAAGCCTTCAGCCTAACTAGATCTCAGTACTCCAAGAGGGCGGGGATAGGGGCTTGCAGGCAGGTTCCTAAATTACCTGCTACATTTCAGGCAAGTTCATCTCCTCCCTGTAGCCCCCCAGTTAACCCAAAGAGTAAAGGTGGACTGACAATGCTTCCATGAGCACTTGACATGACCACATGAAGTGATTATTCAGCATCATGACATTCCCATTCAAAGCCTCTTCTGAACCATAATGGTAGAGGAACCCGGGGGATACTCAAGAGACCACATCAACAGTACAGGTTTACTAAATCCTGATGCACTGTAGCAAGGCTGAACACTAAGACTTCGGGAAAAGTGAATCTCTGGCCATCTAAAAAAGTCCCCTTCTTTTTTGGACCTCAACTTCTTCATAAATACCCAAGCTTGTCTATTCCTCTGGCATATGGTGCATCTTTCTTAAGAAAACACTACACAAATAGAAGCCTGAGTGTCTACAGAAATATTGTGAACTATCTCAGCTCCAATGCACGGGAGGCCAACTACTATACCAGGCATTGTAGAGTCTTTCTTCCCCACCCCCAAGTATTCACCAGAGTCAATTTTGCTTAGTCTAAAATCTGTTGCATCTAAAAAGCCACCCTAAAGGCATCATTTGGCTGATTTCAAGCAAATACCAGAGGACTGGACATATCACAAAGACCTAGCCATGTCTTTCCTACTGAATATTATGTTGTGAAACAATTCCCTCCCTTAAAAGTCTTCTACTATTAAAGCCTGCAGAGTATTACTGAGCACAGATCTGTCTTTATACAAGACAGAGGCTTAGCACACTGGACTGCATTCTTCCATTGTAACCTGACAAGCCTGCAACTGCTGAGCTTTTTAACCCTCAACAGTCAGGAAGACTTCCCTAATACAAAACTACTGCTGTTTGTTCAGCCAGACTTCTTCAAGCATCTGCCTTTAAGGACTTTAGGTGAGATCTTTCTAATGCATACAGAAGAGCAGCACAAAGTCATACCAAGACATCAGGCAAAATAAGAGACTTACAAACTTTTCCTCTTTACCTTTCTCACAGACGGACAGAACTTCAGCATCACATGCCTAGAGAAAAAGAGGAAAGAACTAAGCAAACTTTAGTAACTGCCCTCCTCCTCTTGGTGAGCACACTCACCAGGACTTGGGTCCTCATGGAGCTTTTCTTGTTCCTGTCCCTAACTGCAGTGAAACACAGCCCTCCAGGACTGCCTTAGGCCACCTGCTTTAAGAGAACAGCTTGCAGGTCATACCCTTATGGAAAAGGAAAGGTCATCTTTTCCAGAGGAGAGGATATTCCTCCTCTGCACTGGGGCAGAGCCAGAAATGGTCCTTGTTTTTCACCAGGGAAGAAATCCTGAGTACATCTGTGGTGTTGCATTACAACTGCCAAGTGGTACTAGCTTGCAAGCCCAGTTTCTACACTGGAATGATGAAATACCACTCAGCAGCTACGGCATTGTCACCAAATGGATACACTAATTTTCCTCGTTTGATTTTAAACTGATTGCCTTTTGTAATGAGTTCAGAAGCATCGCTTCCAACGGAAACAGCAGTATGAGGAAGCATACTGCCATCAACTGTGCAGTCGTTACCTTTCCTCATGCCTCCAATAGACTTTTACTGAAAAGACTGCCTTAGGAAAAAAATCTATCCCTGTTGAGGTTTTCATCCAGGCTATATTCTCTTCTAATTATAGGACTAAATATGAGAAGCTGTAATGATGGCAGGCAAGAGAACAATGAATGCACTGAATTCCTTCAAAATCTCATTTTGCAAAGCAGCAGAAAGAGAGACAGAACAGGCACCTTAAAAAATGTCCAGTCCACTCCCAGTTTTAAGCCTTTCAGGTCAGGAGCACACATATCAGAGAGGGTTGCTTTGGGCTGTTTCAGTCCTGCAGGGAACAAACAAAGATTCCTCCTTTTGTCTAGGGTGCCTCTAGGAAGGCAGAGCACCTGGGCTCGGGGAGGGAGAGGGCTCACCTACCATACGGATAGAGCGGATCCGGCTCAGCAAGGATGCTGTAAACAATGGCTGCATCTGCCACCGAGGTACAGATAGGGCCTGTAAAAGAGAGCTCAGTTATAAAAATGTGACGAGGGGTAAACAGTACCTTCCTCCCAAGGTCTTCTGTAGGCACAGATTGCCGCCCCTGTGAGAACACCACACAGCAAGGTCCCTGAAGTGGAGCACAAGTCCTCTTACCTACGCTGACTGTGGAGTAGGAGAGCGGCAAGCTGCCGTGGCAACTGATGCGCCCAAACGTACCTAGAGAAAAAGAAAGGGGCAGTTAGCTGGATATCGGCAGTCGCTGGTACGATCTGACCTACCTGGCTCTGGTGCACCCAGTCAGTAAGCAACACACCCCTGCCTGTCACTTCTATGTCTGCTGTTTCAGAGCCCAGCCACTCCTCTTTCAATACCCTGTTCTGCTGACCACGACCTGTCTCATCAGTGAAACAGATATGTTCAACACATACGTTCAACAAATAGTGAAACTGTTTTCCCCCATAAGAAATTATTTAGTTGAGGGGAAATACGTGCACGGACATTTTGAAATACATGCATTTAAATATGCTCAGGAGCAGCATCTATGGTATGGAGGATGGAGAGGCAGTAGCAGGACTATCAACAGCAGGAGATACCACCCCCGGGAGATATCACCCACTTCACCAGTGACACTTCACGCCTAACACCAGCTGTCTTCTGCGAGTACTCACATCACCTTTCTGACCAGTTACATTTTTGTCATCGTCATCATTATCCTTCTCAGGTGAATCAAGATTAATCAAGCTGATCACATGTAAAGGATGGAAAAACAGAGTAACAGCTGAGTATCTGGTCCCAGATGAAGCTTCCGAGATCCTCTGAAATGATAAACCATTCCCAAAAGCCAGCACCTCTTCCAAGTGACAATCCTGCCTCACCACCTTCCATGCTGTAGACAGTCCTCTGCATTTCTTATGTCCTCTGCACATTCCCCTTGATTACATTAATTCTTACTGCAAAAACTACATTGCCACTTCTTGTAATACTGAGATAAGAGGGAATGGCTACATCCTGGTTTCATACATGCCTTTTACCAGGTTTAACTTAGCAGATACAAATTTGAGCAGCATCAGCCTCTCCATATAATTGGGGTGATGGGAAACCATTGTGGGTTGAGATGCTTTCCACCAGCTCACTACAGATACCCAGCTATGTTTTTTTTAAACATCTGTTCAATAGCCAGTACTGAGTTTTTTTAAACATCTAAACCCAGCTAAGTTTTTTTAAACATCTGTTCAATAGCCAGTACCAAGAATACTTCCACTCTGCCAGTCCAGCCCACATGACTCTCAGGGTGTCACACTCCAGAGTTTCTCTGGTCAAGTTTTGCTTGACAGGAATTAATGGACTGTGCCCGACTTGTTTGTGGCATTCTCTCTGATACAGCAAACAAGACACACAACCCCTTTAACAACAATTACAGGGCTCTACCTTTCAGCCCCACCACACCACAGAACGAAGCAGGAATCCTCACAGAGCCGCCTCCATCTGTGCCAATAGCCACCGGGCAGAGACCTAAAAAAACCCACACATTAGCCTGTGATCAGACAGAGTGTTGCCCTGTCCATTCTACCAGCAGCTGTAGCCAAGACAGCACACAGAGCTCTCTGTTCAGCTAGTAGTTCCCTCCAGCTTCTAAGCCCCCTCATAAAAACTAAATGCCTGAGGAACTTTGGCTCAGGACCTTCCTCCCACCCCCCCTGAACTCTCTCTTGCAACACCTACCTGCTGCTACAGCTGCTGCTGACCCACTGGAGCTCCCACCCGTGAAGTGGTTAGGCTTGTAGGGATTCCTAGGGATCTTGTGGTACCTGAAGCAGACAAATAGTGTTGAATCTTTTCCTAGGAAGGACCACATGCACTACAGGGCAGGTAAAGATCCAGAAACACAGCTCAGGGATTCTGATCTCTTAGTAAAAAGATACCATTTCATCCCAGATAATGCCACGTCCCTAGAAAACAAGATGCAAAAGAGACTTCTGCCTCAGAGTCCCATCTCGTTACCGTAAGCAGCCTGTCCAAAGGAGATAGACTCAAAGCAAGAGAAAGGATGCCGCTCCAGCTCTCCGGTCTGCTACTGCACTGTGCCATTCCTGCATGCCACAGTGCATTGTGCAATTCCAAAAGGTGGTCCCAGAAGGTGGTCTCAAAAGGTGGAGCAGTTGGTGGCCAGCAATTCTTACATACAAGCAAGTCAGCATCCCCAGCTCTGCCCTTTATCCCAGAGCAGCAGCTCCCCAAGTCCCCAGTCTGACCACAGTCCTCAGACACCAAAGAGACCTGCCAGGCAGCAGGGTATCCAGCCGACCTCACACAGTGAGGAAATGCCCTGGCACGTCATCTGCCGTAGCTCAGTGGGAGCCCCAGTTCCATCCAGCTGCACGTGCACAAAGCGTGGCTCTGCACGTGGCTTATCGAGGTCGTGAGGACCATTGCTTTGGAACAGCAGTTCTCAGCTTGGCTACAGCTGGAGAATTCACAACAGTAAAGCAAACACCAGTGAACCTGTTTTAGCTAGGAAATAAAACCGCTACGTTCTCCTGAGATGACTGTACCTTTTCTCGCTGTTCTGGGCCTTGAGTCATTACTGTAACTGCGCATTAGCTTACTGCTTTATTTGTTTTCCGTAACTGCTTTTGTCTACCACTCATCCTGTAAACATTCACACCTCCAGGCTTGTAAGGTCTGGCAAACCAGGTTCCTTACTCAGCAGACATCACCACCTGGATCCTCTCCTTCGGTTTCAGGAGCCTTGAGGCTTCCAAGGCTACTCTGACCCTCAAACCTACAATGCTGGGTTTTCATACCCCCAGGGTTCTCCCTGCACAGGGTGCTTGCGTCAAGTTTTATTCTCACATGCTTGCCCTACTTTTGTACCCTTCCCTGTCAGTTCTGGACAGACTTTTAGGTCTTTCTAGACCGGAGGGGAGAGAGGGGAAAGGGATTTTTACCTATTAGGGTTGCATCCGGTTGTTCCAGTCCCTAGTTCATGCATGTTTGAGACCCCAATAATGATAGCTCCAGCCTCTCGCAGCTTCTTGGCCACAGTAGCATCTTCTGTTTCAGGCTCTGTCCCAAGATATACTGTTCCCACTCGGTGATGGTAAGGTACCTTAGTAAGAAGATACCTTATTATTCATCCTAAAACCCTGGCAAGGTAGGCAGGCACATGTGCATGTGTCACAGGCACAATTCAACTCCACAACAGATGCCAGACATGAGGACCCACAGAGGTAAGTCAGGGTTAGGAAGCTGCACTCCTGAACTTGTCCTGTGTTGGTTTCTGTCAGGAGGGACACTAAACCCTTCAATATTTGGTCCTTCTCCCATGCAGAGGAGTCCTTTCAATACCATGACACAGAAGAGGAGAAACATGTAGATGGTCAAAAAGTCCGCCTCCCTGCAGCAATACAACGGCTATGCCCAGAGGCTGCAGAGCAGTCACCCTGGCCCCACAGCACACAGGAGCTCTATTTTCCATTCTTCTATGGACAGAGCTGCAGCATTTCAGATCTGCAGTGCTCTGAAGCAAGGCACCAAGATTAGATGAATGCCAAAATACCAGGTGGACTCATTTTCAGGGCATGCCAAGTATTCTTCACTTCGAGGCAGCAATGGAAGAATCTGTACATAAACAGGACTCCCACCCTATGGGTAGGTCTCTGCGGAGCCTACGACAGCTTGATGGCACCGCCAGGAGTATTTAATGGCAACTGTTATTAGGCCACAGGCAAAACTCCTTGTGAGCGGGGATTTTCAAAGTAACTTGCATATTTCTGACACGTGTTCTTTAAGGTAAGGAGAGAGGGATGCTTTGCCAGCGGAGCAGAGTCAGTGCCTGAGAAGTACAGACAGTTACACCCACCGCTGCAGATGCTTTTTTTATACATTCTCATTTCATCATAAGAGGGACTTTTTCCCACCCCCACCCTCTACTCCCCACGGATTAAAGAGATCAGTACAAGATACAGAACACGTCTGCTGTACCCAAGATCTGTCCTGGCCTGGCAACACTTGTTAATCCTACTCATTACAAACCCACATACCATCCCTTTTTACAGATAAATTCTCAGGCTTCTGCTGAGGAGTTGGCCTTAAAACCTTGTCGCAGTAAGTTGTCCACGTTGACCACCTGCAGCATGAACTGAGAGCTAGACAAGGGAACTCACCACTTTGAATTCTTCTTTCAGACACACTGGGATGCCATCCAGATAAGAGAGGGTACACTTATTCCTGTAACGAGCAGTGGAGGCCTCAGCCATCTGCATAGAGAAAAAAAGAGTGTATGTTATATATATTTATTTGAGCTGAAGGTCATTACCAGTATCAGAACGGATATCAAAAATGGTTTCTCAGGCTGCTACTAAGCCAAACTATAAAAGTTTCTTTGTTCTCCCACCATATGCCAATGGGAAACTACTAATTGGAAGCATCTATGCTAATGGATGCCACATAAGCACAGAAGTCCCATTTTAAATATAGCTGTCCAGCAGGAAACAGATTGCTTTAATGCTACCTCTCTTTGCAGGAAGGAAAGGAAACTTGTTTGTAGTCCTCTACACACGGAGGGAGGAAAAATGTACATATTTTTCTGTGCAATATATCAGTAGAAGAGCCTCTGCCCCTTCTGATGGATGCTACTGCTCTTAGGGTGGCAGAGGCCTCTCTCCTACCAGAGGCAGACATTACCAGCATTATTTGCTCCTGGTCCCATTGCACTATCGCTCTGAGTGGGGGCGTGGATTTGTCGCAGTCCTCCAGCATGGCAATGATGTTCTTTGCTACCTGAGATGGCGTCAGCTTCCCACTCCTACAGGACAGGAGAAGTTGGGACCTTGTTACAAGACCCCACACCGCACCCACACACAGGGTTTGTCTCTCATGTAGCAAGATGGCAGCTGTCACAGCTGTCAGCCAAGAACTAGATAAGAATCTGTGTGTGGTGATGATTTCAACACAGTTGACACCATTAAGACAAGAGGCTCCTTTCCTTAAGAGGAGAATTTGCCTACACAGCATGCCCCCAACCCTTAGAACAGGGGCAGGAGCTAGGAGAGTTACCCAGATATTCCTGAACCACCAGATAAACAGGGAAGGACAGCTGACAGCTTTACAGAGAGTCCTCAAGCTCCTGAAAGCCTGAGGCTAGGAAACTCCCAGTATCATGAGCTAAGTCCAAGAGGCCAGCCTCACTTTTATACAGGCCTCCCATTACAGAGAATGGGCTCCCAGCAGTGCTGTCACAGCCCACCTTCAACAAAGAGGCCTTCCCTCCCTCCTGGCAAAGGGCTGCGTTACACCACAAACACATCTACCTCTGGCCAACACGACAGCCTCACAGTCAGGATGCACCTGCAACACCAGACTGCAGTATCAGCCTTTTGCTCCAAGGCTGCAGCCTAGAGGTGGCCCTTGAGGAACATGTGCCGGGAGCGCAAGAGGATTTATCTGAGTGCTCCACACGTGGCACATGTCCCAGAGGCTACCAGGGGTTACAGGGCAGCCAATAGCTTGCAGAACCTCAGAGTCAGGGATGTGCTTCCAGCTGTTCCTGAGCTGGACACATTTACTTGGTGAAAGCAGTCAAGCTGCTCACGGGAGCACAAGCAGCTGGGGAGCAAAGGGATGCTCCAGAGACCCACAGTATATGCAACCTGCATCACCCAGATGAACCTTCCTCTCCTTCTCACTCACATGTGTTTGGGCAAACAAGGTATGTAGAAATCTCTCCCAGAGAAGACAGAATAAGCCATGGAAAACAGCATTTAAATATCTTTGCAGGGCTTGTAAAAGTTGTGCCCGCTCTTCTAGTTGGCCTTCCTTCGTTATTCTATTAGAGGGAAAGGACTGCAGGGGGTGATGCCAAACAGTAGTACCTCAAGCACAATCCTACCAAAGAGATGCCCCAGAGCTTGTGGAACAGTAGCAGCCCACAGCAGGGGAACATGTGGGACAGGTCGTTCCCAGACCACAACTTCACCTACCGGTAGCAGTCCAAGTAGTCTTTGATTCCTTTGAAGCTAAACCCATTGCTAGCAGAATCAGACCTGCAAAGAAACGGTTAAAGGGGCAAATGTGAACCATCAAAGCTACCTCTGAGCAAACCTGTAGACTTCAGTATCACAGTCTAACACAGGTTTGGGCATCACTCACCCACAGTAAATCTGCTGGTCACCATCTGGACCGCTAGCCTACGCATTTCAGCTCACACTCTGTCAGACTCCTTGCACACTTGCAAGACACCAACTACACTGCAGGTGCCACAGAAATACGGGGTCAGTGTTGCTGACACCTTCTAGTTGCTTTGTATTTCTACTGCAATACAGCAGTCACTAAACTGGTCAAAATGTATTCCAGGTTTACATTTGCTACTCACCACTAGAGCACTACAGAACAACTAGAATATACCAGTGAACCTACTCCCAGGATCTCTGTCACAAGTTCGATCCTGAGGTAGCCAGCAGCACATACAGTGTGTGGTGCAGGAGGGGGAAGAGACATTATACAGCACACACAAGGATTCACATCAGCAAACTGCTTAAAAACTAAACTGATGGCTCTAGCACATAAGAAATAGATGATTTCTCATCACAACAGGATGAGCATAAGATCATCCAAAGAGCTAGCTACAATTACTACTCCTGTGATGTCTCTGCATCACCACCCAATCCAAAAGCCATATCCTGGAACAGGACACCATACGGCACCGTAATGTGCTATGCAGGGAAGAGGCAAGGCTCCAGTAACCTGCCCTGTAATACTCAATATATCACTGGTGGAGCTGGGGACACAAGAACCATGAGGCTGCACTCACCCTGACCAATGCCTGCAGAAAATGCATCCCTTCCTCTAGAGTGAAGGAGCTGAAAAGCTTTTCCTTGCCCTACCTTAAGAACTCAAGCAGGGAGTAAGTTTAGTCTTGTTAAAAGCAGAGATATATACAGAGCACCCACTCTCTGAGATGCTGATGAAGTGCAGTTCATAGACATCTTCAGTAACTACTGGATAGGTCCACAACTAAGAACCAGACCAGATGGGGAGAGCATTCACAGCAGCCCAGCTGCTCCCAACTCGGCATCAGACCTCAGCAAGACACGCGGAGCCTGAGCAACGTTTCACCAGGAATCTGGTGGGATTTAATCAAGTACAGACTGCAGTCCAAGAAACTGAACAGCCTTTTCTCCAAGCACCCTAACTGGCAATGCCTAATTTCTTGTAGACTGTTATTTCTCTACACCCTGTGTTCCTTCAGTCCTCCCAGCAACCCGTGTTCTTTTTGAGATTCAAGAGGCAAGAAAGAGCATACCTCCAAACTCACTTTAAGGGATGTGTGCGCTGACCAGCCAACCACTAAATGTATCTGCCCTAATTGTGCAACCAGAGCCCTGGCAAGCGCAGAATTTGGTCCCTGCCCAATAAGCAGACTCCCTGAAGCTTGCAGAAACTTCACATTGCTTGTAACTACTCATGATTTATAAGTTACAAAAGGAAAGATGACTGACAGCACAACTTGTTTTGTAAAGTAGCCGGGCGTGGAAAAAGATTTTAATCCAGATTACTGACAATGACAGCTTCCCACTGATATAACAGTGCCGCCATGTGCGTTCTGGCACTCCACTCTTACACATCACACACTGACCCTGCATCCAGCAGCTGCTCGATAATATCTGAAGTGCTTTTAGCCTCAGACTGGTCTTCCGTAACCTCCGCAGCAACCTCCGGGATAAACGTGGGATCTTCATGAATGTCAAGAGAACGCATGAGCGAGAAGTTGTTCAGCCTGAAAGAGAGAGTCACTGCTGGAGTTTGCAAGCTCTACCATGACTGATTTTTCAGAGTGTTGAGACCAAACCTCACCCAAGAACATTTTGTCTTGGCAGCCTGCTCTCACAGCAGGGAGTTGCAACAGTTACAAGATAATCTCTCACACCTCTCCTGAAGGCCGCAGAATAGATTTGATGCTTGCTTAACAAAACCTCCTACCCCTTGACATAAGGCCAGCCAGCCCCCATAAACCCAAGCTGGGAAAGAAATGGTGAAAGTTTTTGATTCACTTTAATTAGACACACCACCCACAGACCAGTAGAGACAGGAACGGGGAGGAAAAGAAAAGGAGAAAGTAGTATGAGCCATACATTCAAGTACCAGTCCTCTTAAAACAAGCACCTCTTCAGACTTTTCCATGACATGCTTCTGCACAGCTCGTTTGCAACCAAATATGACAGGGACTGCAACACAAGTCCAGGGCTTGAAACACACGAAGCAAGGAACTCAAGACCCTGTCACAGGTGTCAAGGAATGAACCACTGTATAACACCAGAGACACTTGTCTGGGTTTGATTCACTGAAAAAGTCTATGCCCCAAGTAAAAATTCAGGGGTACCAATTGTGTGTAATACATTTCTCAGTGTCCTGGGATCCGCACAGATGATCCATCGAATGACGGGCAACCTACGTGAGCCAAGCACGAACCTGAGGTTCCTGACATCCCTCACCCAAGTGGCCCTTAGCACAACGTACGCTTGAAAGCACAGTTCCTTGACGAAAATGTAAGTGAGAGAGGAGAAAAGGTTGACCTGAAACAGTGACTATCTTCATAAAGAACATACTAAAACCTCTGAACTTCGTGTCTGGCCTCATTTCCCCACTACCACTATTCTTTTACCACTACTGGTGATAAACACAGCAGATTTGCGCACCCACAAGCTTTGAAAGGAAGACTGCTCTTTAGCAAAAGAACAGAAAAGCAAAGAGGCAAGATGGCGAATCCGGTTCCTATGCACCTGCCTGAGTGTGAAAAAAGGTTAATTTCTTCTGATAGAAATGCACTCAAACCAGAGTTCTTAAAAAAAAAAATTAGTAAACAACATCTACGAAATAATCCTGCTCACTCTCCAATCAAGTTACGCAGCTTCGCTCCTGGAAAAGGTCATTTCAGATAACCTGTAAGTGGTGTGCAATGCAAGCACCTTTAAAAAAAAAAAAAGAAACTCGGAAGGGGAGAAAACTCCCCACTCTTACCTTATTAAGAATGGCAGTAAGCAGATTTGTCCAAAAGCCTAAAAGAAAGTAAGCAGAAACACTGGTTTGCAGTAACTTTGACCTGAACACCTCCCTCACCAGACAAGGAATGCTCCATGTGCTCACAATTGCTGCAGTCTCAGAGCACCCTAGAGAGCATGCAACGCTATGCAATAAAAAAACAGCGCGATACTTGTATTTCAGGCCACAAAATTGGCCCAAAATGCTCTCCCCCCCATACTTATATAAACAGCGTATTCTTCTGGCTCTGTCCCGCCTTTGTCCTACCCTGACTCAGCCCGGGAAGCCTGCAGCTGCAGGCTGCAACACTGTTAAGAGGCATCTCTATAGTGCCCATTTGGTACTTTCTTCCCGTTTGGCAGGTTACGCAAACACTGGATAATAATAAGCTTCTGCTGTATCTTGTTTATCCCATTGTCAGGATCTTTCCTGTTGCTAAACTAGCTCCTGCAGTAAACCAAGTGAACTTGGAAACGCGTGACAAATTCAAAGTCTCCACGGTACCAGGCAGCTGACAACACTCTTGGATTGCCTTGGTTCCCAGTGTAGCAATACCAGTGGTCCCAAAGAGACCAGCCTTGTTCTAGCCTGTCTTCATAGCTCAACAACGGACTTCAAAAACCTGCTGAGGGATGCACAAATACAGTGCAAGTCTGAGGCAAGGCTCACGCTCCTAGATCCACGAAGTGATATGCTACCTCACACATTACATAAGAATTACTGTCTCTTTTCGAAAACGCATTGCTGCTCATCGACATCCAATCCAGGACAGCACAACCTCGTAAGAGATCGAGAATCTCAGGGGGACGTCAGGAAGGGAAACAAGCCCAGGGCCACGCACCAGAAGCGGCCGCAAAGCAAAGGACAGAAAGGCAGCCTGGTTACGATGCCCTGGCGGACAGCCCCTCGCAAGGTGTTCTCCCAAAGCACGGCACAGCCCGTCACCAGCCCGCGCTCCAGGCCCAGCAGCCGCCGAGCCCTGCGACAGCTCGCGCTGCCGAAACGAGACTTCTGTGCTTAACTTTGACCCCGGCTCAGAAGCGAAGGCCGAGCGGCAGCAGCCAAACCCCCCCGCTTCCGGGCGGGCGATGCCGCCGGGCTCCCACTGCCGCGGGGGGCCGGGCTTTGCTCCCCCCAGCGCCCCGCCAGGCCCCTCCACACCGGCCTCGGCCGGAACCAGCCCCCAGGCTCCCAGGCACGCCGAAGCCCACCCGAGGAGAGAGCCGCGGGGGGACGGCTGCCCTCAGGGCCTCCCTGAAAACCCCACTCCGAGGGCAGACGGGCCCGGGTCCCCTCGGGTCCCTGGCAAGCTGGCGGCGGCCATGTTCAGCGTCCCGTGGCAGTCCCGTCGCCCTCGCCCAGCTCTCTCCCCCCGCGGCATCCCACCCGCGGGACGGGCTGAACCCGAAACCCCGCAGAGAGCCGCAGCTGCCCCCCCGTTTCCCTAAAACCGCGGGTTTCACCTTCCCACCGAGACCCCCCTCCCCTCCCGCCACCGAACCCCCCGGCAGTCCCG
>Ga0065711_1001887_pt1 | contig 38448 bp, 15 predicted proteins | sample Hoacrofraction12_FD_59098 | JGI IMG/M metagenome (GOLD analysis project Ga0065711, IMG submission 59098) | Hoatzin crop microbial communities from Cojedes, Venezuela - Epithelial fraction 12 v2 (version 2) | ecosystem: Host-associated > Birds > Digestive system > Esophagus > Crop | place...
CTTCTTCCCTCTGAGGGTGACGGAGCACTGGCACAGGATGCCCAGTGATGTTGTGGAGTCTCCTTCTCTGGAGATATTCAAGACCCGCCTCGACAAGGTCCTGTGCAGCCTGCTGTAGGTGACCCTGCTTCAGCAGGAGGGTTCGACTAGATGACCCACAGAGGTCCCTTCCAACCCCTACTATTCTGTGACTCTGTGTGATTCTGTGATGCAATTATTGTCAACCTCATTTTTTTTTTCTGTGCACAGCTTTTTCTTCTCCTTTTCTCTCCTTTCTTTATAACTAAGGAAACGAATAAAAAAATGGATTTTCAGAATCTATTAACTTCCTGCATTCTTTGTATTTTATTTCATTGCTCAGATCAGTCATTGTATATTGTTGAAGAATAATGGAGTGGAAAAAGGAAGCAATGAAGTATCGCTATCAACGATGCAATTTTGTTATTGTCTGTGATTCTCAGTTAATTTACTGAGGACGAATGAAGTACAATATTTTGAAGAAGTTTCAAGAAAAGGTTACTTTCCACATACTTTAGTTTTCCCTGTCTCTAAAACAACTGACACCAACTGACTGCTTTCTTAAAGAATTTTCTAAAACTTACTAGTCATCATAGTCTGGATAATTTTTGGGAGCTAGCGAGCACGGTACCTTTCTGCTGTGTGTTTTTCCCCGCTGGCAGTGAAGGGGCTATCAGAACAAACAGTACCTACCAGGCTGGCAATGCAATTTTGGAAAGAGATGAATTAGAGACAGGTAGAACTGTAGATACTTTACACATCTCAGGACCTATCATTTAGGAACTCAAAGTACATACCTAATTAGTTAAAGTTTAGGAATACACAAATGGTTCTCATAACTTCTCTACTTTCTCTTTTGGCAGATCAACTTTCAAACAAAGTTCTGTGTACATTTTCATTTTGCATGTTCAAAGAACACAACCAAATCTACCAACCACCTTCCAGTAATTACTGTTGTTAATTCCAGCAACACCAATAACTTTTAATATTTCTACAGGGTATTCTTGCCAGGACTTCCTCCTCTGAAGATTGTGTATCACATAGAATGCTGTGATATATCCATTTATATAACCCATAAGGCAGCATAAAACTTGACAAGTCTGTAAGTCACTTTTTTTTTTATTATTTAGACAACATTTGTTCTTAAATGTGAATTTAGTGCTCTCTCCAAACAGGCTGATTAAGAACATACAGGATATACATGAACTTGAATTACACACAAAGCACATCAAAACATCAATGTTCCCAGTGGCAAAAGCAGTTGGCCTAAATAGAGTGCCATCATAAACAGTTCAAATTTCACGACAGAAGCAGGGAACATTTATCTGTGACGTTTCTCTGTTCAATGCATCAACCAATTTATTTTTCATCTCATACCTTCACACTTACTAAATGCGTCCTCATTTGAGTCAGTTCAGTTGTAAAGACCAGAATACTGCTAAAGTGGCTTCCAGTTCCTGGACACTTCAACGGAAGCTAGCAGAAACCAGCACTTCAACAGAAAGTCAGCACACCAAAATGAACCAGCAGTTTATTTCATTGGTGAAAAGCTCCATCAACCTTATAAACCCTCATTTGCCTTAATTCTAGATGTCAGAGATCTGCCAATTTTTGAAACAACTGACGTTGTTCAGAAAATATTATTCAGAAACTACCATGGTAATGGTATGATTTCAGGTATTGTGAAAATAAATTCTGAACATATAATGCCTATTCTGTTTCTACATAAAAGCACTAGCCCATATATATTCAGACGAGCAGGAAAACAAGTCCGAGCCCAGTGTCATAGCACTCCTAAGGACATAAAATCTTTTGAAAAGTGCTCCACTCCAGGAATGCAACTTTGTTTCTCTTATGCAGAGTACCAAAACTAAATCATGTAAGTTAGCTACAGTTTTAGCTTTGTTTTGTGGATTTAAAGGTATCCAGCCTCTTTTCTAGAGTCACATTTCAGCAACTACATTCTGTGCTACATAACAGAATGCATAAACACTCCTCCAGACCCATTTGCTTGGATAAAGTTGGCCTGTTTTTCAAGCCAGTTCTCAAGGGTGAAAGATAATAAATTATTTTAGGCAGGTTTTGCCCTTCAGGGCTGAGCCCTAACTCTGTTAGAATTCTGCTCCAACCTCCACGTCCAAAGCTGTATAGTTTAACACTTTCTGAATAGTAAAATGTAATCTAAACTGCACAATCTATCCTCAGCCTCAGTGTGTGTGGTAAAAAAAACCAAACCAAAACCAACCAGATGGAAAAACCCAAGCAATTCCCTCAGAAAACCTGTTATGCAAGCAGGAAAACACAACATTTGTTAACATCCAGGGTATACTCCAAAGACTGCATATTGTTAAAATTGTTAAAAGTCAGAGCCTACACTTATAGTAAGTCTCCTACTGAAGCTGTGACACTAGCACAAGCATCCAGAACTGTTGCATTGAGCCTTTCAAGTGTTTAATATATTTGAAGAAACAAATACTCATAGTATGATAAATTCAGACACTACAACAGTAAAAGGTAATTTTATTGCTAACTTAATGGCTAAAGTGTCAAAGGTTGACTAAATTGCATTTACTAGGTTTTTCAATGTACCTCAAGCTCTTCACTATAGTAAGAGACAAATATTATCTATAATAAAGCATTATTAACCCTGTAGCTCTTCACTTTCTGGTAGTAAGAGGGTTAACAATTCTAGCGTCACCAACGTACTGAGCCTTCACTGCATTAATGCTGCATGGTATTCCTGTGGCAGCTGGAATATAGAACTGCCTAAGTAAGACTTTATGTGCCCTGTGAAGTACAGAGTAAAGGCAATGTGTAAACAACAATAAAGAGAAGAGAAAACCATTAGGAAAGGGAGAAATTCTAGACAGATGGATGAATAAAATTAAGTGATGCTATGATACACATGGCTTCCTCCAACCATAAAGTATTATTACACTGCCTTTTTATATAAAAACAATTTAAATTCCCCAGCAACAGAAAATTTCAGGTCTGCTTCAATAGCAGGTGCTACACACAAAATGTAGAGTACTTGCATGGCCATCTCTGAGTTTTAGTAATTTGCATTGTCTCAGGGACTTAATCAGCCCTCCTTTGGTTTGGAAATTCAGCAGTGGGCTACTCTGTGACACAGGCACCTCAGAGATCGCAAAGCATGCAGCTACCACTGTTCTGCAAGCTTTGAGGACAGGCTTTCATAGAGCCTGTGTGAGCTACAGCTCTTCTGATATGAATGAGGTTGCCGAGCAACTCACTTAAGCCCTGTAGAAATCCCAGATTGGAGTTTTATTTTTAGCTAAATGTAGCCCTGTAAAGTGGCTGGTTCATGATGTTTCTTCCACTGAATGCATATGGGGTGAGGTAAGGCACGTCAGTCTCTCCTGCCATGCTAGTCACGCCATGCAGTGTTTGCCATAGATATAATCACACTGTAGTCAGAAAGATATTTTTTGTCTTATAACAGGCACAAAAAAGAATTGAAGAATATTATTTACTATTAAATTAGTTTTTATATCAGGGCCTGGAATAGCTGAGACTATGCCATGTGCCATGCTACAGGGTAAATAACAACTGCTAAATAGAGTTTTGGACATTCGCTGCTGGACAAGAGCTTTTCAACATTTTATCAAGAAATTTAAAAATCTAAAGAAAAAATGCAGAAGTGTAGGAAAAAATCCTGCTAGATAGTGATTATTTCTATAAGTATTTCTCAGAAAAAGAAGGGAATTTTTCAATCAAATTTCATCAAAATCACCAAAACCATCTTTTTGCCAAAGCCTAATACCAGTTTACAATACTAAGAGAATATGCATCAGAGGAATGATATACCTCTCTAAAGTCTATCACTGTGTCTTAAATTTTCACATGAAAATAACATTTGAACATAAAATAAATTTTTGTAGTTTATTTTTTATTAAAATATTTTATGTTCTCTAGTAGAAACAAGCAAATCAGCAAAAATTACAATACAATCCACTTTTATCCACTCTGCAGCCTGATTTCTGTAACGAATGAATGTAAGAGAGCTGTGCTCACAGTGTTACCTGGTCATACTGCAGTGCTTTGTGGGACACACTTGCATACTGAAGGCTCAGGCGATTCTTTTCTTGCACAGCATCCTTCAGTTCATTTTCCTAAAACACAAGTAAAGAGTGTTATAGACCATTTATCTCCATTACAGTACATCCTATTAAGTGCTTAAGGGAGCAATGTTTTTGCATTATTTGGTATTAACAAACTATTAAGAGTAATATCAGGCACAGAGCCAAAGGCACTGAAGGTGCAGAAGCAGCAGATTAGCCTGCATTTACAGTTGGCTCTATTGTAAACCCACATGTTTTCCGTAGATGATCTGATTAAAGATGTGCAAGCAAAGAGAGGTGGCCTGACTTCACAGGCCTGGTGCCTACAAAATAATAAAAATAAACATCTCCCTGTGGATGTAACATAGATCTCAAACCTGGCTGTCTCACTTAATGCTGGGAAGAGAAAGAGGCTTGGCTCCCAGAAAAAGCGTAATGCTATCAAACTTCGGTCTTTAGAAAGTATTTTGAGGGCAAAAGCCAACAACCGGAATGTATAGGCATTTACGCATTTTTATATTCACACATTCCACTGTACTTATAATGTATAACTATAATATACGTACACATACACACTGTAATGCAAACATTTTTAGAATCTGGGTAGAGCATCTATGTACTACAGTGGCAGGCAAATCAGAAATGCAGATGGAAGTCAAGAGGTAAGTAACCTGCGCCTAAAGATCAAGGTATTAACTGCAGCCTCAGGAATGTGTTTGTATTTATTTAGACAGCACTGTAAGAAAAAAAAAGAAGTAAATAGAACTCAAATATACAGTCAAAGGTCAAACTAGAGGGGTGGAAATGCTTTGTCAGGTCAAACAAATCAAAATACATGCAGCTCAGGAAAAAACAGCTGCATCTTCTGATATTGTTGACAATTTCTTTTTCGCAGAAGTTCACAAAGGTACTTGTCTGAGCTTAAATCTCAAATTCAGTTCCTTATGAAAGCCGCAATCAGTCATGCTGGGCAATCTGTAATCTTTCCATCCAACAGCGTGCATTATACATTATCTTCTGAAAACATTGGTTATATTTGCCAAAAACTATACTAAGGCGGGCAAAACTGGGCCTGCTTTTGAGTGATTTATTTATGATTTTGCACCATTGAAATCCAAACTATCACCAGATTTCTCTACTAACTCTGATGAGGGGTTAAGAAAAACTGTCCAAGTAATGCCTTATCACAATTTCTCTTTAAAATTCTCAATAGGAATTAAACTGCCATTTTTTAATTTACTAAAGTAAGCCCTAAAAAAAGTATTTAAAGATTCCGAATCTTAAGTCTTTTTCATATTACTTGAACAAAAAAAGTTGCTATTTTAAGCATACCCTTCTCACATCAGTTTCAGAACTCCCTGCGCACAAGATCCATGTTTTGAACAGAAAACTAGTGTTTTCAATAAAAAGTTGCTAAACTGCATATCTATCTAAATTGTTTCCCAGGCTTCACCACCTGAGCATCAGAACTAGTGAAGCTGACTGATTTCTGCCCAATGGCCACTTGACTAACATCTAAGAAGGTGCAACATCCAAATTTGATTGAAATTAACCACTGGGTTCAAAATTTATAGGGTCAGCTGAACAGGTAATATGATCATGTGAATAAGTTTTTCAATAGAAATGAGATTAAAATACCAGTTTTAGAAAACATATCATACAGTAAAGGCCATTCTGAGTAACAGTGATTTTGACATATCAATTAATTCTGCAGAAGATATCGCATTTCTGCCCACATTTGGAATGCCAATCTCACAGTTAAATTTGAACATAAACACAGGATAGGGAAATTATTTCAGCTGAAGTAACGACATGTTACAGCACCATCATCGTACGGTATCAGAACATCTCATCATCTGTGGGAAGCCGTAGTTTTGACTGAGTGTTAAGTGCTACTGCACTGAACTAAACCAGGATGACAAACTGCGGAGTATTCAGAGTCTGCCGACTGCAGATATACCTATCATCTCTCACATAAGGAGCTCAGCAATTATAATTTCCCAAGTCTGTTGAATCTGTTGTTCAGGGTGCAATTAAAAGTGGCAGTCAGGCTCTGTGAGATGCTAGACAGTTCTGAGGGCCAAAACAAGAAGAATTTCTTAGCTCACATTGTATTTTCAAAGGTGTGAACTAAATCAGTAAATATTTTTATAATATCAACAAACTGCACAGAACGGTTCCTTGGATATGCAAATAAATCATTGCATCCTATTAAGTGCTGAAAGTCACTTATAAAGCACAGTGTGTCTATTCTGCGCTTTACAAGGTGAAAATCAGCTACACTGCCTGCTCTGAAACCCCTACAACTGCAGGCTTTTGTCAAGCCAGATTTGACATTGACTTTAATGGATCAGTTTGCATTTGTTACAAATCAATACTGCTCAGCTGAGTAAAGGGGATCAAGTGACAATGAGTTACCAGGTTTAAATAATGTTATTAAAAGGAATTCAAGAAGAATGGGGGGAAGGAGGGGGGAGGAGAGGAGAGGAGAAGAGAAGCAGCATAATTGATGGCAATCTAGGCCAGCATGTTTCACACCCTACTTAAATTCTCCAGAATGGAAAACAGTTTGTGAGAGATGGCACAGCAACTGGGCTGGCTGTTAGTCCTAACTGAAGAAAATACATTTGATTATGTTATTTGCAAAGATGGATAGAAGTAGGGCAGTAACTATCCCAGTTTCATTGATCTTTAGTTATAAGCTTATTTCTTCTTGCTTATATCTCTGTTCATCGTAGTGGCAATATCTCTCAGTGTTCTTTTGCATTTGCCAGGATAAAGCCCACCCATGTTCCTCGTCCCAACTACATCTGTAAAGATCAAGAATCATCTGAAACAGCAGAAGGAATTACTGGCACACTTCTGGCCTAGAAAATACACAGATAGAGACCCAACAACTAAAACTCAGGTGCAAAATTTCCACTTGCAGTATTTGCAATAAGGATAGAATGTATTTGTATACATTATCAGTGTGTTTAGAAGTGACAAAAATACATGTACGCTTATAATATTTAGATTGCTTGCTCTCAGAAAAAGCATTAAGGAACAATGAATAAATGACTGAAAGGTCTCAGAGTAGTAACATGTAGTGAAAGTCAGAAACTAAACCGAATTCTTTTAAGTTATAGCCAAGTTCCTTTATTGGGCTATGTCTTCTGGAAATGATCAAAGTCATAATTACTATCAACTCAGAAATTCCCACAATGTTAGTTTCAATCGTTTGTTGACTTGAGTCATCTCTCAACAGCAACAAACCCTTACAACAGGGGCTCTGACAGAAGAAATCTGATAGATTTAGCTGCAAATGTTTAGCTACTGCAAAGTATTATCAGACAAGTCCCTAAAAGTAACCTGTGCTGTGGCTAACTAAAGCAGCACATACAACTGTCCAAAGGGGAACACAAGCTAGTTTCTGTGTAGTACACATGAACAGCACTTCAACAAACAGTTATATGCTTTCTCAGAATTCCTCATGAATAGTTTCTCCAGTGTTAAATGATTCCAGATGCTAACTGTCACTTGGAGAAACACTCTTACAGTACTCATCATACATCTCCTCTTCTCATCATCTCCTCTTCTCTCGTGGCTGTGAAACACCACCTGGATTTTTGCAAATGATAGTTAAGCATCACTGCAGTTTGTGATTTTCCGTCTAATCAATTGACTTCAGTTTGGTCCCTTAGCAATATCCACCTCAATACTTTCCAGATTAGTTAAATATAAACCTTCAACAAAAAAGACCAAAGCTTATCCCAGCTACGCCAGAACTAAACTCAACCAAATAGGCAATTCATATATTAAAAAAGTGAAGTCATGTAGAGGAAAATTACATTTTTACTGTTTTCTTCCATGTACAAACCAGAAAACTCAGATTTTTGGTATAAAAACTTATTGTTCCACAGTCAGTCTCTGAAAGTTGCCAGTTCATGGCTGCTCTTCTCAAACTTGTTGTCATTCCACCATTGTGTCTATGCCCATTTGACTGGAGCCGGAGTGGCACACAGAAGGGTGTTTTTCATTTGTGGGGGGCATCCAACACATTTGATTATCATTTTACAATGTTGTGAGTTGTCTTCATTAGGATTTTATGGTTAGATCCTGAAAGCACTTTGACACTTCAGACACATTTTAAGGGAGACAGATGCCTTTTGAGTTTGGTTTCGGTTGAGACAGAGTTAATTTTCTTCTCAGTAGCTGCTGTGTTTTGGATTTACAACAGGAAGAATGTTGATAACACTGATGTTTTCAGTTGTTGCTAAGATATCAAGGACTTTCTCCAGTCTCCCGTGTGCAGTTAATGAGCAGGTGTGCAGGAGCTGGAAGGAGCACAGCCAGGCAGCTACCCCAAGCTGGCTGATGGAAATATTCCATAGCATGAATGTCATGCTGACTTTATAAATGGGAGTTGGCCAAGGGGCAGGACTCTCATTTTTTTTTTTTTTTCCCTCTTTTCTGTGAGTTCAAATCCTCTCTTGTTTAGGAGTTCAGACTTTTCTTGGAGTTCAGTGCTTCTAAGGAGTTTTGCAAAATTTGCGAAATCTGCAAGGTCCAGGTTCCGCTATCGCTGCTTGGGGACTGGCTGCAAATCAGTCATTGGCTAGTGAGAAAATTGTATTGTGTATATTTTGTTTTGCATATTCATTATCATTACTATTCTAATTATTATCATTATTAGTAGTAGTAGTTCCTTTGTTGTCTTCTTAAACTGTCTTTATCTCAACCCGCGAGTTTTACCTTTTGTCCATTTCTTCTCCCCATCCCACTGGGAGCAAGGGGAGGGGTGAGCGAGCGGCTGTCTAGTGCTTAGTTGCCAGCTGCCAGGTTAAACCTTGACATCCAGTCATCTTTCTTCTCACACGGGAAGGCTACGCTTCCTTAAGATGGTATACTGAATTAAACAGTGTATTTTTCCATTCTCTCTCCTTTACTTGGCAGCTAGCACTGCATGCATTAACAACAGGGCAACACTTCTCACTTTAGCTCTTACAACTACCAATTCCAAACAGAACCTTCAAGTCAACAGAAAGAAGAGGTCAGCAAATACATAGGGCAGCCATCACAAATGTCAGACTTACTGGCAGTAGGCTGGATATGTGCTTTTTGCTTCCAGCTTGCCTGTGAATGCTAGGGATTCTCCGCTACAACCTTCCCCACTCTTAATTTAATAACTCTACCAGGTTCTAAAGGGAACATGCAAAGATGCACCACTCTGTTATTGCTTGGACCTTAGAGGAGACTTTGTGGGATTTTGCAATTCATTTTGAAACTTGACATGATTCAGATTTTTAAAATTCTTGACAATAAACCAGTACTAGTCCAAAAAAACAAACCTGTGGAAAGCATTACCATGAACTCTCACCTCATCCTTTTTTCTTTCATACAAATAGCTTTTGACTTCTTTTTACAAATTTAATGAGAGTTTTGTCCTTTTTTTCACCTGCTGCCCTCTCCCTGTTCTTCATTTATTCACTGTATGTAACAATTCTGACAATTTAATTGTGCCTAAGAAGCAACATTTTACTATAGTCCAATGAGGTCTACCATTTAACCTATGCAAATCAATCCACTGCAGCAGGTAATAAAGACAAGTTGGGTGAAGATTAAGAACTCATCAAGCCAGTTAGTCCAAGACACAGTACAAAGGGAAATGCTGACGAAATGTTAGCAGAGTAATGTGCAAGTGAAAAGGAAGCAGTACTTCATACTTCCAGAAAAGCTTCTCACCAGTCTCTAGAGTCTTGACACGGGGTTTCAATTATTAGTTGAACAATCTGTCACCCCCTTTCTAATGATGTTGCTATACAATCGCCATGTAAAAAAAATCAAGAGCTTAAAGCAATTTAATTACTAGTCTAGTATGTATCCAAAATTTTTACAGAGAAATGAATGTGGAAAATTAATAATAAGGAAAGAAACAATAGAAGCTGTATGTAGAACTATTTCACCTTCCCCCAGAAAAAAATTAAAACAGTCACAGATTCGCATCAACTAGCTACAGAACAAACAAAACCTAACCTTTTATAATTTACGTAGGCAGAAGTTGCACTGAGCTTAGATTGCTCCTGCTTAAGCTTTCTTATCAAGCTAAATACAAGACACGTAAACCATACTTACATATATTACACATGTGGTGGTATGCCAATCAAGCTGTATTCACATCAGGACCATAAGTAGCATAATTTGCAAAAAGAATCTGAAATGTCTTTAGCATGTCAGACAAAATTGCAAACAGAAAGGATATTTCCTGCTGGATGTAAGGAATGCTTCAGGCATTCTCAGCTCAGACAGGCATTTTGATTTAAGAAAACAACCCTAAGGATGATTTTTTCAGAATCTGCAAAGTAAACTGAATCAGAAAATTGACAGCTCTCCCAAATGTGTATAAACACAAGCAGTCCTGCAGTGTACCAGTTTTTAAGGGGTGCCCAGAGCACTACACAGATGTAAAGGCTCACACACCAGTACATACTTTGCAAAACATGAGATGATTAATAAAGAAACATCCATGAAAAATTAAAAATAAGACATTTAAAATAAATTGTGTTACCTTATATATGAGTTGCATCTTTTAAAGTGCAGAAATGAAGGCAAAAATGTATGTTCGTAACAGAGCAAAAGTAGAAATTCTCCCACGGATATGAGGACTGACTATACAAATTCATGGTAGGAGGATGACTTCTGTAGATTTAATACAATCTGACACCGCTGTCTGGGTAACAAGGTTCTACATTGCCTGGAGAAAGGCATCTGTTGCCCTGTGTGCTAGTTTGCTCATCCATCAATTATTTCTGTTTAAAGAAACGTTATAGACTATCCATTTATTTGTAGCTTTTTTACTTTGAGACTTATTTTTGCCAGTAACCTGGAATGACTGTATTAGAACATTCTGATTATAATTCCCTGTGATAGTTCTCTATTTTGATAATACATGAATAGAATTAATCCAAGAGAAAAGTGAAAACCTCTAGTCTACAGGTACTTGAAAAGGAAAAAATGAAGAATCTTCTGATCTTTTCCCATGTTTTTTTGCCCTGTAAATGACTCACTTCTAAGGTCAGTTTCATCTCCACCAATTTGTTTTTTCTCTTCTTCTAAGAGCTAGATTTTAAAGGCAAAGCTGACTCATTCTGAATAGTACATCGCAGAACTATTTAAGAACCTCAACTTGGGCAAGCTAACAGAGCTAGGCTGAGGCACAGCCTGTGCAACAAACTGCCATTAAAACCTTTCTGATTTTGTCTTTGTAATTAGTATGTGGATGATCCAAGAAAAATACAGGCTGTCCTGCATAATGCCAACCACTATACAACATAGCACTGAGCAAAGTGGAACCAGAAGCAAGCAGAGAAAAACAGCTGTCACGAGAGATGTTGCTGTTATGTTACTGTTAATGTTCCGATACCACTTCCATTACATCTGACAGCTTTGGATGCACACCGAGAAGATAAAAGTGGGATCAAAGAAAGCACTGAAAGATGCTGAATGTCCCCTACCTGTCCCATGAAGGGTCCAGTTCTCTTCAGTACTGGCTTCCACAGTAATCAACTTTGACAGTTAGCAAGTTCCACTTTTAATAAATTACTTCTTATAAGTTAGTGGAAAACTATTAAAGGCGATGAAAAAGTATCAAAATACTCTTTTATTCTGAAGTGTTTTACTATTTCCATTTGATTCTTCCTCTCAATTGTCATGATGAAGTACACGTTAGCAAGTAGTACACGAAAGTAGTCTGACATTTTATGGTGTTAATATTTAAAAATTAAGGGATTTCTACAGAGATTATTAACAGACATATATACATTTTTTCTGCTACCACTCTTAAGATAAAGGAAGATCTACTCAGAAATGCTTGCATTTTAAATAAGATCACTTCACAATTCAATTTTTTTCATTTTAAAAATAGGAACTTTCCATGCAATTATACATTGTTCTAACAAAGGAAAACAAATGCAGCTTTACCCCTCTAATCAGTAGGCTGAGTTTAGCATAAGAAACACCACATAAAAATAGCACTTCTTAAAAAGCACTACTAAATAAGGAATGCAGGAAATGTAGCAGTTTGTCGGACTTGGAAATCACCAGTGTCTTTGCACTACAGTGACCAGGACCAGACGTTATAGAAGAAGCACAAACAATTAATGCACAGTATTATTTTTCACTTCAGTAAGACTCTGAAGATAACAACTTTTGTGCTGCCAACTCATTCACACTATTTTCGTCTTGTCCTTTGGAGTATTAGCTTTTCACGCACCTGTTTCTCACAACTTGTCCATACAACTTTTTCTACCGCCTCAAATCTGTCACCCCTATAAAAACACCGATTTACACGACAAGGAACTCACTGCCATGTTTTACAGGATCAGAAATGAAAAGGACAGATCAACATCAGATTCACCTGAACTTCAGGAAGAGTCCTCTATTTTAGAATCACATGTAACCATGTTTGATTTGATGGTGCTCAGACTATGGCTGTCACTGAAAATTCTTCGTCACACTCTCCATCTTCTTTACTTCACCTATGGCATTCTTACACCTTTTAATCATTAAAATGGGTAAAGTGATAACTTTGGATATATCCAAGTGCAATGGCGTTATTATAGCATCCGTACTCATGAATAAACAACACAACAGACATTCTAGCTGCCGCTGCTTGCAATGAATTACCAAATATGCAAGTTCTCTTCAAGACATTACTTTTGGACTTTATACCTACCATGGCTGAAGGAAGTAATGATGAAGACAGTAAAAAAGCAGACATTCCCCATGATAACATTATTTAGTATTTGCTATCATGTTTGTAGTTTATGATGCCTTGTTTCCCCCATGAGGTACATGGAATGCACCAACAAGATTCTATACTCAAAAGCAAAAGACCTAAACATCTTTGCAGGCTTCCAGTTCACAACACAGACGGAATGAAGTCTCTAACTGGCAGTAAGTGGCATTACTTTTTTTCTTGTTAACTTCTGCAGAAAATATCAAACACTACCCCAACAAGCAAAGAAAGCAATTGTATAGCTTATGTTTTCAGTGTCATCTTTTAAAACCTTCTCAGCATTTGCAGTGAAATGTTATTATTGGACAGCTGCTTAATTCCTTAATGACAAAATCATACATTATCTTGTGGCAAAGTTGCATACAAATGTATAGCTGTTAACTAAAGAATGAAGTAAAGGTAATTTTAGGCCTATCAACTTCAAAGAAAAATAAGGGATAAGGGAGAGGTCAATTATCATCAATAACAAGCTATTTATGTATGTTAATGATGTAATACTTGCATTTTCACACTGTTCCAATAACTAAAAATAAGCAATGTTGATAATGCTTTCATCAGTCACCATACAAAAAAATATTTTGATAGGTACAGGTTTTAATAAAAGCTTTGTACCGAAGTAATTCTACCAACAATACAACGGCTGTTCCTACTTCAGTCACCCAGAGCACCTGTACAATGTGCTTTAGCTTTTGTTCAGGCTACCTTCCCAAAGATACCCCCTCACCTCAAGTTAGCCAAACTACTACTTAATATTTCCTTTAAAAAGCAAGTACATTTGTGTTCCACCTTCCAAATAACATCCAGCTGCTGGAATATAAACACAGTCAAAGATACAGTAAAAATGCATTTCTGCAGCCTTTAGTAGTGAATTAATCTTAAACTTAATATTACAGCAGTGTTTTCCCCTCAAACAGTATTAGAAAGTTAATCAATTTGACTTGCGAGCTGAAGCAAAATCAATATTTATTCAGGGGCTTTTCTTTCAATTATTTTTACATTCACTTCTCAACACAATCAATTAATCCATGTATCCGAGAGACAGAGGGTCTAATTCTTATTCACCATGGCACAGTCCTAGCTCCTCCAGGGACAACTTATACCCAAGGGAAAGAAAACAATAATCTTAAATTATCAACTGCTAAGGGAGAAAGGAGTGAACAAGGTCCCTGGTCTTGTATTAAGGTACAGAGGAAACACAGCGTGGCTTAAACATTAACCGCATTTGAATGCTGGTATCAAGCTGGCACTGTCTGAAGGGGACATTCCCTACTGCCCCCTTAGCAAATATTTTCTTTCTATTTTACCATCATACTACATATTTTTTGCTTCACATCTCCAATTGGTAGTAAATTGTTCTTTTGCCTTGAGTCCAGTGGATGTGTCAAAGATCTGTTCCACTCCCACTTTGTGATAATTCATAAGAACCTTGCTGTCCACATTTTCCACTTACTTCGGTTTCACTACTGGCAGAACAGAACACATCAGCTACAAAACTTGAAGCAAGCTGTTCTGATCACCACTGGAGCTCATTAGGGACACGGCTGCAACAGATAACCTCTATTCAATAATCGACCGAGGCATTAAGGTTTCTGTTTGATGACCAACAGAACACCTACAGAAGACCAGTGAATGGCAATGTGAACTTGGAGATCTTTCAGCAGAATACCTTCTAGGATCTTCTAAAGACCATATATGTTGGTATTCTGCTAACACACCAGTTGCAGATGCTTTTGTAGAGGAATAGCTCATGGAAAGATCTTGTCAACTTTGATTAAATTGTCAAGTTCTTTGTGCTATTGCTTATAATAGAAATTTCTTATTCTTACCGAAATAGAGCAAGCCATTTCTTGTTCTATTTCACTGATATTAAAATGCAATTAGTTATATCAGCTTTCACAAATATTTCGCAAAAAGCTTTCCTTTTTGTCATGCACAAAGAGGAGAGAATAGCAAACAAGATCAACTGTTGTCATGGTAACGTCATGCCACAGCAGGTGAAAAACGCAGTCCTGTGCACTAGAAAAGGATGAAATGTACCGAACCTAAGCAGAACATCAACTAAAGCTCACCAAGCTAAGTGCTTTTTCATAGACTGGCGTATTTTAAGCAATATATTTAGAGAGGCAAATGTTAAAAAAAACTGTGTGAACTCTGGTCACCTTAGTAATTATTCAATTGTCTCAGAGGAATTTTATTAGGCAGACATTTATATTGATATGTCGCATAATTTTGGAAATCTGTATGCAATGTTTAGCACAATTTTAAAAAAGTACAAGTGACTTGAAAACAGAAGATAATTTTTCATTTCAAGACAGATACAAGAAAAATATGCTGAATAATTTTAAGGGTTAGATGCCAGAAGCATCCTTCAAAAACAGCTCTTCATGCTCCAAAAGTTCTATTTTCAGAATAGATAATATTACAGCCTTCAAGTAAGACCGTAAAATCAATTCTTCATCTTCTGTTAAGCTAAGATGGTATATATAAACACTAAACAAACTTATGAGTGAACCAAAACAAAGTATTTTGGGCCACAGCTTGCCCTGTATGATTTTTTTAAGAACAGCTATACAAAACTGTACCTAAAATTATTTACAAGCAAGCGCCCAGCTCAAAACATTTCATTCCCATTTACAGAGATTGGAACCATGCTTGGCATTCTCTCCTCAGGGAGAACAAACATCCAGGTGAGTCACGAAGTCACCTTTGATCTGCAGGGCTCTCAAACAATGGCAAATCACCATGTATCATATTCTGTTAATCCAAGGTGTTCTCAAACCATTTTCGACACAATTTGAAAACTAGAAAAAATGGAACTTTATGTGATGTCTTACATAATACAACATTAAATCTGAAAGGGCTACATAGTTTGTTCTAAACAATACAGATATAATTTTCTCCATCCATTTAGCAAAATGTAACGACTTTAAAGCTTAATAGTTTTACTACTTCTGTATTTATAGGTGTGAATACTTACACATACTATTTTTCTAAGGAGTCTCAAGAAAAATACATCACAAAACAATGAGTTTAAACAGTCTTCCAGTCAGAATTTGAAATTTATTCATTACTCACAGTCCTTGGGCAGGCAAAGAGTGAACTGTGCATTCATCCTTCCTAAGTGCCAAAAAAGAGAAGATGGCTCTATCGCCTAACTACAGCAATGTTGTTTCTTATGCTTCTACTCAGTATCATCAAATGTCCTGTCGCAAGGATATCAGGAGAAATACAATAGCTAGCAAATACTAGAATTCACTCAAAAAGATTATTTTTTTCTAATAATATGTCATTATTTTATTATTTGAAATTTAGTTCAACCGTGAATACCAGTAATGTACCAAACTTCATATTAGGCACTACCCAATTAGAAGAAAGTCCTTGTCTAAATATATTATGTTTTGGTTTTTAAAGCATATGACAATATAGGGGCTAGAATCAAGTCTAATTAACGTATAATTCTGGAGGCAAGAAATCCTCTGCATATGCAAAAAGGAAAGTAGCTTTACAGTTTTTAAACAGTGGCTGCTTGAAGACACCTTGCAGCTTGGAGTTAAAAAAAAGATATTAGGCGAGGTTATTTGACAGAGTGCAAATGAAGAGGATGAAAGCAGTATCTCCACGAGAATAATACTTCTGTATATTGATATATGTACACGCTGAGGATGTCAATAGTTTGTACAGTAAACCTGAGAGAAATGCATGATACCTGTTCTTCACAAAGAGAAACTCAGTAATTAAAACCAAAAAACGTTCATTGATTTTGGATTCCTCTGCTGGTTGTAGACATCCCTGAAAAACTGGGGCAGTCCCCAGCAATGAACGCTTGGGAAATGTGGTCTGAGATGATTTGACGGGCACTGAACAGCAACAGGAAAGCAGAGTCAGAGACAGACACTAACACAAAAATCCTCCTGTGTATCACACTCTACACAAACATAACAAGTCTTTAAACCTTTAAAGTACTACCACAGCTTCTTATTTTGCTGTCATAAATCTGCTCTACATTTCTGTAGTCTATAAGGACAATTTTCCAGGCATTTTTTGAGGAGAGCAGAACATAGACAAAATACTTTGTGTTAACAAATCATAAGAAACAAAACAAAATCTAAACAATATATTTGCCATGTTACTTTTCCTTATCTTCTCTTTCCTAAATCTAATTAAAGATGCCAGGAAGATATTTATATACAGTTCTGCTTAGTATAAAATAAAAAGAAAATTAAATCAGCAAGGCCCCAATTCAGGCAAGGAACTAACTTCTTAAGAGCAGTGGAATATTGAAGCAATTTATCCAAAACCCCCTAGTATTTTCCCCTTCATTAAACTCTGATACAAATCCAAACAGAGTCCTGACTGCTTTCAACAGGGTAGAAAATCATCAGCTAGAAATCTGCATTAAAGCTGCAATCAGACTTATTTCTTTGCTATTTCCAAGTCGTAGCAAACATATTATTTGGTGTCTCCAATTAATCTTAAATTTGCTTCAACGTGACTAATTAGGTGTATATTACCCTCAGTGTTAAACCATTAATTATTTCATTACTTAGAGTTACATGTGATAGCAACGAAATGTATTTCACCCCCACTTACTCAGAAAGCAGTCCTGCATATATGCAATTTCATCCATCTTCCCTCCTTTATGACACAGGCGAACAGAAAGAGTCAGTTTCTTTCTACTCATTCAAGCTGTACCGCATCATATTCTTAAATTAAAATTCATCTTCCTTACTAGCCGAAGCTGACCTTTTAGCTGCCGCCTGGAAAGAGAACATCACTCCCCTGGGGGCTGTTCAAGGGGAGGGCTCTCTTGCGCCTGACACCTTGTAGCCACCAGACCAGATGAGGCAAAAGCACATTAAAACGGCTAATTTGGTAAGGTATGACTAATACTATTTATACAAGGAGAGCTGGCAAGCCACGCTCAGCTTCTTGCTCCCTTAAGTACCTGAGGCAGAGAAGCTTTTTGTGATTCGTAACATCAGTAAATATTTACATTTTGGTTTATTCTTTAAAAGTTGATAATTAACTTCTTGAGGCTGAACAGAAAGATCCTGTAAGCTTTCACTCGGTTTCTGTATCCAGCTTGATATTACTATATCCCTGAACTAGATCAGGACATTCTGGGACTTAAGGTACTTGCATTCATTTAAATAGCCAAAGCTTATTCATAGTTGTTTCCAAGATAAAACCATGACACATTAGTAAAGCACAGAGGTTATGGTTTTGCTACTTTCTCATTTAATAAATGAGATACGTAAGACAGTTACAGAGACTGTAAAAGGATTTTGCCTTCTGTCACTCAAAACAATCTGAGCACTAGGAAGTTTAATTTCTCTTTGCCCATAAAATCTTTTTCATATAAGCATGCATTACTCCTGAACATAGCTTTTAAAATCTTTCTCACTGTCACTTCATATAAAATTCATATTATTTTATGTTCTCCTTAAAAACATACACAATCTCTGTTGTATGATTTGTACATTTGCTGACATTTAATCAAAGTTCTATATTTCAAATACAAACAACATGAAAATAGCTCATAAGACTGAGGACCATTAGGGCAACCAACCAGCAAGAGTCGAATCAGAGCACAGAATTCATCTTCTGCATAAAATACCAGTTGATTAGTAAACAATCTTACATAAGGAGATAAATGAAATGGGGAGGAATAATGATGTAAAATATTTCTAATTTGTGAATTGACTGAAAATAAATCTTGACTCAAATAATATATAAAGGGGAAATACAAACAAAAATTAAACTCTAGACAGTGAAAATAATGCTACTCAAGGATATCTCTGAAAATAGTGGGACAATGTAAAGAATTACTACTACTAGTGGAATATAGTATTCCACTTTACAAAATTAAATGTTGAAAATTTCACCTGCTGAACTGAAGATCAAAAAGAAAATAATTCCAATGCTAATAAGATTTAGCTTTAGGGCTTGTCATATTTAATTTTTTCAGTTCATAAAAAAAATCAGTTGTTATGGCAGCTATAAATTTAAAGCTTTGTGGACTTTTTCAGGACAGGCTTTGAGGACAGGGAAGGAAAAAAAAAAGAAAGAGAAATACTGAAAAACATTAACCACAAAGAATGTCTTATTTTCTCTATTTCAAATTGCTACTCACCAAAACAACACCAAAACAAATGACCCTATACTTACGCATTTAAAAACTTACTTCTAAATGAATTATGACTTTAATCTCCTAGTAGTCTAACTCAAAGATACTGCCAACTAGCATATGCTAACAAATACAGTTCAAATACTATCTTCTGGGCCTCTTTTTGTGACAGAAATTAGGATTCTTTTAATGGTAACATTCTCCATACCGCATCTGAATGGCTTTTCATCTGAACAATACCTTCACTCTGCTATCATTCAGCTTTGGTCCAGAAACCTCACAATGACAAAGTTTTTTCAGAAGACTGTATCAACACTAACCAACTGATCAAACAAAGTTTAATTGATCATAATAATAAAAAAAAAGTAAATAACTGATGGGATACATCTCTGTGATCTGGTTTGAGACACTGAAGAGCTTTTAAAACAATCCAAACTGTGCAACCTGGACCAAAGGGCAGGTATCCAAGTTTATTTGAACTTTTAAGCAAATACAAGGCCAGTTTGAGAAACAGATTAATGAAATCATTACTCTGTTTAATAAAGGATATGATTTGGTATAAAGCCTAATGTGTTAAGATTGCAGTCAATACCAGAAATAGCAAGACCAACTCTTTGTACTGTCTGCTTCTCCAATTTTCTTTTTCCATTCATAGATATACAAAGGGACAAGTCCAGTTTTAAAAACACCTACAGTACCATACATCATCCCAAAACCTGAAAGAGAATGAATTCAGTTTAAACTCTGGGAAGATGTAGATTAGTTCAACTTTCAGTTCACCCGAACTTATTTTCACTTCACAGTTTCTGACACTCGTATGCTGTGCATTATCAGTGCAACTGGGGAAAACAAAGAACAGAAATAATTTATCTTTATTTATTAAAGATAAAATTTGTTTGCCATGTGTTTCTTAAAACTATCAAAATCATGTTTTCTCATGAATCATCAACTGAAAAAAATAGAGAAAATATTATATTGGATTAAAATAAGCCTCATGTGTCATCTTTGCATAGAAACCTCCTAAACCACACACAGACAGTATCAGCACAATTTCCGAACTCTCCCAACTGCTCAGTTAAAAACAAACCTACAGCTGAAAATCTATTCATGAAGTAAGAAATGGATCTCTCTCAAGGTAATCATAATTCTCCATGCAAAACAAGTCCTTGGAGAACATTTAAAAGCTACACTAAAATTTCCAGCACTTTAGACACTTTAGACCAGATACTGTCAACTGTATTTCTGCCTATTATGAATTTCATTAACATGTATTTTTTATTCATATTAAAGTAATTTTCAGTTACTGCTTTTTTTTTTTCCTCCTGATGTATTTATTTGTAACAAGTAATGCTGAGAGATCTTCAGTCCTCAAGCAAACTAATTAGCTCTAATAAAGTCAAAAGAAATTAGTTTTGGTTAAATATTAACAGATAGCAAATTTAAGATGTGCTTCTGAATTGCAATGAGCTGAATTTCAAAACAGAAGGTTAATCAAAGGGGTGGTTCAATTTATCTCCCATTATGAATAAAGATTTTGAAAGTAGGCAGCATTTCTGGGCACATGAAGAACTGAAAAAGACAGTGAGAATGTATGTGTTCATACAACGGTTTCCAGGAAACCTCAGGAAAAAAAAAATATAGACCAAAGACAGCAGGCAATATTCAAAAAAACATAGCTCAGCTACTTTTCTGAACTTATTAATTCAAAATTATCAATAACATTAGCTGAAGATCAGTTCTGCCCCTGTGCTTCCAAGGGACACTGCATGGTGTTTCATCTGTCACTTTAACGCAGAAGTAAAGGCAGCTAACTACCCTCTGCATTTTTAAAATAGACTGCGATAATGGTTATGCACGCATTCTAAATGTCAGAGTGCAGGGACATCAAATGCAAATGATGCCAAGCTTTTTCTCTTCTTGAGATCTCGATGAAATCTCCTCATACTGACACTAGGTTTAAATGAAGTTGAGCGTTACTGAATTCTCTCTGATATGGCTGTCAGCAAAGCCAAGAATGAAACTGCAAATTAAAGATAGCCTCAGATGGCTGCGCATTTATGAAGTTTTCTAAAACATAAATTTCATATCACTGATTCTTTTTTCCAACTATCTACTGAAGAATGACACCTGCCTGCAAAAAGGTGATTACTAGAGATCACTGAGGTACCAGAGATCAGATGTCTTGACAGATCCCCCTGCTCCAGTGACAATCAAAACATCTGTCATTCTAATAGGCATAATAGCACATAACAGATTAATATTTCTTCTACATTTCCAAATGCAGAATATATAGCTCCAGAACTGCTATTTAAAGCATTTCCATTGCCTGTAGCACTAAACTAACTTCTATTTTCACAAAAACATTTTGACAGGAATGTATGTGTATGAGAACCATTTCTTAGCACCTCCTTGCAAATGACATCTACGCTTGCAAGGAGGCTGCCTTTTGGTGAACTCTCATTTCAGCATTAACGTGCATTTTAAAAATGACGAGCCATGATTGTGGAAAATCTGATATAAGTATGTGAAAATCATGGGCTTACTTACGGTCTATTGAAGGAAAGCAGTGGCTAAACATGCTGCTTTTAATTAAATGTTGTACATTTCCTCATGTATGTTCAGTTCTGATTTAACACTCCAACCCTTCATAGGTAAACTACTGATTTCAGCTCCACTCTCTTGAACAGAGGCTGTCATGCACATGTTATTTATCTCCCTTCATGCACAGGCCTTAAGAATTTTTGAGCCTAAACTACCAGAAACACCAGCAAACTGGAAGGTAGAGCATTTTCAGTTGCTAAAAAGAAAAGTTCTTCTACAATGCTGATATGATTTTTCTTTTCTATATACAAAAGAAAGAACCCATAACAGAAGGCAATTTCAGCATAGAAAACTGAAGTCTGGACTGGTTTACTCTTCCATATAATCTTCACTGATTTCAGGTTATTTCATACTGTAATCTAGGGCACAGTTCATAGTGTGATAACAGAAAGTACCATTTACAATCTGAACAGACCACTCTTTAATGTTCTGACTACCAGTCCCTTCCCCCAGCAGAGTGCGTTATGGAGGAAGGACTACAGATGTTTGCACACACGTGCCAAACTGTATCCACACACAGGTGCTCCACTCACAAAACCAAAAATCAGCTACAAGGAAAGTCAGCAACCTGCTGGTTCAAGAGTTTTTCTAGATGAAACATAAAGATCGCTGCTGGGTAAATCAAAAAGAAAATTGTAGACAGAATTGTTCCATGTGTTATCTTTTGGCTGCCAAAATATAGCCCAGAGAGCTGATCAGCTCTGAAATCACCAATTCTTCTTATACAAAGGAAACCAAAAATTGCTGTTTCTTTAAAAGTCTGTTACTCTGACAGTCAGTCTACCTTTCACCTCATTAAAGGGCAACTTTGGACACTCCTGCCAATTCCTTCTCTCCTCTATTGCCTGTCTGGTGTGAAGCCTATCTGATACAAACCAGGGATAAAAATCTGCTCTTAGGAATGCAAACTCAGTTTTCATAATAAACTACTATTTTCCTCCTTGCAAAGACTAGCACCATTCACGTGAGTGTAAAAATCTTGTGCAAGCATTTTACAAGTTAGTCATACAATTTATTTTTGCAGAAGCTAGAAATGGATGAATTGCCTTTTTGTGTATGTTCTCCTGACTTTCCTTAAAAACGATAAAGACGACAAGAAAAACGTGATCAGAGATGGCAGGTCTCTCAAGATAATACCAAAATGAGCTCTTCATCAATTTGAAGATATACCTTTGTATATATGATCACAGGACAGCCACAGTCATGTATGTAAAAATCAGGTGAACCTCAGCAATGTAAAACTACGGGTCTTCAAAGGACCCGACATACCCAGTAGCAAAGCAACACTGGGAAGAGGATCTCTTTACGGCACAGCTAGGGAAACAGCAAGTGGTAAACTAAGGAAAAAAAGTGTCATGTATCTACCGGCTTAAAGCATATCATGAAATGTGCAATTAAAGCAATTTTGTGAAAAGTTAACAATTATGTTGTAAAATGTCAAAGGCATAATCCAAACGCCCATCTCTACCTGCAAAATGCAACACATATGCTTTCTCTCTCCCTCCATGAAAGACTCCATGATACCTTCTGGAGGGCAGGGTGTGAATATAGGACCTAGCATTTAATTTATTATTTACCTCAACAGCAATGACAGTGTTTTGACTTTCTCTTAAATTTGCACATCTCCTCATTGCCAATCTTTTCCCTCCATTAGTAGTTTGTTGTTCTATTTTATTTTCCAGCAAATTAACACTAAATTGAATTCCACAGAAAAAGATGTTACAGGCTTTCTCCCCCATGCCAGATTTAATCACATTTTCTTCTCCTTCAATTTACACTACATTTTATGGTGGAAATTATTTTTAAGATTGATTTCTGATGATTATGCTTATTATAGTTCAGAGGATTATTCTATCTTTGGCGGATTCTCAAAGAAAAAATTTGATCTGGAACAACTTGTGAAGGCCAGAAGTGATATTTACACAGAAGACGATTTCTTTTCCCATCTACTTCCCCTTTACAGCACTACACCCAGTGTGTGGCAGAAGGCACAAAGTCCTCACGTATTTCCTTCTTTCATAAATAATACTAGCAAATGGTGGAGAATGGACAGAAGAACTAGAAATAAATCAGTATCATTCGTTTGAATTAGATGTAGAATAAATTCTTCTCTTTATGGACAAGCTATCTACCTATGGCCAACCCTACACATAAAGACATTCCTTTACTGTTTTAAAGTGCTCTGAAATTCTTTTAATAAAATAAAATTATTATTTATTGGCAGTATGTCATGAATATAACCTTCCTTTTTTTTTAATTTCTCCATATAAAATTATTGCTTTTTAAACCCCTATGCTTCAATTTGTTTGAAGTATGATAGGAGATTATCTGCTTAATCCATTTCTTTCACTCAGGCATTTCAGATTTCATGCAGCTATGCAAAGTTTAGTTCTGCTTAAGAGACTTGTGAAGCTCTTCACAAAGCAGAAAATGAGTCAGGGTGGTTTAAAAAAAAAGTGTAGTGAAATTGAACTACAAGGGAGAAATTTTGAGTTACTTCTCTCATTGACACTGTAACTAGCTAGAGAATCCATGGTACCTTTCTCCTTTTATTTGCTGCGGAAAAGACGGCATCTGAACAAAGCTTGTTAACTCCATTTCTTCAAGCTTACAATACTGTTTCAGTTCTTGTCAAAATGGAAACTACCACTTGATTGGGAGCTTGACCAAATGCAAACTACTGCAGCACTCAGACACTGAGATGATGCTTTATTTACTCTGAGGAAATGAAACTCACTGCCAACATGTTTTGTATTCAGTTTTCGTGCCTGATTCAGAGGATCAGAATCTGGACCTTTTCTTTACTGTTTTCAGCATAACACAGCACAATTCAGTCTATATCACCTTAAATGGGCTTCAACTACGTAATTAAGCAAATAACGTTACCATATCCTTTCTTCAGGAATGACTGGATTGAAATTAATGGTGTCTCCTTAACTCAGTCTCTTCACTCATCACTGGCTGAACCACCTGTGGAAAACTAAAGCGCAGTTTTCCCTAAGGGTCCCAAATTGCCCGCAATGAAGTGCTATGCCTCTGCAGAGCAAAGATGGCAAACTGAATGTTATGGCAATCTACATCTCTGCCATAGAAACCCTGAAAATCCCTGTCCTGTTCCCTGGACAGGTTGGAAAACAATCCAAATTTTGAACATTCTTTTCTCCACCAGACTGTCAAATGGCGTTATTTCTTCTTATGTGCAAAATTTGTGTTGAAAGTTGCTCAAATGCCAAAATGTGTCTAATCCTGCTATAATGTGGTAGAGAATAATTTCTAAATTGAGGAAGTAATTGCTTTTCTGTCCAGTGAAATGTACACTAGAAAAATAATCTTCTCTAGGCAAGTCCTCATTTTAAACACCAGTTCAGACTTCAGTGAACAGAAGCACTAAACCTTTGGAAAAAAATGAAACTGTACATTCCATTGTTGCAGTATACTGTTTTCATCAGTGCTTGCTCTGTATCACAACCTATCAAAATAACAATATTCAGTGCTTAGATGTCATCCAACACATAGTTACAAAGTGCTTTGCAAATAAAACTACACAGTTCTCTTGGGTAATAGTCCTTTTCATGGAGGATTTTTACTTTCCCTGTTGTGGTTTTATTAGAATTCTGCACAAAAACTTGACATTTCGAAATTCTTTGTGCAAATGGAAGGAAAGAAAGGTTCTTGTTTTAAATGCAATCTACCTGACACTGCTGCCCTAGAGCAGTTCCTTGCTAGCTTGAGTCTTGGGAGCACTCAGTCTTTGATTTCAGGAATTTCAGAGGACTGAATTCTTAGCTTCCAAAATCTGGAAGAGACTAGAGTGAACAAACAAGCAAACAAGTTGGCAACAGAATAGTTTGCCATCTGCCAGTTTAAATTACTCTTTCAGTAGCCCTACAATGTGGATTTCAAATACACTGCCAAATCCCCAACCAGATAATTAGTATAGTTTCTCAATTTAATAAAGTATCAGCAATGGTCTATACACATTTGTCACGTACAGGTTTTAGCTTCACATATGTTTGATATTCTATGAATTAATACAGAATAACAGGTTCAATGGTAGATATATTCCAATTCAAACTATCATTTTACAATTCATAGGGCTGGGCACCAATCCCACTGGGGAAAAAAAAAAAGGCAGAACAAAACCCCCAGAGACCAAATTTCCCATAAATCTTCATAAGTATTAAAAAAGAGTCAAGGTGAAACCCATACAAAACTGCACAGACCAGTTTGTGAACTGAAATCACAGACAAATTAAAGAGAGACAGAAGGATGTCCCACCAACCAGTGGTAAGCAGAAGCCTCTGTGAAAAGCACAGCAAACTCCCAAAGCACTCTGTCACCTTCGACTACTGCCTGGTTAAGGGAAGGGGAGGAAATTTAGCCCTATTCATAATGGTGTGCATATCACACTAGCTCCTGCCTCCTACAAGAAATCCCCTCAGCAGATTCCATCATCTCTCTAGCCACTGGCGAGACATGACCCTGCTTTATTCATGGGCACGTTTTCAAAGGCAAAGTGCATTTTACTGTTTTTGAGATGTTGATGCAAACCGATTGAACATGGGAAAACTGTTAACAAACATCTGGAAGAAACCTGCAAGTCTCCAGCTGAGTCCTGCAGACACTGTTTGTTTCACTGTTGTTTACAAGGATGATCATCTGCTATGGCAATAATGTGTCACTACAGATTAGAATAGTAGTAATTTACACTTTTAGTGAGAACTCTTACGATGTTGGACCAGAGCTTTAAACATTGCAGTATATCACTTGTAGGTCTGTGTCACTATATACGTAGAATCAGATCTTGTAAGCCTGAGCAACACACTGCCATAGGTAAGTATTCAAGGATATGACAAACATCTATCAAAAATCTCTTATTTGATCTTTCCTGTTTGTCATGGAACTGCATTCATTTAAATAATATTACTACAGAACTACAAAATACCACAGATCAAGCCTTTGAAGAATTCTACTGTTTTTTTATTTTGAATTGACTTCATTTCAGTTCATGGCCAATGTAAATGAGCATTACCAACATGATCCATAGAACAAATTAAAATTAAATCCACTACACACAGTAATTTTGGGTTAAGGAGTTCAACAGATGTCACAAATAAATACAAGAAAATGTGCTCAACAAAAGGAGATATGTTACACCTCTGCTCTACCTTCATGTTCTGTATCTCTTCATTAGCACCCCCAACAGAAGCATGCAGCTTATTTCATCCCATTTGCCAAACTATCCACTTTTTTCACACATTTTTGTAGAGAAGAGAAAGGGGAAATCATTCAGTACACTGAAAATTTCAGGCCATGGCCACTAACTTGACAGAAGCCCCTAATTCTCTTCATCTGGATAATTCTCCTCTTCTCAGGACAAAACAATAGATAATACCTATGTAACTTAAAGTAAGCTCTTTGCTTTAGTCCTCACTCTTCAAAATTTACCAATATTTTTATCTGACTGTAGACTAGAGGATCAGTATGTACAAACAACCCAAGGCCACATAACCATGTTGTGCCCACCATAACAGCTATGCAAAACTGTTAACCTGCCAAATTCCTGTTCAGTACTGGGATATTAAAGTGTTACTTTTAGGTATGAAAATTCTGTGATAAACAAAGTAGTTAGAACTGTATTAGGTCATTTTTGTTTAGGATCTGCTGGGTTTCTGGGGTTTAGCTTTGTTTGTTTGTTTGTTTTTGTTTTGAGCTCCTGAATTTCTTTTAACTACACTAAAACATTTTTATATTAGGATCTACCTAAGGATCATTCACGTGTCATTCATCTGCATTAACCCCAGTTCACTACAAGCAGTAAATTCTGAAAAGTGAAGATCTTTAACTGGGTCATTAGTATGTGTCTAAAATTTCCTACCAGATGAATGCAATTACTTCTTTTCTTCCTCAGTTTTGGGGGAGGGCTGTAATCTTATCTGACTGAAATTCACTCTAAAATAGAGAGAAAGGGAGAAGGGGAAAGAATAATAGAATAAAAAAATATTGCCTCACTCTGGGTAAATAATCACAAAGGCATCAAAATCAGAAAGCTCTTACTCCATACAAAGTGCTTGAGAAGCAACACGTAACTGATTATGGTGACAAAAGCATTTGCAGATTTAGTAATTCTTGATAGAAGGGGCAGCTAACCAGAGGTCATTGATATCATACCGGGAGCCAGCTGCACCTTAATCATCCATGAGACAACCTTTCTCGGATTCAAAGCAGATTCCTGCTGTAGACTGAATTCGGCACTGAGATGGATTCTCAGTCTGATTTGGTATAACTTCTCAGTTTACCAGCAAGACAAGGTACATCACATAGCTCCCACGAGGTTTAATACGGAGCTTGAAGTCTCCCTATCACTCTCAGCAGTAGTGAGAGTATCTAAATAGTACTCTGTCTCTGGTAGCCTGGGATCTAGTAAATTAATTTCTATGACATTAGAACTCTGTCTTTCTGATGTACTGGAGTATTGTGACACTGCAGAGGAATCCACAAGTGAAAATACACAAAAAGACAGTATTGAAAGAAAAAGTGAAACATCCGTCTTTGTTCTTGGAATTTTTTTCATAGGACTTTACCTGAATCCTCAGAAATGAGAATCTTTATGATCTTTAAAACCTCCTGTATTCTAAAAAATCTGAAGTTGAGGATGGTGATGGATTTTTGAGAACCATGCAGAAGAGAGGTTACCTTTTAAATAGGTGCCAACTTCCAAATTAAATAAGATACAAAATCTCTCACTTTTTCAAAAACCTGAACAAAGAAACAAAGTGCTGGTACACTGTCGTAACACAGAAACGACTATTTCTAAACCTGTGAAAAAGGGTAGATTACTGTGACCTAAAATTCACTGCTCTTTAATCAGTGACTCTTCAAAAGGACAGATAGTATAAGAGTAATAGAGGGATTTTCCTATTCTTCTGAAAAAGCTTTATTACGCATACTCTGTGTGTACCCTACATAGTGACAGGCAGATACATGGGCACAGAATGGCTTCTCTTTTCAACTGGGTGAGATAAGAGAACTGGGCTTCTAGAAATAATTTGTTTTCTTCAGCAATAGCTTTCGTCATCATTCTTCTTTTCACTATTCTTGCAGTCTGTGAGGAAGGCTAATTTTTCTTCACAGATCTCTGCATGTGTTCTGACAGCTCAACCCAGGCTCTGATTTTTCAGCCTGCTTAGGAAGCAGAAGAGGCTTTTGCGGGGTGAGAGACATTAATGTCATTTGAATCAAATCTGCCTGAGAAATTTTATTGCCATTTTCTGAAGAAAAAATTCAAAACAGGAACCATGGTGGAAAAAATGGGAAAGAATAACATTAAAGCAGAAATAACCATCTCATTGTTATTCATTAATCTCATGTTTGCAACTGAAAAAAATTAAACACTCTATGTTTCTTGTAGGGCACGACTTAAAGTGCAATCTAGTTATACATAGTAGCCATTCCTGTCAAATGTCTTTATCTTTCATTTCATTAAGGGGCTGAGAGTATGGGCAAGCAACATTTTCCCATAGGGTGAACCACAATTCTCTTGCAGAAACTTACTCATTCATTTGCTACTGTGTAGAACACGCCACCACCCCGGCTTCTTCGTGATCATCCAGTTCACAGTTGGATCAAATCTCTGCAACTGCTGACTGGGACACAAGGTCCCTTCTACTTCATTGACAGATGCTCTTAGAACTATGAAATTTGGAGAAGGACACAACTGATGGAAACCAGATGGAGAAATCATCAGCAACATGCCCAGAGGGCTGCTAACTATTCACAGATCACAGTTAGCAACTTGGCCTTGGAAAATTATAATGAACACATGATTACAGGGCTTCTGTATCTTCTTATTTCATCAGTATTTTAGAACCGTGGAGCTGTTTTTTTTGAATAAATTTAATTTTTGTTCTGAGTATCCGTTCATACACATCAAGTGTACTATTTGTAATATACAGGCAAAATTCAGCCTTTTAAATACATTTTCACATAACTCAGAATATTTTTAAAATTATTGTTCAAGTTGAAACAGTTCTTTTGAATTTGCCAAAATGAAAACTTGAAAAAACTTAAGCTTTTCTTCAAAGTCATCGTCATATTTTTCTTCAGTATTGACCACCATACATCTACTACTTTAAATAAATCAGAAGTGTATAACTCAAACATCATCAAGTTTCACTAAACACTGCCAACCTGAAATGACTAAACACTGTTTTGGATTTGGATTTTTTTTTTTTTTTAGTTTTTAGCTCTATCAAACTCCTCCTTCTCACAAGAATTCACAGAAAATTCTGACATTAACAAATCTATGCTTTCTGTAAGAGGAAGTGCAGTACAAAAATATCCAGTGTGCTAAAGCACAGATGAGTTTCTTATGCACCACCCAAGATAACAAAATTAAAATTCTGAGTCGTTTCAAATGGTTAATATTGACCCTGAAGAAAAATCGCTTCACTCCCTATAATATTAGATATCATACCACACCTAGAAAACACCCATGGTGTTCAGCTACTTAAACCTGGTTTAACTAAATTTTTACAGTGTCTTCCTGACTATTCTTTTTAGCTTACTACATATGGTGCTACTTTTTCCCCAGAGGTAGAGATTTCCCAATCACACTTGAGGGGTTTGTCTTGGTTTTAAACTTCATTACATAGTAATGTGCTAAAAATGCTCTTACATGGGAGGACTGCAGTCTTATTCATTTTATAGATAAGGACGCAGTCCTATTTCAGGAAACTTATTTCCAGAATCTGAGTAGTTGAGATCCTGTAAAGGGTATGTCCCAGCTCATCTGTCAATCTACTTTGCTTCACGTGTCAAGAAGAAGCACTCACAAGGCTAGAAGCCAAGAAACAGAACTGAAAATTAATTCCAAAACTGAAGTTAAAAAAACCCACAAAACAAACAAAAACCCCCCACTGATACAGCAAGGGGAGTCGAGTGGGTAGAACTCATAGTAATTTTCTATATTGGTGATGTTTTGTAAAAGTATTTTCCCCTCATTTATCTGCCAAGGAGAAACACATAAACTGCAGTTCATCAAAAATTACTAGCAAAGTCAAGCATTTGATTCACCAAATTTTTCTGTTCTCTAAATCATGATCTACAAGTCTCTTGCTCTGAGGCTGGCAATGGCTTCATTGAAGACATTCTGTAGACAGAGTTTACATGGCATGCAGACATTGCAAAGACATGAGGACATCCAGGCAGATTTCTGAACTAATTTCCATCATTTCCCTTTGGTAAGTGAAGAGCTGAGAGAACATTTTTCCCTTTCAAGGTAATGCTTAGCTGCATTGGAAAACACAAACTATCCTACTAAATAAAGAAGATGAGGTTTCAATACAATAAATATGTGGTTGGTTCAGAGGCCTGAAAAAAATTCAGAAAGAAACAACTTTTTCCTTTATATTACGTCTGTTTTTTCAAAATACTGCCCAGACCAGTTAAAAACTTTGAGTCCTCTATCACGATCACAAAGAAAGTACCCAAAAAAGTATGAGTCCAAAGGTCTTTCCCAGTGTATAACCTCCATCACCAAAGACTCTGGAGGAGCAGTAGAGAAGAATGGGCCACAGAAGTCTTTTAAGCAGTTCTATTCAGAAAATCAGATTAAACACTCTTTCTTTTCCAATTGCCTTCCACAGCTGGTGACTACCAAGAGAGATGTGTATTCATTTGGAATAACAGAAGCAATTACAGCCTGGAACAATCCAATGCCAGTGATACTTCATAAGACAGTAGCGATGTAAACCAAGACCATGGTAAATCATCTATCTGCATGCTCAGTGAAACTAATCTTACTGATACCAGTGCTGCTAACTAACATCACTTTCTGGAAATTGTTAGTCAGTGCTTTGCCATTGACACTTGTGACAACATTCCTGCTTACAAACCAAATCTGAAGAAGACTTTTCTGCAGTTGTATGAACTCACGTACAACAGAAATGCATAAGCCACATATCAGGTCACTTGTTCGTCCTTATCAGAGAAGATAAATTTACTTCTGCCCTAGAGAAGTTGTCTCATTGTTACTCAAGAACTGCTTCAAGAATCTGAAATTTTAGAAAATATCTGCAGTAGTAAATTAAGTAAAATTCACATTTTTATAAAACTTTGGACCCAGCACAGTGGCATTTTGCATGTTGATTCTGGAACTGACGTCAGTGTGCTTGGAGAACGTTTACACTATGGGAAATCCAGGATTAAATTGCTAACCTTAATATGAGTGGTATTGCAGTCTGTTGTCCTGCTCTTTGTCCTCTGCTTCTTTGAATCAAGCAACTGTAGTAAATATGCAGCACAGTGAGACAGAAAGGTTTTAGGGAATAACCTGTTGTCGTAGCCAAGAGTTTCTCTTTGGAACATGGCTTAACTCAGTGTTTCTTGGGCACAGATTCATTGTAAGAGGCAGTGGTGTCAGACAGTGATGTAACACACAAGCAGTAAGCAGCACTTATATCCTGTATTGTACCCTTCATACAGTGATTTCAAGGAAACGTAAAAAGAGAACATACCTAAGGCTCACACAAAGCCTAGGCTTAAACTACATGCCAAAAGGCTTAGCCATATAAAACACTAGTGCAGTCAAGAAATACTGACTTTAAACTTCTGGTTGGACTGCTGTCTGCTACAACTATCTTGACCCACCCAATAATTCTGTTATTCTTGTGTAAAATTCTCTTGACCCGATCATGCAGCTATGGCATTTTTATTTACTTACTCATTTATTTTTAGAAAAAGAGAATGGAGGAGGCATTTCACTTTCTTAGCTCTTTCATCGTTGTTTCAGAAAAAGAGATCAAAATTTCCTCTTTGCTAGAAATGTAGTATTTAGTTCTGAGCACCGAACCCTGTAAAAAGCGGTTACAGTGTAGGCTTTATTGTCACTACAGAATACATGTAAGTTAACATATTCAGGATGGATTTTTACATGTATTCCTTTTATTTGACCTGTCGCTTGGAATCCTGTAATCTGGATTCATGGAAAGAAAGAGCTCCTTCAGAGTAGCCCACAGCATGGTGACTATGGGACTCATCAGGGATCATAATTTATAATTTCACTTCAAAACCTCATCTGGATTCCCAAACTGACAAAACAGGCTATTCCATTTCTACTGAACTCCCAGGATGACAGAAGTCTTTTTTAAATAGTTTTTTGGCATTCTAGAAAATCTAGGAGGCATCCATTATACTGTCAGCCAGCCTATAAAAATTACATGACTTAACACACTTTTTAATTGCTTTTAATTATTAACATTTATATTACTCCTAAAATGACGAAGTGTCTCATCTGGAGACATGGTTAAATTATTAATAACACTCGAAAGCAAAGCAACAAGTCTTAGACTATGGACTTTAAACATACACAATATTATATGCATATGTATTTATAGATATAGTATTATCTGTGTAAATACGTGTAAAATTCTATCTCTATATATAAAATATATAAATATAAAAATATACATATATGTTTTCATGCATGCATCCTTAATACTATCTCATGATCATGCTGTTCAGAAGGTAGAAAAGAAATTAAGCTCAGAAGGCATTTGGTCTCCACAGGCTTGAACAAAAACAATAGCCCAGAAGTCTAAAAAGCCTATCTTACCATCCATTTATTTTGTGGAATTTTGTCATTTAGGAGAACGGTGAGGCTAGTAGAGACCGTGGTGTAACAGGCTTGCTCACTGCATATTTCATAGTTTTAATGGAAAGTATTCATTACAAAAAAAACTCACATGAAATAAATTATTATATTCATGGACAAAGCCAGTTGTCAATAACCTTGTCCATTTGAAAAGATTTCTCTCCAAACAAGTAGTTCGCTTTTTTCCTTTACTTTTCCTTTACTACTCCCTCAAATGTCAAATACCTTGCAATTCTACAATTTTAACTGGCATTGGAGATCATTAAAATTATAGCCCAAACCAGATAAACTGCACCTATGTTCTCTCCTTGTCTCTCTGTGGTTCTCTCTTAGGACTTCTTCCCAACTTTCGTTTTAACAACATACCCAACTTCATGTGCTAGATGTTCAGATTAATTCTACCCTCGTTCTGTGTTTATTAACCTTAGAAAGCAGAGGTAGGTTAAGTAGAGCACCATTATTTTTTATTGAACTACAGTTCTTTCTCTTATGATTTCTGCCAGAAAACTGAAATTTTCCTGCTTGTGTCACTATCAGATATCTTCCATTTTATATGACCTGCTCATTTCAGATAAAGTTTATAGACAGGTTTTCTGCCAAGCAAACCTTTTACCTTCTGGAGTTTCCAAACATCTATTTCCACAAACAGCTCTGTCTACAATATTAACCACAAAAGAGTAAATAAGCCGCAACACTACTAAGGCTAATGTCATTAGGTTGCCAAGAGACACCTTGAATATAATACAGATTGACTCATAACCAAAGACAGACAGCCAGTAATGCTGTTACAACATCCCCACAGGCTTCTTGTTCCTTCTTTTCTAGAAAATTACTCACACAATTACAAAATTGTTGAAACCATTTTAAGAAGAGTACTAGAAAGCAATGAAGACAGTTCACTATTCAGATATGGGCATACCCAGCTGCTTATGCTCAGTCCTTTCTCTAGGCATCTTTCCTGCTTTGTCACTGGCACCATCCTCTCAAAAGGATGTGTCACAGTTTTGACCTCCCTTTTGCTGTATCACTTTCTGTTTGAGCCCTGGATGAGCCTCAATCCTCTGACAGCAATCTTAGGAGTAGGTGAATGAAAGTCAGACTCCCCATGAAAGACTTAAACCAATTTGGAGAGCTGGAAGTACCTCTGAATTCATAAGAAGGAGAAACTATTTATCATAGGCAAATAATGTGGAGAAGCTTGTTTCTCTCTTTAATGGGAATTAGGAGGCACCTTTCCTTAACAAAGGAGTGAGTCTCATAATTGCCCAACTTTCAGGACTTTAAGGAAATGGAAAAACTCTGCAAGAAAAGTAGGAAAACTGAGCTTGTTTCAGAGGAATGGAACAAGAATAGCGTTAATACTGTGCTAGCAAACAAGGTTCTAGCTTCCTTCTGAAATAAAACCTGCAAAAAATACTTGTTTCAAATTCAAACAATAAACCCCCCTCATGTGACAACCAATGCGACAACCTGCTAAATTTCCTCCTGAAGTTGTAAAGCTGGGTCATAAAGGATTAATTACATAAATGAGAAATGCTCAGAATACATCTTGCCACTATAGTTAGATCTCCTATATTTAGGGTTTATTTCACTTTTCTGCATTGACTTCAGACCTAAGTATTGCCAAATTTGCAAACTAGCCAACATTTTATACAGAGAGAAGTAAGAACAGATTCTCTTATGAATACATCTTTTTCAGCTTTTTTTATCTCACTTACTACTCCCTACTTCATAGCCTTGGTTTATATTTCAGATTCTGACAGGAGCAGGGCTTATTCCACTAAACCAAATTACAGGTATTAATTAATGTCTCTCACTTGTTTGCCAGCTCCTGCAAGCAGAAGGGTAGATAAAAATGTATTTACAGCAGAATTTGATTACCCATTTTCAGGCCACTGGCCTCCTGGCTAAAGTCTCCCAATGTAGTACGGAATAGGACTCGGATTAAGAATTAATTTACTGTCAGCAATGATCTGCAATTTAATGGCTTAATCAAGTTTGCTATGAAATTGGTAGGAAGCTCTGGAGCCTAATATTGCCTCAGAGCCTGCTGCATCTGAAGACAGGTTTCAGAGATCCATAACATAATCATCATCCAGCAAATCCAAGATCTCTCTCAGTATATGAACAGGAACTGCCTCTAGCAAGCTTACTGCTCACATTACGAAGATACAGCTCATGGGTTTGAAGTTCAGTGCATACATTTGACTCTTTCCTCCTCTTCCAGCTAAATCTCCCAAAGAAGCTGTACTTGCATGAAGGCCAAGATTAGCATGTAAATACAGACCAGTGTGTGACTAACACATTCTCCCTCGTCTTTTCAAATCATAATGCAAATATAGAAAACTGTTAATAAAAAAGACAAAAGCTTTTAATACACAAATGTTTCTTTTAGCTCTATTCAGAATTCTCCCTACAGTGGGCAGTATGATTAGAGTTCCTTCTATAGGGACACAGCTGAAGATGGAAATACAAGATTAAGACTTTGAAAATCACAGTTGAGATAAAATTAGCCATGAACAGAGCCTTTTGTTTGTTAAAATTTTGACATTTAAAAGATCTTGATTATCTTTAAAAATGAAATCAATCCGCATTTTCTGATAGAAGCCAAGTGATAGAATAATAAAAGTCTAAGTGCTGAAATACAAAAAGTTATGCCAGAAATAGAGGAATAAAAACTACTCTCTGGAGCTTTCAAGGCCAGATTTTAACGATCTTAGAGGCTCCAACCTTTCAAAAGATATGAATAAGCTTCTCACATGGACGTTTAGCTGGGCTGAAATATTCCAAACTCTCTGCAAATTATCATCTGATGTCAAAATATCCTGGGGGAAACTCCTAGAAGTGCTCTGAACACCGCACCATCACAGTACCTTATCTATTTTACTACTTTTTCCCTGCTAAGGTTATGAATCATCCTTATGTCTCCCATTCTGTCACCCATCCATATTTACACCACATCTGGCACAATGCTACTAATACATACAAATGCTTCTTTTTGCAGCACTGAGGACTGCTTTTTTTCTGCCCTTTTTTTAAAAAAATCACCTCAAAGCTTTTCCCCCTCATTTATTCTCAAAACAGCGTAATACAAAATACCCCTAAATAAGCACTACATCACTATGTGGAATGATACTTTATACACTGAACTTAAGAAACATGAATGCAGAAGGTTTGATTCTTAACTCCTAAATATGAAAAAAAAACATGGATACATCCAGAATGGGCTTTTTACAAGGGCCTGTAGGGATAGGACAAGGGGGAATGGCTGTAAACTGAAAGAAGGTAGATTTAGATTAGATAGAAGAAAGAAATTCTTCACTGTGAGGGTGGAAAGGCACTGGCACAGGTTGCCCAGAGAAGCTGTGGCTGCCCCCTCCCTGGCAGTGTCCAAGGCCAGGCTGGATGGGGCTTTGAGCAACCTGGTCTGGTGGAAGGTGTCCATGCCCATGGCAGGGGGGCTGGAACAAGGTGATCTTCAAGGCCCCTTCCAACCCAAACCATTCTGTGATTCTATGCTGATGCAGTCCTACACTTCCACCAAAAGTTGACATGTGCACGTGCGGGGAAGAGTACACTCCCTATTTACGGTTAAAAGAAACTCAGAGGTTAAAAATTATGAAAGTTATAAGTAAGTGAAGACCTAGTATAAGATACATGCTAATGGCAAACTCTTGTAGTAGTATTTATGTTAATGAATATGCTGTTGTCAGAACTCAAACATGTATCTAACATAAAACAATCAGAATTCTGAAAACCCAAACTAAACCCTCAGAAAATCCCAAAATGCACAAACATGCTGAACTCCATGTTAAACGTAATACTGTGGCTGGATGTTTGAGTAGTGATCACTCATATAATGTAATTACTTAAATACAGGACTTAAGCTGAAGAGATGAAGAATGCATCTCCATAAAGACAAAAAAAGCCAAAGTCTTAAATCATAGCTTGTCATTCTTAAGAAGTCCTTCCTCTAGTAAATATTTCTCAAATGAATTTACATACAATATTTACATTGACGATAAGCCCTTTAATGAGCATGTTGAGAGTACTGCAGCATGGAGTCAGACACCCAGAACTGTCTCATTAAGCATTTGATCACTTCCATTTTAAAAGGAGAAAGCTATGAGAACATTACTGTAAGTGTCTGTACCTTAATCAAAAAGGCTAATTAGGTTTTATTTGTAAGACTGAGCTGTAATCCTCTTGCCTTGTATCCAGCTCAACTGAGTTACCAGCTAGAATAATTTCCTTAAGATCTATATAGATCACTGGACTTCTGATTCATCATTCTCTTAACAAATGTGTTGTTCCCATACATTCTACAAAACTGCTTTGTTTAGTTATCTGCAATGGCATGTTTCTCATATCATGAAAACTTCAGAAGCAAGAAAACTCTGCTTTTTTACTCTAGTTCTAGAGGGTTCCTGCATAGTCCGTTTTAAATTCTATAAGTTGTGTATTACAAGGACATGTTGTGAAATGTTATGGCATTTATTCTCTGAGCTTTAAGCATGGGCTTGCCTCCAATGATGGCTGAGTATACAGTTAAACTCTTCAGCATCTTAACAAGTAAGTGTATACTTCATTAGAAAAGCAGAATGTTCATTCATAAAAAATATGCAAAAATCTCTTTTACAGCATTAAATCCTTCCTCTGTCAACACAATGCTAGGATGGTTATGCTCATCCAGAAGCTGCAAATCACCAGCGCACGTGTACAGGTCTGAGAGCACGCAGCAATGATGGCAATGCCAATACTAGTGTGTTCCAGTTGCTACGGTTGTTCTAATACTCATCTCCCTGTCCATTGCGATACCATTTATGATTAGAGCAGTGAATTGAAAATAGCAGCTCCTACTTTCTAAACTCCCCTTTCTCATCCCAGACAGCATGTAATGGAACTATCAGGCCTAAAAATTCACTCCGCATGTTACAATTTAGAATCATAGAAAGTTTTGGGTCGGAAGGGACCCCTAGAGGTCATCTAGTCCAACCCCCCTGCAGCGAGCAGGTTGCTCAGAGCCCTGTCCAACCTGGTCTTGAATGTTTCCAGGGATGCGGCCTCCACCACCTCTCTGGGCAACCCGTTCCAGTGTTTCACAACCCTCATTGTAAAGAATTTCTTCCTTATATCCAGCCTAAACCTACCCTGTTTTAGTTTAAAACCATTACCCCTCGTCCTGTCACTG
>Ga0065711_1028938_pt1 | contig 38446 bp, 26 predicted proteins | sample Hoacrofraction12_FD_59098 | JGI IMG/M metagenome (GOLD analysis project Ga0065711, IMG submission 59098) | Hoatzin crop microbial communities from Cojedes, Venezuela - Epithelial fraction 12 v2 (version 2) | ecosystem: Host-associated > Birds > Digestive system > Esophagus > Crop | place...
CCCTGCTTCGGCAGGGGGGTTGGACTAGATGACCCACAGAGGTCCCTTCCAACCCCTACTATTCTGTGATTCTGTGATTCTGTGATTCTGTTTATGGCAGCACAAACATCCATGAGTGGTTGATACCAAAAGATTGAAACAAGTCTGAAATGTTCAGAATCCAAGGCGTTGTTTGCAAGTGTAGTTTCATTCCATTCAAGAAGCTACTACATGGATCATTAGTAGATGGATCATCAGAAATAGTCTCAGAACAGACTGTGTTGCAAGCTGATATGCTGAATGTTGAAATCACCAAATAATCTGTCCTTCCCATGAATAAAAAGGAAATCAAACACTGGGATTAAACATGTAACTGCTTCATTTTTCATTCTATTGTCTGGCTCTACAGGGGGAAGTAGTTGTCTTTATAATTCAACCCTACCACAGTCTGTTATGGTTAACAGTAGTAATGACATATTTGTTCCAAAGTACTGTAGGAAAAATCCTTCAGAGGATTTACCATTTAATAGCGAGATTGTTATACACTTACCTTTACAGAATAACATCCTCTTTTCCTAATCCAGCTGGCTTGTGATAGATTTGTTTGAGGACTCATGGGACATACCAGCTATAGAAGGATATCATAATCTGATCCTTAGCTGCTTCTGAATGTCTTAAGCAGTATGGATCCTACTTGCTTCTCTCATTTGAACATACCAGAAAGTTTCTCCTTGATATTCAGGATATTTTTCTAAATATTCCCTGCCTCTGCTGTTTATAGAGTAATTTTTCTCCATCTTGGCCTTCATCTATTAAATAGCGGGTATTAAGACTAGATTCTCATAACCAAGTTGTCATGGAGCAATACATCTTCTTTAATGGGGCACTGTACAGAACAATATAAACTACAGTATGTATGCTGCAGAATTGCAATGCTACAAGTATGTAGGAATTTTGGACTACCTTTCTCTTTTCCCTGAAATTCCTTCTTCTGAAATATAACTAATGCATATCAGATATTCTGATTATTTGTATGTTGTCTTGCATTGAAATCCCTTTCCAAGAAACATGCCCTCAAAGGCACTTCAATGACCCAGAAATTTGTGAGTGACTGGTTGAAGCTCTGAGCAACCACCAGACACCTTGTGGCACATCACAAAGATGTTTTCATCTCTTGAATTCAATTTTTGTTTTCCAAGTATTGAATTAAAACTTTCACTATAAGGAGCATATAAACACAATAAAACCAGTCATCTGTTTAATGTAATAAATAAGCTTGAGCTATAGATGTGCTATTTGATTTACATTAATTTGTTCCTTCTCGATACTATCTTGATAGCAGCAAGTAATGATTGTGAAGAAAATAACATTGGTTTGAGTGTTCAACGTGATACACAGAAACATTTTTATAAACTACCCCAAAAGCTCAAGGAAAAGGGAACTGGCAAATAAGGTAGAGTATGATGAGCTGAGCCAAGAATGTGATTTTGGACTGTTTCCATTGTGGTTTTCACTTCAGAGTAGTTTGTATGATTTGGAAAGCTAGCAATGTAACTCTGTGTAGGGATGGGTTATTCAAGGTAACCTCTATGTTTAAAGGATAGGGTATTTTTATAGTCATGGACCAAAAATTAGGTCACATGCTACAGCTACCTAGAGCTAGGAAGGAAGACAGAGAATCCACTGTTTTCAATTTCTCACATTATCTTGTACTGTACAGAGACATGTATTTTACTGTTCTTAAAATACATGACTATTAATATGCTAACAGCATGACGAGCAAAACAGCAAAGCCTAATAAAATCTCTCACTAGCAGAAATACTAACTTCATATGCTTTAAGGCTAGTATTCACATTGAATTCCTCAAGAAATGCAGTGAAGTAGAATAAGAGTGTAATATTTGGAACTTTTAAAATATATTGGATTTCAATGCATTCCTAGTTCATGTGGCAGCCCAGCCTATTTAAAGCTAGATTTCCTCTGTGATAAATCTTGAGCTAATTTCTAGAAAATAGCTAGAAATTTTGAAGCTGCTAAAAGTTAAAAGTTGTGGTTTGTACATAAAAACAGCAACTGTGGGCTCAACACAATACATAGAGATAGGACTATCATCATTTAATATATTTGGATTGTAAACAGTATTTTCTCTAGCAGAGAACAGGTAAAAGATGAAAAATGTCTAATTCCCCATAAAACCTGGAACACAGCCACTAATGAAAGCTTTACAGTGGGACCTTTTAAAGACTTAGGTTCAGATCCTCATCTGTAGCGAAGTTTCAGTGAAGGAATTGGAAATACCTAATTTATGTCAATGAAAAATTGGACCTTTATTTATAGAGTCCAGAAAATACAGACATTAAATTCTCACTTTACTCTCCACTGCTTGCAATGAATAAAACACTTCCAAGATTTCTACAGGACCAATCTGATATCAGTTCTAGAAATCATCCACACTTGTAGGATGATTTAGAGAAATACTTATAGGGTCAAGGTCTTGACACACCTTGATGTCCTCGGCTAGAAGCTAGGTGAATAAAAATCAAATAACAAAAAGTTAGAAAAGATGCAGTACTGTAAAGGAAAATTAAAGGAATGATTGAACAGTATTAATTAAAAAACACTGGCACTTCATAAACAAGAAATACCTTCCCCCCCTCCTTTTTTCAAAAAGATTCAACTGAGATTTTTGATTATTGCTTCAAAATAATCTTTCAATTTACTGACATGATTCAAGTGAGAACTTCAACCATCTTCTGGCTCATTCCAACTTATAAAAGCTCAGAGTTATGAAAAAAGGTCCTGAACCACACAGGCCTTCCACAGAAGAAATCCCCAGCACAGATGTTAGGCTTTTTTCCCACCTAAGCTCACAAGCCCATACGTCACAGAAGTCCTAAGGTAGGAGAATTGGCATGCTGGGGGCTGGTGCGACACTGCACTATATCACCAAGAAGGTGTGGACATAGTGTTGTATCCCTAGGATCGCCCCAGGCCGCTGTACTGCAGATCCCAAGGCTAACTGGGATAACATAAGAAGTAACTTGGATAAAGAATGAGTTCAAGATTAGAGCGTGCATGCACAAACATATACAGTGTGAGCTTGGAGTCAGTCAGTCATCTCTCTACATCCAGTAATGGGATGCCAAACTTGGGCTGTGCCTCTGGTCAAGCACAGGCCCGAATCTTACCATGACATCCCAAATATGCAATACTGCTGCAGAAGCAGTGGCTGCTTTGGCTAAAGCTAGACAATCTGTCTGTATTGCGTGGTTATCCTCTCTAGTGCATGTCTTTATACCATTTCACTCCAAAGCTAAGTTTTCAGATACTGCTGACCATCAGGCAATTTTCCCTTAAGTTTCCTTTTATTTCTTATACACTTATTATTCATTAATACTTTTCTCCTTTCAAACTTCATTCACCGGTGTCCTTTAAGTTCGGTAATTTCCTAGATATATTTTGCTTATGCTGTCCACAGATGCTTAGTTATTTTTCATGTGCTCTATTGGATCTCCGAGATTGCCTCTCCTTTTTCTCACCCCCACCTGACAATAACTAAGTGGGTTCTGGTCTGGGCAAAGACATGCAGTTATGGAGACAGAATACTTTCATTACCAGATGCTTACTAATGCATGTTAAAGGTTTTATGGAGAGAAGAATGTATGATTTTTACACAGGGCAAGTTAAAGTCTACTGGGGATAAAAGGATTTATGTTGCTCTGGGGAATGTTCAATGCAATTGCTGTAGTGTTTGCTAGGTGAAGATTTTACTATGTACTTGATCTGCACCACTTAACTGGTACTTAAAACCATAGGGTTTCCTCTGGAAGACAATTTTAGTTTCCTTTTAGACAAATTATTGAAATTGCTTTTTATAGTGACAGAAAGAGTTCATCTAACACAAAAGTCAGGTGACAAAAGTTTTCTGCCAGTGGAGTGTTAGGTAAGATAAGTAAAAGCAACACTGCTAGACAGACAGGCCAGAGCAAGCGGTGTGCCAGGCACAGCAGCTCCCTTCATCCCTCTTGCCATGCGACAATGCCACATGGTCAGGAATAAGCACAGAAGATAGACCAAAGGCCTTGTAATCCTTTTAGAAGGCTCTTGATATCATCTGAGACAAGGGAAAATGAGATTTGCGGATAATCTCATTTCATTTTAGCTCCAAATGCCTGCAAGGAAGACGTGACTGTAACCTGACACATTTTACACACACAGAAGTCCACTTGTCTTTTGCTCTTTTCTGGAATCATGTAGCTCAGGCAAGTGGAAACACAGTGGTAGTTTCTAGTCCACTGGACTTTTTACAAGTGCAAAAGTACAAATAAATCCAGTTTTTCCTGCTGACTGACCCCACCAGTGGGTAGTGCAGAGTTGCACTAATAAAACAGATGAAACAAAGTTCTACTGTGATTAGAAACCTTTGATATGTCAAAATGTAGCAACATATCTGCAGTTTGGCTGTTTGCCCCAGAAGTTTACACCAGTGGTTTTATCACAAGCATTTCATTTCAAAGCTGGCACAGGAGCAGCCAGAAAATAAACCAAACTGTCCAGAAACAGGCAGGATCTTGCAACTGTGAAGCAACGCAGCACTAAGAGGAGGTGATGCTGCCTTCTCTTCAGATTTTTTCCCTGGAGTGAATAAATGACAAGAAGAATAAGCACAGACTGTCAAACCTGAACAGAAGAGCCGATTCAGTATTCAGGCTCTGATCTTCAGTATGTTCACCGAAAGATCTGTTTTTTTAAGGGAAGTTTCACTGTTCTGACATAACCTTCGACACTTTGCTACAGCAGGCTAAGGGAACAAGATTAACAGACACAAGATATTTTCACTGCTTCATCCAAAGATTCACAGAATTTTTCTGGGAATTTTAACACTTGTTCAAAACAATGTGTGATTCTTCTTGTTGCTATCAGTTCTAGGAGAGAATTCTACTTAGCCTCCAAGTGATTTGCACTGAACAGTTTTACATAATTGTTTAGCATCCTTCTTCAAACTAATAAATCTGCTAAATTGGTTTTTGAAAGGAAGCATAATGCTGTTATTAAATATCTGTGCAAAATAACAGCATTATCAAAGTGGAAGTCATTAAGCTGCTTTTCCTACTGTTGAGTATGTTACCGTGAACTTAGCCATGACAAATGCTTTCTGAGTTAACTTACAGGAAATATATTTGTGTCAATTAGCACAGATTATACGATCGAGGAACAAGATCAGTGAACCATAATGAATATGGTCAATATCTGCTCTAAAATATGACATCTATTTATCTAAATCCAATATCTTGGCTTCACTTACTGCATCTTTTCCTGTTTCCCTCCCCTGACTAAGCATTTATTAAAAACAATGCTAGTGTAAACAAAGCATATATCATAATCTTAAACGAACTTCCATTACTATGCTGTTACCCACTGTTCTTCTAAGACGATTTCCTTGTCTCACTACCATGAGGATCCGCTGTTGATACTGTTACCAGCAAGTCCTCCAAACAATCATTGACTTCAGCTCACAAGAAGCGCACCACAGATGAGAAAATCATTTTCCCCAAACTATACAGCTCCACCAAAGTAGAAGCTGAAGGTGTGACAGCATCTCAACAGCCGGATGGAGTGCCAGCGGTACAAACACATGGCCTGCCCTCTCATAAAATTCTTTTTCCTTTCTACTGTAAAAATGTCAGAGCTCCTTGGATGTAGAAAATCCCTACAATTTCTCTAGTGGGGGAAAACCAGTGAATGGTCCTGTAACGTAGAGTATCACAGGCTATTAGTTAGCCCAGGATTCAACAGTGTAAGCCACAGGAGAAAATTTCTTGAGCCAGTTATAAAGATCAGCATGTCAAAGTCTTCTGCCATGCATCAGGCACAAAAATCAGATCCTTAGCCACATCTCCCTAAAATCACCAATGGCGCTGAAGATCTGAGACTCCCTGCTCAGTGCTGAAACCTTGTGCAGAGCTTTGCATCCACCCAGGACTGAACAGCTCTGTGCAGTTCTGCATGGGAATGCCTTCTGCAGATGAAAACTGTAAAGCTCATGGGTAAGTCTGCCAGCAATGCTCTGCTAGCCTGTATCTGAGACCAGAGCCTCCTGTTTCACTGACTTTAAGAGGGTGAGTAGCATTCATACAGGCAGCTGAATCTGGGGTAAAAAGGACAAGACCACCTCAACATTGGATAGAAAGCACTCTGTCTCAGAGTCAGGATCCGTGCTGAAAATCATTAAAACATGTCAGTCCGGGATTCCTTCAGTTTTCTGCTTTCAGGCAAATTCTCTAAGTACGCTACTGTATTTTTTATTCTGCTGTTACTCATAATATTCAGAAGTGTCTTCCGTTGAGTGCACATTTTGAGATAGGTCTGATGTTTGAAGGGGACATACTCAGCACTTTGTAGGACCTCATCAGAGGAAACACATTTAGACATAAAGCAAATGGACATATCCCTAACCATCAAAAATTTAAAAATTTTAACCACAAAAACCAATTGTCTACATGTATAAATCTAAAAAATCTTATTATACAAAATCCTTGTTACAAAACTTAGCAGATAACACATCATTAAGCAAATATACCAATAAATCTGAGTGTAACCATTCTTGTGCAAAGGAAACAAAACAAAACAACTTCTACATGCTCAGTCTACTAAAACACATTGCCAGATATTTGAGAGCAAATTAAGAATTTGTTTCTATTGAGAAATGAGACATGCAATCTTTGGAGCCAAACTGGTCACTGGCGAACAGTAAAAATCTAATAATTTCCATATTTATTAAGTAATCTATTGCTATTTACCCCAGAAATCATTGCACACAAAAAAATGAAAAAAAAAACCAACTGGAGAAATCCTGCTGTATGCTGCTATCTCCTTCTGTTGTTCTTCAAGGAACATAATGGAAACACAAAAAATTAAAGTATTAGATATCTTACATTGCCATTGGAATAATACAGAGACAAATTATTATAAAAAGAAGATAAATGAAATTCAGTTTATTTGTCCTTTTCCCTTTTTTATCTTACTGTCACTATATCCAGAATTTCTTGATTTAAACAAAGAGAAGGAAAGGTTACTTTATAGAGGAAAGAAAAACAGGAAAGGAAGGGGACGAAATATGACAAAGAAAGGAAGAAGTACATGTATCATTATCTTTCCTCTGTCAAAATAAAAGGTCTTTTTCTTCTTTTAATACTTCATAATACTCTCTACCAGGTCTGTTCTAGTCTCAGTATACACCTAATTTCCATTAGCATTAATAACTGATGTGTGCTCACATCAAAAGAAGAATATACTTTACTTTGCTGAGTCGTAAAATTGGACAACAGATTTAAATGAAAAAAACTTGGAAAGGCTTGGAGACAAGTGAAGCTGTACATAACAAGTCTATAAAGGATAATGAAGAATACTTAGCATACCTGAGAAGTGATAGAAGGCCTGAATAAATCATGCAAATGAATAAAAGAGGACTATAAAATCTTTATATAACAACACAAGAAGCAAATAGTAATACATGCATATAATATTAAATTATTGTATTAAAAAGCAAGCAAATGAAAATAGCCCAGAGAGCTTTTAAATATTTACTTATTCTTATGAAGGATGCTGGGGAATTAAAATGTTGCAATTAACAGACAAAACTAATGGTCAGGATTGCATACTTTTTCAGCCTTCAGTTCATGTCCTGCACAGTTTTAATCCAGTCATTTACATTCTTTGTTTCCCAGTTTTGTCTTCTGTATAGACACATTAACATTAGTAAAAATATTTAGGTCTATGGAAAGATGAATAAATACAGATGTTGATGAGCAGAAAACAACAATTAGTCAGATGCATAGCACACCCTTGTATAGCATGGCTTTTTCCATGAAAAGCATCTTGATGGCCTGTAGGGCCATCAGTTTACATGGAGATATGACAAATTAAACTAACTTGGCATCTGTTTTTCAGATTTTGAAGAGGTTATCACACAGCCTTTGTTCACAGTTCAAGTCTACTTGGTTTTTAGCCATTTCTAACTGATTCCCTGAACATGTCCCAGAAACAACAAATATTCTACAAAACAGCATAGAGATGAACTAATTGTTTTCATTTCTTTCAGTGAGCTAAGAACCTTACCTTATATCACAGCAGAACCCTTAACATTTTTAACATATAAAAATAACACCAAAGAATCTGTCTCCAAATATTATCTATCAGGACACTTTGAGATAATTAAACACAGGACAAGGTTGTAGAGTTGACAGAAAGGTTTTGATACATCCTATGTGGAGAGTTTTAGTAACATTTATAGTTTCACATGACATTTGATTAAATCAAGTGCTTCCTCTGACTACATGTTCGTAAAGATTAGGAATTAGAAGCTGAATTCACACCAGCCAAGATTTTTGAGCTTTCACAAAGGTTCCCCTAAGTAAACTGTGCCAAAAAAAGTTACAATATCAAACTCTTTCTTTAACCGAAACACCTTTCATTTCTTTCTTCTGTTCCGTCCTCAAACAGAAATATTTAGTTTGGGTCAGTCAAAACATTTGCACTTAAGGTTTGAAAAAGTTTCATTTGAGTGTTGAAGGATTTTTGATTTTTTAAAACTTACTATTTTTCACTACAGTTACTTCAATTTCAAAGGCAACAGTGGTTCCAAACACCATACAGAAATTTTCTTTTTTGTCAACTTTTTTCCATTTTCTAAAAGTTGACCCACTACTGAAAAAAACAGGATGGCTTTGTATTTCCTTCCAAAACTGTTTAGCCAAGAAATTTTCATCCAGACAGATTAAGGATGGTGGGAACTCTCACATAGAACATCTTAAAAATATTATAAAACACTAAGGAAAATATCAATAGCACTTTTTCTACATCAGTACAACCAGCTTCTCTTCATATGCATTTAAGGGAGCAGACACAGGCTACAGATTACATTTTCCCAATGACAATCTGTACAAAAGACTTACATGCTTTTATTCTAAGATAAATTTTTTTCATAAAAGGCTTATACACGCACTGTTCCTTAATCTTTTCCTGGAGGCAGTCACATTCGGGACTAAAAAAAGTAATGAGCCAGACAATAAGCCTCTCAAGTACTAGGTAGGTACCTACATCCCTTAGTAAGTCTAAAAATTTGGTTCAAATCTCAGAACCTAATATCTTCTACTTACCTACTACCTCATCCTGAAAGCACCTAATTTATCTCTGAACACTAGTTCTACTACTAATTGCTTCTATCAATGATCCAAGCCTTGTAAGGTTTGACATGGCTGTAGCTATGTTCCTTTCCTATTTATTAGACATATCAGCATTCAGAAAGTTAGCCTTTTGTAGTCTATCGTTACCTTTGACCTAACAGTTCATACACCCAGGCAGCATCCAGGTGACAAACAGAATACAGTTCTTCAAGAGAACCAGATCTCTCATCTCCCTCCATCCTACAGACACATCAAAAGAGGCTCTAGTCACAGGACTGTTGGGTATCCCAAGGCAGGGTGCTCTCAGGTCTGCCTACTGAAGCTAGATTGCTTCCAGTGTTCAGTCTACCCCATGTGAATGATTAATCGAATACAAAACTTAGGGTTTGCTAGAAGTATAGCACTATTTTTAATGTTGCAGAGGAATATGCAAATCGTTTACGTGAATTTGACAGCCTTGTTTCTTCTAACCAAAACAATCAGGAAATGCACTTAAGAAAACTCCCTTTCTTGTCTTGCAAAAATATGTACCCATACATGATTCTTCTTCAGCAAGGGAAGTTTTGATGGTTGCCTGGTGCTGTGCACAATTTGTGTTTCAGAGATGAACTAAAGGGACAGCCCTCCACCCCACATCAGAACTTCTGTGGGACACCAGTGTGAATCTCCCTTCAGTTTTGTAAAATGGTTCCACAGTTCCTTCTACAAGAGTTAAGCCATATGTAGCTTTGAATGCAGAGGCATGGGGATGAAATTTCATTCTCTAGAACAGCCTGAATGCCAGTAAAGAATTTGACATATACAATATTGCCAGCTGACCAAATGCATAACATCCTTCCATGCTCTGACTTTACACTGAGATACCGGGAGTCAGAAGAATAGGCTAGATGGAGACATTCTGATGGACTGAATACTGATCTTAAAAAATAAAATCCAGGTTCTGAATATAGGAGATGATTCAACAGAAAACAGGCAAGGGCTCTCTTCCTTCTGCTTCTAGATGCGTTATAAGTTTATTCCCACTTCTGAAAAAACCCTAGCAAACTCATATGTATCAAACTCCTATATGTATGCCTACAGGTTTGTTGGTCAGTCACCATGTCCTTTCTAGCCTGATGTGCAACTTTACAGTCCTCTGTGGAATAAGTATCAAAGAACAAGATGTTATCTGGGAACTCCGAGTGTTCCAGATGTTGTCTCAGAAGAGCTTAGCTGTGCTGCTGCTTTGTCATGGAGACCAGGACTCCAAAAACCAGACACAACTCAGAGTATCCAGTCCCTACTGCACCTTCTTGTTCATAAAGCAAACTCTCAGAATGCCTCTTCCTGCTTTCCAGAGGCCTTTTCCACAGCTTATTTCCCCAGATGTTTTCTCCAAACCTCTTTTCCCCACATGCCTTCTTTGGCATCATAGTTATACCTGAGAGTCTGCTCCCCAGTATGTTGGGCAAAGTAAAATTCATATTGGGTTTTACAACACTCACCTATTTCTGGTAAAGCTGGGTACAATTCTGGGGTCTCATTAGTCACCATATAACTACACATTTGAGAAACTGTGTCACACCAAGGGCCACTGTGCACGTCGGCGGCTACAGATAGAAGGGGTACCAAAAAATGGCATTGTAGATCATTGAAACCTTTATTTCTGTATGCACAGAATTCTCATGCAAACCTGAAGTCTACCCAATGCTCCTAACACAGATGAATTGTGTGCAGGTGCATCCATAAGGCCTGCAAACTGCACAGCATAAGTTACTACTGCCTTGGGGGCATACTATGTTTATGCAGAATTCCCAATGGAAATCAAGGTAGCAGCAGTTAATTGCTATGTGTATTTTATAGGAAGCTAGGACAATATTTCAATGTGTAACATATGGTGCACTTTGCTGTGACATGCTACCTAGACTGCCACAGATCTCACTCCAGTCTCAGGCTGGTGTGTGGGGAAAATGGCGAGAGTGGTAGATGGGAGTGTGCATTTGACATAACACGAGAGATACATTTTTTGTTTTCAGGCATGCCTGTTCCCCAAAGATGATCTACAAACCTTCCCAGGGTGAACATCTCCAATTGTTTTCTATTGCAGTCACCATATCTTAGGATTCTTCTCATAAAATGGAAATTCATGTTTTATGGGCAATCACATTTTCTGCCCTCATAACTCTTGCTGGAGAAGTATGCATAGAAATATTTTTTCTCATTTGCAGCTTAAATGTATTAATGATCAATCCATATACTTGTCCCTGTGCCAGTGCTGGTCTTTAGGCTAGGTAGTTCCTTGTCTCTTGTTCTATGGTAAGCTGCAGCAACAACTTTTTCTTGTTCCAAGGAGATAGATAGCACTGAAAATAATTAATACCTTAACTTAATACCTTAACATGGAACCAGGCTATTTTAATAAGCATTTCAAATATGCATCTTCAAATACGCATTTTCCATTGAACTGTGGAAAGCAAAAACTGGAAATTCTGCAAAACTCTAAAATTAAATTATTAATTGTGAAAAGTCATAAAAAACAGGAGAGGAAATTGAAGTTGCGAAATAGTAAACTGATGGGAAGTGCTGGCAAGGTTGCAGGTTCACGAGAAAGCACCCCTGGCTCTGCACTGACTGGAGAGTGCTGCTATCGGAGCAGGAACCTGAACGCTTTCCCATTGCATAGCCCTGTGGAGTACGTTTGCATCTGAGATTTGCCTCTGAAGCCAGTGGACTTGCACCTAAGAAGTCAACTTTAATGCAGAAACACCTCCTTGTAGGTGCTCTTCTGTTTCAACTTTGTGTAGAAGGAGCCCAGACCACTAGCTTTTAGATGGTTAAAAGCAGTGAAGAGAAATCCCACCTTCAGAACCTTATGATCTTCTTTGCAGCTGCACTGCATCACAGGTTCATGACTTCTATCCATTTACTTATTAGCATTACATTATCCCCCAGACATGACAAAACTTTAGAGTCCTAAACCTTAGTTAATTGAGATCAAATATATTATGAACAGCATGATTTAGGAAGTGCTGTTGCTTAATAACAAGACTCATTTTTCATTGCCTGTGAACAGCATGAATAGTTTTTATTGTATTGGATCCCTACACGTTGCTGGCCCATAAGGGTTTTGGTGTTTGGTTTTTGGCGGGGGTGGGTGGAGGGTGGGGCTGGGATTGTGGTTTCTTCTTCAAAACCTATACACAGCTTAGAACTCTCTTTGGCTTAGTGTACACTAATGCTCAAAGAAAAATACAAAGGAAATTCAATAGAAAAAAATTCTCATAGCCTTTAAGACTTCTTTTTCAGGTGCACCTGTTCGGATGCATTGTTCCAGAATAAAACTACTTTGCAATAAGGAAAGAATGAGAAATAGAAAAGTAATTTGCAGAATTCTAATTCACCTATGAGGATGATCCTATTAATCAACTTTCATATTGTTCCAGTGACCTTTTTTCTTCCTGTCACACTATTACTACCCTACTGCTGGTTTTAAATCTTCCTTGCTGCATTACTGAATTAGGAAGAAAATAAGTTAGGTTAGAACAAGTCATGACCCCAAGTACATGAGAGACAAGTGCTGACTAATGTTGATTAATTTCCTCTGAATCATGTTAACATTACTCTCCAGACCCCATCACTTCAGCTTGCAGTGACATATGCAGTGACTGCAATCACAATCTAATTAAAACACTGGAGTATAAAGTCAGGGCTTTTGTAATAGCAGTCCTTCTTAAACAAAAAAAACCCCACATCTTTTTAGGCTGAATTTTCTATTAAGCATACTTCACGGTCTGTGTTCCACTTTCCTAGTCGTCATGTCAACAAGACTACAGATTATTCCTATGAATATGAACTTGAGAATGTTCTGAAAACCAAAAAAATCTTGCTAAGAAGGAGCATATACACCATAAAAATGTTTTAAATTAATAATGTCTCACTAAAGTTTTGCATCTACTCGTCTCATTTGCATGACCTATACACAACTGTAATGACATTAAGGGCATTTCTGAAACAGAAGAGCTCAGAACAAATAAAAACTAGTGGCTTTAAAAATACTTCTGACTGCATAAATAAAATGTTTGGAATTGCATTAGTTACCTCACCTTAGTCATCTTGGGTTTGCATTCAGAAGGAAGAGATGAGATGTTTTCTTTCAGCTGACTTATACCGTATGTGTAACCATGGAGAGAGAATATTTTTTTTCAGTATCAGGTGCTGAAAATAACACTGAACAGGACCAGTAATTTGTTTTTGTCGCGATACTGTGTAATGGACTGAGTTTGGGATTCTGCACAGGGTTTCCTTCTTGTCCTGCTGGACTACATTTAGAACTTTTACATTACAGATTTTCAGCATATGAATCAATTTTTCTTTGTAGATGTGACCAAAATATGCCTTTGAAAAGTGATGGATTCCTAAGTTTTACACACAACAGAGGTCCCGCAAATCCAAGTGCTTAAGATTGTAGCTGGATTTGGATTGACAGTTTCCAATGCCTGAGGTCCCTGGGAGGTACAATACCTCAGTAAATCCAGTAAAAAGAAATTCACCCTTAATAATTCTGACTTCTGTTACCTTTAATGATTTGGCTGATTTTGTCTGGGTCTCCTTCTGTGCCTAGTTTTGTAGCTAGATGTCACAGCAGTTTAGCAAGGAAATGCAACGACTAAGAATAGAACGGAAAGAAGAATGAAGAACCTTGGCTTAGAGACCACATGGACCTCTATTGCATGAGGTCCATTTTCATACAGAAAAACTTGGTAGACTAGAAGGTCCTCAAGATTATATAATCAGTTTTAACTGGGCGTCGCTGACAGAATAAAGGACTAATGACTGTGAGGAAAAGTGCCAGCATTAGATCTTCAGATTCCAAATAAACTTGGAAAAACTCAACAATGCAATGAGATTAAGTTGCCATTCCCATTATTTCCTAATGGTCGCATTTCTAACAACAGACCTAGAAAGCCCAAGACTGACAATCTTTTTTTTCCCCTCTTCTCTTGGCAAATGCACTTCAGACAGCCTCAGCTAATTAGACTTACTGAGCAGGACAAACTGCACATCAGTAACTTTTGTTTCTGGGCTCTCTGAACCATGTGGGGACTGTTGTAGCTGAATGGGTCTTTGGGGTGCATGAGTCGACTAAACCTGCTGCAAGCACATTTGATTCCAAGCAAACTCACTATGAATGCTTGCCTCTTATACCTGGATCTCAGATGCAACTGTTCCTCACATCAGCCTTTTCTTTATCTGTTGCCAGCTTCTCTGACATGGGCTCAGCTGCCTATCTCAAGCCAGGGCACTGAGTGGCTGTGGTACTGGGCAGGTACCAGAACTCCTATGCCAGACTAACACGTGCTGTGTTCACCGTGTGTGCTTAGTCTTTTCCTTTTTTCCCAATTACATTATCCAAATGAGCAACTACTGCCCTATCCTACAGGTTTGTAGAGATTCATGATTCCAAAGAGTGTCTCTAAAAAAAAAATCTCTAAAAAAAGTAGAAGAAGGTTAGGTTATTAACTACAGTTTCAGAGTCAGTATTTCAAGGGGATGTCAAACTAGACTATAGAGTTGTAGCTATGATTCTACCTCCACAGAGTTATGTTCCATGGTGCAAATAGCTGGGCATTAATAAAATCCCTAAAATTTTATATTAGAGATGTAAGACTGTTAGACTGCAATGCAGTTATAATGATGTGTCAAGGTGCATCTGCAGGGCTAAAACTGACAACAGAAATCAACACCTCCGTGTCATTTATCACCCATTACCTTTCAGGCCCTAGTCCAAAATTCAATCCAGGTTTCTGCATAAAGCACCTATAATCCTTATATTTTTATATAATTTATATAATTATATAACCCTATGTAAAAAGTGATGTGTCACAATATAAGACGACAAAAAAATCCCGTGTACTGATCGGGATATAACTGCTCCTTGCAAAAGCTGATGCACCTAACTCTAGACTATAAAGAACAGTTCCCCTTTTACAATGATCCACAGCCTGAAGATTTGCCTTTGGGTTCGAACATCCGTCCTTCCAGATAATTTATAAGGAAATAGTGGCCCTATTTAAACACAATTTTCTACCACTGGAAGAAGCCATGCCACCTTTATTCAGAACCTTCTTTCTGTCATTGACTTGAATTCCTCCAAGAGGGGAGAAATCCGCACCCTCTATCTCACCCTAGAATGCTCAGGCCAGCAGGTTTTAAGTGAAGATGGACAGAGACACATGCACTGAAACAGCCCGTACAATGAAAACGGATCACAGTGGAGAAAGGAAACTCAGGAGTCCTGAGCTGGGCTGAAGCAGTTCCGGGCAAGCAAAATGGAAAACATCTGAAGAATATTAGAGGCAGTAAAATCTCTGAGAGAATTATCTCTATTATGAAGAGATCTCGATGATCCAAGGATTATCAAACATCTTCCTCACAATCCCATCAGTGTCATCAGACAGCAAAAAAAAGTAAATCCCAAACTGATATCCAAAGCGCATCATCATTTTCAAGCCTCAGGGCTGCTGCTGTTGAACACCTGCATTTACGTTTAGTCACTGAAGTAAAAGATCTGTTAAATACTAATTCATCTGGACATCCCATTACATTTGCTGTGAATCATAGAATCATAGAATGGTTTGGGTTGGAAGGGACCTTAAATATCAAGTAGTTCCAACCCCCCTGCCATGGGCAGGGACATCTTCCACTAGACCAGGTTGCTCAAAGCCCCATCCAGCCTGGCCTTGAACACTTCCAGGGAGAGGGCAACCACAACTTCTCTGGGCAACCTGTGCCAGTGCCTCACCACCCTCACTGTAAAGAATTTCTTCCTTACATCTAATCTAAATCTACCCTCTTTCAGCTTGAAGTCATTACCCCTTGTGCTACCACTCCATGCCCTTATAAAAAGTCCCTCTCCAGCTTTCTGGCAGGCCCCTTCAGGTACTGGAAGGCTGCTCTAAGGTCACCCCGGAGCCTTCTCTTCTCCACGCTTAACAGCCCCAACTCTGTCAGCCTTTCCTCATAGGAGAGGTGTTCCAGCCTTCTGATCATTTTTGTGGCCTCCTCTGGCCCCTCTCCAAGAGGGTCCATGTCTTTCCTGTGCTGAGGGCTCCAGAGCTGGACACAGGACTCCAGGTGGGTTCTCACCAGAGCAGAGCAGAGGGGTAGAATCACCTCCCTCGACTTGTGGGCCACGCTGCTTTTGATGCAGCCCAGGGTATGGCTTGCCTTCTGGACTGTGAGCACGCATTGCCAGGTCAAGTTGAGTTTCTCATCAACCAGCACCCCCAAGTCCTTCTCCACAGTGCTGCTCTCAATCCATTCTCCGCCCAGCCTGTATTTATGCTTGGGAGTGCCCCGACCCATGTGCAGGGCCTTGCACTTGGCCTTGTTGAACTTCATGAAGTTTGTACGCACCCACCTCTCAAGCCTGTGAAGGTCCCTCTGGGTGGCATCCCTTCCCCCCAGTGTGTCGATCGCACCACACAGCTTTGTGTCGTCGGCAAACTTGCTGAGGGTGCACTCAGTCCCACTGTCCATGTTGCCAACAAAGATGTAAAACAGCACTGGTCCCAGTATCGACCCCTGAGGAACGCCACTCGTCACTGATCTCCACTTGGACATCAAGCCATTGACCACAACACTTTGAGTGCAATCATCTAGCCACCAAGTGGTCCATCCATCAAATCCATGTCTCTCCAATTTAGAGACAAGGGTGTTGTGTGGAACAGTGTCAAATGTTTTGCTCAAATCCAGAGAGATGACATCAGTTGCTCTTCCATTATCCACCGCCCATTGTAGAAGGCCACCAACTGACACTGCTGCTTACCTCTGAAAATCAGATACTTAGACTCATACCTTTCAAATTAGCTGTGCAGACTTCAAAACATTGCACATCAGGCTTCTCATCAGATTCAGTCTTATTCCCACTGACTTTCATGATAAATGTCTGTGAATCAATTAATTCTATTATCGTGAACAACCAATGATATTCCACATCTTTCTAATCCTGTTATTTGATACAGAAACCTTTTCCACAAACAAGGACCACTATCACACACTGCAGAGCATGGCTATGCATCTCTTGTTGCTCCTTGATATTTACTTCATTAAACCTCAAAAGGCTTGATCCAGCTCAGAAACATGTACAAACCGATCATACAGATTCATACAGGAACATTTAAGTGGAAAACTTATCTTCAAAAAGCTATCACTTTGCATTTGATGCAAAATAACGATAGGTTTAGTGAAACAATGAAAGCACTGACAACATCTCAATCCCCATGTCTGCCAGTCTTTATGAAAATCTGAATATTCTTTTCTACAAATCAGATTATGGTTTGGAACTTATAGAATCTTCCTCTCTTCACACCTGGAACTGAAATGTCCAAATTTCCTTTCTAGATCCACTTCTCCACATCCCCAAGAGTGACATTCAAAAATCAATATACATATATATATTTGTGTTCATAAGTATGTGCTTGTATATATTTATGAATATGCATATATATACAAATATATACACTTATATGTGAACAGGAACATATATATGAACCCTAAGACAATACTACCAGAACAAACATAATTCTGACTACCCATTAATGCCTATAAAAATGCAGGGAAGCCCTTCTGGAAGCAGCCATGGTATGATATATTTACATGTAATACATTTTCAAAACAAAAGTGATGCTGTACCAGTGGTTACCTTAATTACATAGCAGCCAGATACCAAAGAAATAACAGCTATTTTAAAATGTCATGAAAAACAAGCATAACTTTCAAGCTAAAAAAAGCCACCTTATAGAAAAGAGATACATAAAAACATGTGCTAGAAAACGTCTTTTGAAAAAGAAAAGCTCATGTAGACCAGAAGTAACTACTGTGTCTTTAACCCTCTGCCTTTAGTTGTCTGTGCTCTCTTCTTGAGCTTTTGTACCTGGCTTACACTGCCCATGTGTCAGGCATGGATGGAGGCACCCCCATTTCCAAGCTAGGGAGGGGACAGGAGGCTGCTCCAATGCCCTGTGGCTAGCAGCCAGGGTATCCCTGCTTGCTCACGTCTGGGGAACGGGGCCCTGTGAACCCCTCGACACAAATCGCCCTTTGATTTTATTTAAGATTATGATGGCGGAGACCCCAGAAGCTCCAACTTACCATTCTTCCACCCCTTGGAAGGAAATAGTATTGAATTCCCTGCCTGTGAGGAATTACATCCCTGGAAGGAACCTGCTAAATCTTCCAGGTGGGACTCCCGTTTTAAAATATCAATGATACATTTTTACCTGTACGAGGAAATTCTCAGGCACTATTGGAAATCTCCAGTGAAAAACAGTTCCCATTTTTAAATATCTAACAAGTGAGGCAATGACAGAGACAGTGGCTCACATTGTGCTACTGCTCACGCCAGGCCACTTGACCAGTGGAGATGGTTGCGCAGTCCTGATAGATATGCCACAATAACAGTGATGTGCCAACATGCAGCAGCTCCCATCTGGATGAGTTAGGTGTGCCATATTTCACCCATACGCACCAAGGAGTTCACAGCTTCAGCCGTGAATCCTTGAAAAAATATCAGAAGGCAATTTGTTAAGATACATAAGTTCAATAAATAGCGTTGAGATCCCCTATTTCTCTTTTTGAAGCAAAGCTTTCTTGTTAGAGTGTAGTAGAAGTATTTAAATAATTTTGAAGCTTTTATTTTTAATCAGTTTTTGATCAGCACAAAGAACACAGGTTCATCTTTATAACCCTGTATAACAGGTAACGCATGAACACTAGCACAGAAGTATTTTCAGCTTCAGTTAAAGCAGAGCTCTAAGCCGGTGTCTGTTTTTAGAGGTACTTTATACTCCTTTTTAAAATCTGCAAGCTGTGAAATGGTAGCGAGTAAATGGTTTCATTGACAGAAAAATATATTTTCTGTAGCCTGTATTATGTAAACAGATGTGTGTGCAAGTGTGTGCCTCTATCTGTTTGCATGTGATTGGATCTACGGTAAAGATGGAAGCACTTGGCACCATCTAAACAAACATTTCCTATACACTTCCACAAAACAACTCAGTTTCAGTTTCCTAGGGGTGGCAGGTACAACATGACAGACATGGGGCTAAAGCGCGATAACAAATCCTGGCTCAAGTAATGAGGCTGTGTAAGCTGAGAAGTACAATCTGGTTTAGCTATGCACATTATCAGCCAGGTGCAACCAACACTGAGCTGATGCCACCACATGTGTAAGTCTCAGTAGGAGTATCCTGGTGTCCATTAATCCACCCATTCACTCTCTACACCACACCCCTGTTCCTTTGACTTGGACAGTGGTATTCATACGGCTTTGGCCAGCAGACAGGTTATAACACAGTAAGCTTCTTCGGCATAGCTCACATTGCCAGCTATAGGACACAATCTCCTAAATGGTGCCTACTGAAAAGCTCCTGTTGACTAAAGTAAACCTGGGTCTAACCCTCCACCTTCAAGGAAGAATCTGTGCAGCTGCCATCAGTTGCTGATTTTCGTGCCAGACTTTAACACCTGCTTTGATATAGATGGTAACTCAACACTTTTTTAAAATAAAAGACTTCTTAATACAGTCCTCCAACATTTTCTGTTTATTAGAAAGTATGTATATGCATGTCATGTATCATGAATGTGAAAGCATGCATGCGATCACTTCAGTGAGGTTTACCAGATACACATGAAATCCTAAAAAAATGAAATTAGATACCTAAGCCTCAATTAGCATGAAGCTAAATACTAAAGATGAATGTGACAAAAGCCAGGCCCAGCACACTGGAGGCAGCTATTGTGCCTCCTGCTCAGCCCATTCTGCTTCCAGAAGGAATTGTAAGCATTCCCAACTGTGCAGGACTGGAGAAGACACCTGCACTCTGGTCCAGAAGCCAACCTGCAGCACGCTAATGTCCTAACCATCAGATTTTGTTTATTCTAATCAGCTCTACAGTCCTATCAGAGCTTTGTGTTTGCATTTAATCACTTTATTTTATTGCTACATTCATAATAAGGGAAAGTTTTGATTGCTGACACAGTCCATAGCAGCTGCTATGGGCTTAGCACATCAGTGTAAACAGCTCCGAGTTGTTCATTATTTATGGGGCAAATTTTACCCAAAGTAACACAAAGTTGCTCTAGGTTTAGCTTGTCAGCATGTCACAGTCAGGTCTCTGAGTGTCACTGTCACCTAGCACAGAGAAGACTATTATTAAAAATGTATCACTAATAGTTCCTGAATATATGTAATGTTAAATAGTATATTGAAGCCTTTATTTTTAAGAGCGTGTATCACTTCTTTTAATTGCAAAGGGCATATGGCAAATCTGCCATATGCAAATGCAATCATAAAATTTTCATAGATACCAATGTAAGTAAAGGATTCATCCAGGGGGACTAGTGTGATTATTTTGGCAAATAACATACTGCAAAAAACAGTTTTTAAATACAAGTTCAATTCAGTAAATTTTTCCAAATGTAAAAAAGGAATAAAAAATAAACCATTTAGGTTTTTTGTTTCAAATGACCTTTCTTAAAAAAAAAGTTTTAAAAGGGTAAAGCAATAAGAAGATGGAATGAAATATTTAGTTTCATGACAAATTAAATGTTTCAAGTCAACCCAAAACATTTCCAGGCCAGAAACCAAACAGAAATATCCCGTAATCCCATAACACTCATGAATAATACTGAAATAGGTATGGGTTATAAATATGAATAAATTTGTAAAATGCAACACCATGCTATTCTGAATCCATTACCTTGATTTACAAAATGTAAACCTGCATTGGTGTTCTTCCAGGTTGCAGTTGGCTCAAGTCTAATGCAACATTCCATTGAAGTATTTGAAGAGATTATTATAGCATAACACCCAAATGAAAAACCCAAGCCTGAGTTTCTGAAAATTATTTTTAGAGCAAAATAAGACTAATGGTTATGATGGCCTAAAAGACAATTCTACCTGACCATCTGACTGCCTATTATGGCTTTACTCTGGACTGCTAGTGAGAAATGTTACTATTACCTGCTATCCATGAAGTGGAACACACCCCATATTTCACCCACTATCACCGCATGCACAAAAGCTGTAATCATGGAAGGGCATGAAATAGCATCAAATCCACTCAAAACCTACCTGCTGCTGCTGCTGTCCAGTACAAGCAGGTGAAAAATCCCGAGAATGTTGGAGGGAAAGCACTAAGGTGTCAGTAGGGGCTGGAAGACCCTGGAGCAAGAGAGGGATTGATTGGAGTCTCCGGGTAAAGAACAGACAGCTGGGGGGTGTAAATATAGGAGGAAATATGTCTCCTTGAGCCTCTGAGAAGGGACAGTTTATTTGACAATATTGAAGAAGCAAGCTCCTGCCAATACAGGGTAAGAACAAAACATATATAGAAGGGTGCTATTTCAGGAATACCTAGCTAAATTACAGCTAACATAAACAAATTATTCTATTCATGTGAAAGTACCAACAGCAAAATAGAAGTCACTACAAGGATGGCATATGGTAAAAAGAAGGAGCTTAATGCAAAGAAAATGCTGTTAGTAAACAAATGTATTATCTATGGAAAAGCAGTCTGGACTCCACTGTAATAAATTGTGATACACTAGTACGAAATTGGTGTTAGAAGAACTCCAGACCCACGCAACACTGATTAATTCAAAAAGTATGGAAAAGAAACTCTTTTAAATATAAAAACTGTAAAGAAATACTGTGGGCATATTTCAAGGGTATCACAGGAGGAAATGTAGACTTGAAAGACAGAAATCTGCAAATAACATTTCACCTCAGCACCACTACAAAATTACTCAGCAAAGGTGAAATCCTGCCTGGGTGCTGCCAAGTCCGCCACCCACTTCCCAAGGCGAGACTGAATCCTTAAGGCATGGGATAGGACTGCTGCCTCTCTGGTTTGTCCCTGCAGTGAACTAAGGTGAGCAAGGGTTTCATCTGCAGTCTTTCTGTCCAGAACACTTTCAGATTCATGTCCTGCTTATCCAATCCTACCCAAATGCTCATGCAGAACTTCTCTGATACTTAGTTTCACCATGGGCTTCAGCAGATAGTAGAGGGTCCCCGTTTAGTGTCTTCCCTAGCCACATCCAGTGGAGTTGTACTAGTTCCACCTTGCTGGAAACCACAGTCATTTTGTCAGAAAGCAAATGTCATTCTACAAAGTAAATGCTGTCCTGTAAAATATTACAGTGCATGCACCACCACATCTGGTGCCACTGGATGGTTGCTACAGACGTTTGTAAGAAACACTGTGCCATAACACACCAATCTTATTTCACCCCTGAACAGCTCGATAGAGATAGGGAAAGCAAACTTCACATGATTTGGTCTTGCTGTGAGACAAGTCAATTCCATAAAACCTCTGCCTGCCTGGGAATGAGAAGACCAAGAAAAACAAATACCATAGGTAGCCTGGAAACTGAAGAGCCTCTGGGGAGCCACTGAGGTGGAGTGTCATCTGTCAAGGCAGCAGGAGAGCTTGGGGGCTGTAAACATGTACCACAAAAGTTTGGAAACAATTGAGCTGAATTCTGCACACCCACAGAGAGCATGAAGTAACGGGAACCTCAGAAGGTTATCTAGCTAGGAATGGCAAACAGCAGCAAAACAGAGCTATGGCAACAGAGCCCAAGGGTGTGAGCTGGGGGCTCACCAGGAATGTCACACTATAAGGACACACACAGGCCAACAGGGAAGCAGCTTTGTCCAGAATGAATTATTGCATACAGGGGGGTGGAATCACTCTGTGGGTTCTGCCAGTGAAATTCAGGCTTACAGTTTCACGCCTGTCTCTTAGGGCATGTCTACATTGCATATTTGGACAGAAGCCTGAGCTCAGGGGCTTTGGCCTGGCCAGCCTCCTGTCTGATTGCTGTTACAGTCCAAATTAGCACACAACTGGCATGTCTCCCTGCTGAGAGGAGGCAACCGAGAGCCGAGGCAGTAAAGAGTAAGGCAGTAAGGAAGAATAAAGTTCTTCTTAGCCCACTTGTCAGCTGGGTTCAGAGTCCAAGTGCATGAGTGCTCCTTCTCAGATCCAATGCAAAGTCGGCATGGGCCAGCCCGAATGCCTGCGGCTCATGGGAGGGCAGAGGGAGTGCTTTCCCCTCATCAGGTAGAGCTGAGAGGCAGCAAGCAGCCCGGCTGTACCGCCTCTCAGCTGCTGCTTTCTGCTCTTAATGCAAATATCTGTGTTGACATTGCATCAAAGCATCTGAGCGCACCTCAAGTCCAGGAAGGCTGGATTTTTGCTTCTCAGAAGAGAAACCTCAGTGTCACTGACCGGGCTGACAGTACTGACACTATTTATTTAACAGTGTGGAAGGTTGGTAAATGGCGACATAAACATTGATTTAGGCCCAAGCCAAACACAGAATGCAAACCTGACCCGAGTGAGGCCCAACTTACCAGTTATTTTACTCTGTCCAGAAAGCAGAGCAGCAATTAAAGAGGGATGAACTGGCAGATGAACAAAAGGACATGTCTACAACACACCATTACTGCCACAACGGAGGTAGTACTAACCAAGCCTACAAATACTCCTCAAATCATGAAGGTACTGATTGGGCACAGATATTTAATTCATGTCAGGCTATAGCACAGCTGAGTTAGCATCGACTGCTTCCACAAACTATTTAATGGGGTATGGTGTCCAGCAGCCTTGCAAAAGAAACCTCTCCAGCCTCCTGCTGCATTTGTCTTACCTTTTGATGTTTTACCAAACAAATTAGTAGGTAATAATGTTCCCAATAAAAAAAGAACAATAAAACATTGGAAGAATACCAATACAAAGCAAAAGTCAGATTAGTGATTACAACCTTTTTCCCAAAACACTCAACTCCAAGAAACATAGTGTTACAAAAGGGGCTTGATAAGTAATGTGTGAACATTTGAATCTGGTCAAAATGCATCTTACTTCAGGCTCTAAAGGGTTGCAATGAACTGTGTTTTGGGTATTTAATGACCAAGAATAACTTGATGAATAACAGTGAAACAACAAGCCAATTTCAGAAAATCATGGTGTTTGCACAGGATTAATGAACAGAAAAGAGGCAAAAGTCACCAAATAAGTTATCTTTTAGAAATTATTCACTCAGTGCTCTAGCCATGATAATTAATTACAATATTAACAGGCATGTGACAATAGACTGATTAGTTTATAATGTGCCTACCCTGAAATACAATTAATTAAGGAAAGACAATTGTAATAACAAGTAGCTGAGTTGTACAATGAAATTAGATCTTGTCTTTTAATTATCAGAAATAGTATCCTCACCAGTCTGTCCAACCACTATCCAGGCCAACCACTACACTGCAAGAGAAGAGACACCATACTTTGGCTAAAGAAGATATAGAAAAATTACACTGAATATACAAATTGTGAATGTCTTCTTCACTGGCCCCGGAGACTGAATGTTAAATGTAGTTATTGTGGATCAACAACAACATCTTAAGAATAATAAAGAAAACACTATACCTGAGGCTAACAATTGTGTTTCCTCTTGCTACCCCCAGAGCAGACTTCAAGGAAGTTTGGTCACGATGAGAAATGTATCTGCAGGAAATTAGATCTGCTGTTATTAGCCAATGTACAATATATCATACCTCAGTGCTATTTAACTGATAGGTTATACCATGATGGTTTCTCTTGCCAGAATTATACGCAGTTAACTACAATATTTTCATATGAGATGTTGGAAACCGGCTCGACTCTTCTTTAAGACTGACCATCTACTCAGTGAAACCTTTCTCTGCAGATGAGGGAAACACAAACAAGAAGAAGCAAACAGTGCCATGACAAGAAAACTAGTAAAATCAGCCTTCTGCAGCTGGATTCTGCACACTCCGACAGATTTTTCAGGGTTCAGAGCATTTATACACTGTTTCTCCTGTACGGACACCAATGCCAAATAATGCATGAACTCAGCATGTAGCCTTTTGCATCGCTAGAAAACTTACAGCACATATTTATGGGATCTCTTTTGTGTAATACTCCTCTCATGTACTACTCAAACTTTTGGGAGACTAGTGTTTTGCTGATCTCTCATCCCTGTGAAACTGAAATTAACCACAAAGTACAATCATGAAAGCCTTATTTCCTTAGGAAACCAGACTACAGAGAGGCATCCAGATTCACCTGCTTCTGAAATTCTCACTCCATTCATGTTTCAAGCTTTTCAGTTAATTACTGCAAACCTAGGCAACTTAAATATTCACCTGCAAACCAGGGATTTCAGGTTCTGATCACATCACAAACTCAGAAACTTCAGAGATTCACTAAATGTCAATGAAAATGCAGCACTGTGAAGCAAAGCAAACATTTGAAACGATAGCACTAAAAAAGCCACTACCAAAATATCCCAATATATGTTTGGATTGGTGCCACTCCTATGTTGCAAATTCACAACTATTTTAATTTTTTGCCTTTTTTTTTAACTTTAAGGCTATCAGCTCAATAGTTTCTCTTGAGGATTTGCTCATTTTGATGCTTTTAAAAAATGTATCTGCCTTTGTACAAATGTTGGATATCTCAGTTTTGCTTACACATTTAGTGCTCAGATGATTTGCTCTGATGGTGCTGGTAATCTGTGAAATAGAAATATGCAACGAAAAGCTCATGCAAAAGCCATTCAGAAATAAATCTGAAAGCTGGAACCAAGGCAAGGGATGATGATATGCCTATATCCACTTTACAGAAACACAGAAAGTGTTGGTGGCCTTAAGTTCATCAGCACTCATACGTGCAAATTTTGGGACCTAGTTGATAGTTTAACCTTACCCGTTTGCTCCAGCAGCCACTATGGATCAAAGGGGATCCAAACCTAGAAGACAGCTAGAAAGACTAAAGATGTTAGGAGTTTCTACAGCGGTACTAGAATAGCTGGTGCAAAGAACACTAGAATAGCTGGTGCAAAGAACAACTGCATCTCAAATAAGCATAGAAAACAAATTATTAGTCCCCTTTTCTGTATTTACAGAGGGAGGAAGATGGGGAATAAAATCAAATTCAATCAAAGAAATGTCCATTAATAAAAGCAAACATGCAAAAATATAAAAAGCTCAGAGGCTAAATTCTGTCATGAGCTGGCTTTCCAGAAAGCTGAGATCTTCAAAATCATCACACTTCTTAAATGAAGGCACACTGAAATAATACCTGCATGTTTGGTTTTTGGGGAGCATGATTTTCGCTTCAAACATCATTAAAATGAGAAATGGGTCATTTAGACACTGATCAATGGACATAACATTAATGAAATAGCGCACCTCATTTCTCTTTTTCTTTCTTTTGACATTTAGAGTCTTGTGACAAGCATCTAGAGAGAGACAGTGTGCAGTCTATCAATATTATCTGATGATGATGATCCTTCTTTGATAAATGCATGAACTGAGAGATTTGGGTATTTCCATGGCAACTTTAAGTCTTTGTTTGTCTAGTGAAGAAAAGCATCACCAGGAATATCAATGGCACATGAGCTTTCTTTACTTGCATGTAGAAAGAAAGAGAGATGGAGAGAGAGAGTGACAAATATGAAGGCTGTCATACTTGAGATACTAAATTTTTTAATAGTGTAAATTGGTTTCTAGCTACTGCAAGTACAACACAGTTACATGCTCTCTGTTTTACACAACTTACAACTCCCACCCTTTCCCTGACCACTAATGTCAAAATCAAAGATGTGTAACATATCTCCTCAGTCTTGATTTGCTTGTACACACTCAAATATAGCTTCAAGACTCAAAATACTAAGTGCTTAATAGAAAAAGGATCATGGTATCGTTATCCACATCCCAACTCCTTGAAAACGCCTTCATGTCATGATCCATTAGCTGCAGCACTGAAGATACAGATTACTGGCTTCACTGTACACTGTGCTTAGGTAAAGGCAAATGACAAATATTTTCTACCTAGGAAGGTCCAGGCTTTTTTGAGATTCAGAATAAATGAAACGTGAATGATCAGGAATAAGAAAGCATACAGTCCGAGCTTTAGCAAAGTCTCTGTTTTTTACTTGGAGCCAACGTTTGATAAGCAAACCAGTTACAATAAGCATGCAATGGTACAATGGGTCTGGTTGTGCAGAGTGAGTGGGACTGTGCACATTCATGGCCCGTTTACTTAACTGGATCATGCCCCACAATACAAGCTTTGATCTTGCCCTGTCCAGCAACAGTCTTTGGCCGACTGGAAAGGAATGCTTTGCCATAAGCAAAATAGTGTCTTCTCACAACTGAAATGTTCTAGCATTTATCATTCTTGGTGTGTTAACATTCTGTACATATATTTCTTCTGATGGGTTTTACCCACAAAAAGGGTCTTTGCAGATTTTAATTAATTTTCTGGTGCTGTGTGATGAGCATGTTCAGATGATTCTGTTATCAGCGTTGTCTCCGATTTGGTAAAGGAAACATACACCAGGCATATTGAATTCTTTTTTAAATGGTATTTTCTCACAGATTGCCTTATGAGCAGTTGTAAGCTTGGAGTAAACTCTGTTTCCTGCCAAATTTTCAGCCCTGCTCCCCATCTCACTTGTTTATGAACCTGATTTATTACGGCAGGCTCCTCAAGGATATGCTCTATGGCTCTTGTTAGTTTATTTTTTAGTAAGAATGATACCATTTTTTTGAATACTTGAAAAAGGGAAACAGCGCCAATTGTTCAATGGTTTACACTGGCATCATTCTGCCAGGCTTCAACAGAATAGTGACAATTTAAGCCAGCTGCTGATTTAGTTCATAAAAGAACTTGAACAGCAGGTAGAAGTATTAATTACTCATTGTGAAAAATTAAAATGAAGTCCAAGAGCTCAAATCCTTCCCCTTAGCACCAATAAAAAGGTGAACGTGCTTTAGATACATTTTATGAATAATGACTTAGCAGACTGGGCTAGTACTTGCACCATTGTGGATGATCACAAAAGTGTATTATCCCTGCAAAAACAAATCAAGACAACATCATACTCTCTCTACAACTCAAGGGAGGGAAGGAGTACACTAGAGGAAGTAGTCTGATTTGGTGGAGAAGGAATCCCTGGATTTCAGCTCATGGTTTAAAGGCTATTTTTTGTATTCTGCACTACCCAGTGGCAAAAACACACAAATTGTTTCTAGAGCAACACATCTCCCTCTTTCTGTGTCAATACACAGAGTATCTGGAAGAGAATAAGAGTCATTATTTCTCTCTGAACTAAGGCATATGAAGCAGAACGGAGTTCTGAGAAGAGAGGAGGAGAGAGACCACTGATCCTCAAACTCCCTGTACCAAAATAGGTTAGAGCCTGCTGGACAGGACAGCTCAGGGAACACACGTTGAACCGTACACGGGATCAGATTTCACAGATTGCCACACAGGGCAAGAGCTCCATCCAGGACAGATTTACAAGGAAAGCTAAATAAGCAATCTCGCTGATACTGCTTTCCCCACTTGCCTTTGGATCTTGCAATAGCTGTGCAGTTTGTATTCCCTCACACGTGTCACTGAGGCTGCATATTTCCCACTGCAGTTACAGAGGTAACTGATCTCGGGGAAGGATTTACAGACCCACTGTGGTTTGTCCAGTTTGCTGAGCTTTCAGCAGGCAGATGAGCTGGGCTCTCACAGATCACCAGGTGTTTCATTTCTGTCAAAGCACAAGCACCAGACACATTTTGGCTACCTGGCAGCAACAGAGCTCAATGTGGTGCAGTGGCAGAACAGTAAGTGTCAGGGGAGCTTTCAAACGCGTCAGAAAACAGAATTAGGCACCTCCCTGATATGCTGGAAGTAGAACAGGGTTTTGAGAATTGCAGTTCATGATTTAGGAACTTAAATTTGTGTTCAAAGGGATGCACACTCTTCGAGACACTGTCAGTGGAAACTTAGGCCCTTACTTTGTAAAACAGTCCTAAACAAACCAGAAGTGACCTAGCCATTTTAGTATACTGTTCCACCTTAACCAATTTACCTTGCTTATGTCAAAAAGAATTCACACCCATCTTTTTGTCCTGCCAGGTATGCATTGACAGCACCAGATTATAACAGTTTGTTGTGCCTCTTCCACCTCCTTCTTCTGAAGCTGTTGTGTAGGCACTTCCACATACCACTCACACTAAATTAGCGACACCATGCTTAGTGACAGGCAAAGTGTCTTGCAGTGGACCCAAAAGCTTTGCTCAAAGCTTTGTCAAGGCTTGCTCACCTGAAAGGCTAATCCCAGTTCATTCAGCTGTCAATGAATATCTAGTTATTACAGCTGAACACACTTCATTCCTCCGGGTGTTGTTAGCCCTGATGGGCTACCTATTCTAGGGTGGGTCTTTGAACTCTGGAAAACCCTGCTTGCTGCTGCTCCTAACCCCTCCACGTTGCCTACGGACCTTCTTAAATCCTTTTGTGGAGTTTTTCCTTAGGGAGCTACATTTTGTCTGAAACAGCTGTATTGCTGAGTTTATTGCACAGTCAATTGAAAATACTGCCTGTTGTTCCAGAGAATAACTTGGATTCAGATTGTAGGCTTCATGTGTCGATGATACTCAGGGGGATGAGCTGAGATAAGCAAAGAATAAAGCTTTTTATCTGAAGTTGAAGAAGTGAACACTGTTCACTATTTTTGTGTCTCCCAAGAAGGGCAACATATCTGCATTTATGAATTCTTCATGAAATGATTCGGGCAGGCTGGGGGGGGAATATATTTGTACCATCACACTGCTGATACAGACACTATTACCATAATGGCTTTGAAAGTCAGAGCTTTGTCTAGCAGAAAATTTCCATCAGCTCAATTAACTGCTGTTCAGTAGTCTCTGCAGATAGGATGATAATCAGCAGTTGTTGCTGGAGACACAGGACAGTTCATGCACTTATAGATCTGTTAAAGCCAAACACAAATACTAGCAGTCAAGAGAATCAAGCAGACTGCAGATGCTCTTTGGAGAATAATGCCTCCAAGATGCTGTGCAGTGGTGGCTACTTGCTAAAGAAAGAAACCAGTCCTGCACTGTATAGCTCATATTAAGCTGCAGGAACATGTCCTCATATTCTGCACTCAGAAAAGTCCAGAAAATCATGTCTCAGCCTGAAAATCTCTGATGAAAATTACTTTCCATCATCTAAAAAGTATTCACACCTCAGTGAGAAACTAAACAAGGATACTGTTCTGGGAGTGTCCCAGACACTGAACTATTGTGTTTAATCCTCTTACTTAAATAAGCACAGGCACAGAAATCTCCTAAGGTGCTTAGTGCTGTATTTGACAGAAACAATCCATGCCTGTACAAAGGTAAGGGAAAAGGAACTAAGCAGACACACCTGCATTCGTGAGCAGAGAAAGTTCACGGACTGGGTCAGCAGACTATGCACAGAGTAGATGAGCGCACAGGGTAAGAGGCATCCTGCCTGCTTTCTGACAGTGTGGCTGAAGCTGTCTCAGGAGGCTTACACACGGGCTGGGCTTCAGATCCCACGAGGCATTGTGGCCTCATGTGCAATGCTAAGCTGGCCTTTCCTGGCAAATCCACTCAAGAGCCACAGCATGGAGGGAGATCATCCTATGAGGCAGATTCTAGACTAACAACAAACTCTCTTTTATTCTTTTGTTCAGGTTTTTTTATGGCTTTTTGTTTCTGAAAAGGTCATCTGAACCCAGCAGAATTTCTGCTTGCAAACTCTGCTACACGAAAACAGCTGGATCCATGTAATACATCACTTTCCCAGAGCAACTTAAACAGCAGCCTAAGCAAAGATAAAAGCACAGTTCCGTACATCTGTTTCCTTGTCTTCTCCCCCATTCTTTTCTTTTTTCCTCTTTCAGTCTCCTTTCATCTTTCATCCCCATTCGTTACCCATCGTATTTTTTCCTTCTTTTTGCAATTTCACCTCCACTACCATCTCTAACTCATCTTGCCCATCTGTTCTACTTCAAGACTAGTTTATGCACACTGCAGAGCTACCCTGTAGCTAGTACCACATATATTGGATGCACAACTTTCCTCTTAGGTGTTGGCTTGGACTTGCACCAAAATAGCAATCTGGATTACTGAGAGATAATGGGAGGAAAAAATGAAACCAAACCCAGCTGCATGACTTCAAAGAGTAAATATGGTTTACTCATTGGTTTGGGGATTTGTTTTTTAGGGGGGAGAGGGGATTGGCTTTGTTGGTGGTTTGGGGTTTTTTTTAAACTTTTCTGTAGCTATAAGAGGTTAATATTAGGACAAGCAACTGAATACAGATCCATGAGCACTTACACGGTCAGAAAGATACAATTTAGAGAAAATCTGGCATACAAGACTAAAAAAGACTGACTGTCTATAAAGTCAATACAAAATATTGTGAAATTTGGGGGAGTTTTAGCTGGTTTTAATATCCTAATTCAGTTTTTCTACCTCTACAAAGATTCTTTTCTAAGCCAAATTCTCACTGTGAACATCAGAAACAGCACAAGTACATACAACTAGGCACCATGAAGAACATTTCTGCAACTTTGAAAAATGTCAGAAAAGAGCGGAAAATAAGTTATGTGTGATGAGACCTAGAAAATCTGTTTGTTCCTGGTAGCTACTCCTTAGCAGCCATCAGCTCTTCTGTTAAACCAAACATCAAAGGTCTGAAATTCCACAATGACTTTTGATGTCAGCACAAGTTCAGTAGTTAAAGTTGAAGACTTGTCACATGAGGAGTTTATGCCAATTATAAAGCACAAAAAAGAAATTACACAAATGCAGGCATATGTTCGTTATTAAAACACCAAGTCCACCAACTCCTTCTCCTCTAAATGTTTGGCTTACTTTATGAAAAAACAGAGATGAAAAATAGCTCCAGTTTTCAGGGTAAAATGCTTGAAAGAAACAAACGAATGTCAGTAGTCACTTTGCCTACACGTATAATCTTCCTGGACTCCTTTTCCAACTGAGCCACACTGGTATGTTCTTCAGCTTAACCCTCACCTGTCCTCCCCATTTTTCTGTAATGGATACTCTCTTCTCTTCAAATACAAGAGCCTGGATTTCTAATTTTTATAGCATTGCCGAATGGACAAGCTGATTCCCCATAACACACAATGGCATAAAATAATTTTCCCTATGCATTTAAAAAAAAAATTTAGATGACGGGTTGTCTAAATTTTGCCTATTATGCATCTTATCTGCACTTTAATACTGCTAACACTTCACAAGGCTGTAATTTCCCCCTAATAAGTGAGTGAGCAGACCCCCAATTGGTGCAAACTAGCATAGCTTTTTGAAAATAATTTTCCAAATACCTTCACAGGCAAAAGCTGTAACGTCTTAAAGTTTATAGGTATATGAAGTACGGGGGTGATGACAGATAACGCTGCAAAGCAAAAATGCACACTGAATCAAGCCCAACTGCTGCACTTCCCAGTCAGGTGATGGGACAGGGTCGGGAGGACTGTGTTTACCTGAAATAATTGCTACTGTACTCATTTTTAACTTCAAGTGAAATTTTCCAAAAGTCATAACAATTTGGTGTGTAAATCTCACTGCCTCTCCAACAGTTGCTATCAATTTTCTTGGTGAAACAGCTTTCCTATGTGGAATATTGATCTACTAATACCTCACAGAAATGGTGTGACATCTTCCTAAGACAGGCACATTCCTGTTGGAAACATGGCTGGTTTCTTTCCACCTCGCCTGATACACTGCTGCAAACCCACCTTTCCAGATCCTGCACTGGAAAACAACCTTGCCACAATGACTGCCAGAGCCAACCAGCAGGACAGTGCTTGGAAGCCCTGAAATCATAGCTGGCATATTCAGGGCTTCCCAATTTCCTGACACATATTTTGGACCCTGACAGCTGTCATGACTTCAATCTGAGGAGCCCCCTTTTGAACTTCAGGGAGCTTCCCATGCTGCTTCCAAGAGGATGGGAGCTTCCCAGGATGCCCCAGGGAGCCACGGCAGAGCCAGGAGTCAGAAGCTATGACAGCTGTTGATTGTTTCATTTAGGAAAATTCAAACCACATTTTTTTATTTTCCTGAACTGAAAATTTTCCCATTTTCCTTTGAGTGGAAAATTTTGAAATGTCACTTTTTGTTCCAATTCAGTACAAAAACATACTGGAATTTATGTCTCTTCCAGCACTCCTCCCCATCATAAAACTTCTGAGTCTCAGCTAGTTCTTCTGTTTTCAATGTCCTTATGCCTTTGAAAATCACCCTCTGAGCTCTCTCTGATGAAATAGCAAAAACAAGCATGTACAACTATTCAGTCAAATACCAGATGTTTAAGCATTCTCATCACATTCAATGCACAAATATCTGTTCAAAAGTTTTGGTTCACAATATTGTAAGAATGACTCTTCTTCATACAAATGCCCATATTAGAATGTTGGAAAGATAATTCATGCATAAATAAGAGCATTTATGGTTATTCATTGTTTGCTACTTGGTGTTCATTATTCTTCTTGTAAAACAATTTTGTTTATCACACAAATAACAGCCTAAGATTTCTGTGACCAAGCACACACTATACCTAGTGAACAGTGAAGGAAGCATGCAGCAAATGTAAGCAACAATTTGGAAACTTATTTCCCCAAATTGATCTGTAAGCACTTACAAAACAGCAGTCGCTCATAGAAAGTTGGATGTACAGAAACACAGCAAAAACTAGCTACTAACAGACTACTACCAGTTCTTCAACCCACTTCAGTAAAAAGAGCATGCATCAGTGAGGAATTAGCTCTGCCACCTCTCCCTGTTAGCAGGGCATGCCCTGCCACCTTGGCTGAGGAGAGGCTTTTCAACAGCTGCCTCTGGTCTCCCACTGCTCCCTGGATCGTGGGAGCTGCAGGGCTGCTGAGGAACACACCATTTGTGCTGGAAATTATCCTAAAGCTTTTGAAATCCCAGCTGCCACAGGCAGCTCTTGGGAAAACAGGATCCATACAATCTTGGTGCAAAATTGTGTCACTGCAAAATAACACAAAGGGGTTTTGTGCCACGGTAATCGGATCCCATCTACAGCATTCACTTTAAGACAAATAGGAAGTGATGAATGAGACTCAAATTCTTTTTGGTATGCACCAACAGACCAGATTTCATTAAGACCAGAGATATGGATAAGGACTGCAGCGGCCATGGCTTCTTTTCCTATGAGCTGCTACGAGTGGTTCTCCTAGTATTTGTTTAGCAATGAACTCAGGTCTGCTATTTCTTTTCTGGGCAATTGCATCACGTAGGCTAAGATGCAGATGGAGACCAGATAAGGGGAAGTATCCTCTCTGAGCATCATCCAAGAGCTATATACTGAGGATGATGTGATAGCAACACCTCTCTGCACTCTGCTCCACTTCACGGTGACATCCATTCCTAGAACAGTTATGCATTCTGGGTCCCATATCTTTCAGTACTGGTGAACAACCTGGAGTGCCTACTGGCTTTTATCAACACATTAAGGGTGCTAAGCAGTTCACAGGATTACGCCCTATCAAATACAAGAGCCACCAGCCGTTAGTTAATATTTCTGTTTGTTATCCAAGTTGTTTCAAATTTTTATTTCCCCCGTCATTTTCAGGAGGGGAAATCACAGGGATCCCCTTGCACTGGGAAGTTGTAAAAGAGAGGCAACCTGCAGGAGGCAAAAAGCTGGCAATGAGACAATGAGCTCATGAGCTCCTCTGCCTCAGATAACACCAGAAAAGTCTTTGGGGAAAAAGGAGGGGAAGTAGAAATCGCATGTTTCCATCGATCTTTGGAAGCCTTCCAACTTTGTCTTTTCAACCAATTCAGATGCATTGCAGGGTATTAGTTATGGGGCTTAGCAGAGACGTGTCAGGCTCCAGAGACGCAGTAGGAAGCTGCGAGGCTATCTGGCCCACTCTGTGCTCACCTTGTGCTTGCACAAGGAGAATGAGAGCACAGCCACTGTCCCGCGAGTCAGCGCAGGCTCCTTCTGCGAGGGATCCCGGCAAGCACCAGCGCAGCCAGTGAAGCTGAGGTCAGCGTGTCAGAAGTTCGGCTGCGACTGAGCCTTATCTAGCCCATAGGAAACACAAGAAAATTTTCTACCACTCTGAGAAATACACATAGCTGTCCGCACCACAAAAGCCTCAGAGGATTACTTATCACGAATCAATGAGTCCATCCCAAAGCCACAGGCAGAACAGCTTTGGGCTCAGTCATGGGTCATTTTTGGCAACAAATGAGTACTCATCCCTGTTTGAAAGACACACTCAAACACAGCATAAGTGTCACATGAGAAGTTTTGGTTGAGAGCGGGTAACAAAACTTTCATACAGGCTTTCCCAAGAGTGGGTATTAGCTTTTAAGCAGCTGTACTTATGACAACCCCACAGGAAGTACAGGAATATAGTGTAGGAAGTATTTTTACTGCTTAGTATTTTATGTACTTAAGCATGGCTCTAGTCCCTTGGGAATTTACAGTTTAAGCCTTGGATTGTTAATGTATTATCAAGCCAGGCATGTATTTACAGCAGCAAAAATAACACGAACACAATATGAAACTGCACACTCAAAATTCAGGTGATAAACAAGCCTGGTGGAATACCATAAAAGACATTTGTTACATAAATTATTCAGCAAGTTTGACAGATTGAATAATTTCACTGTAACGTAATATATTTAGGATTTTACTGCTGAAAGAATTATGTGTTGAAATGTTGTTGTGCAAGTATTTTTGAACCATTGTAATAATATTAGTCAAGACCAAAACAGTTATTACAAATCTAATTCTTGTAAGAAGTGGAACATTAAAGGTCACTAAGCCTGGCTGTTGGCAACTACCTTCTGGTTTCCAACAAGTGACTTTCAGCACTGTGTTACAGGTGCTTTGGTTTTCAGAAGTGTCCTGTTATGAGACGCAAAGCATGCTTCTTCTCTACTGCCATTAAGGGCAACTTCCCAAAGATCATTAACACTTTTGCATTGTTGAATACTACAACCACTTTTCCTAAAGGATGATGTGCAGCTACTTATTCACTTATACAGCAATTCTATCAATTTTTTGTGGTATTCTACTACTCACATTAGTGTTTTCTAAGGTGATTCTAAAAGCAGAGAAGTTCCCTGTGAATTTGCAGCATTTTTGTTAGTTCCTCAGGAAGCCACTAAATTGGAGCACTTAGTGTAGAAATTTAGATCCATTGCCCTATTTAATATGTATTTGTGTTCTAATGGAATAAAGAAATGCACCACAAATAGTGAAATTATGTTCATTAGCTTGTATTTATGATCCGACTGCAGCTGTAGCCTTTGGGCTAGCTGACATACTTGGAGTGTTTTCTAAAATAATAAGTACATTGGAGAAAAACAGGGTTAGCAACATGAAGCCAAATTCTAAGACAGTTACAACAAATGCTGCTCTTATTTACTCAGTTAACTTCCTCAGAGTTGAGCTGACTTTAATTAAAAGCAGAATTTGGGCTGCAGTCTTAAATGTTAAATGTATATTAATACACAGAAACAGAGCGTAGTACCAAGCTGTCCAATATGGTATAGAATCCCACCAGTGAACCCACATGACATAACACAATTTGTCGTGTCAGGAAGACTTAACAGCACAGGTCCAATCCAGTCCAGTTGGGATTAGCCTAACCCAGGAACGTCAGCAAGTCCTGTAGTTAAAGAGCCCTTTGCTGCTGGAATGCAGCACATCCTGACCTAGAACCACTCCACCAGTGCTGTCCTTCTGCTCCACTTCCACATTCATGCAAATGGAGTCCACTTAGGCTCATTTTCAACAACTAATTTAGACTTGTCCTGAAGTCTGAGGTGTGAGCTGCCTTCTTGTTGTGCAGCTGTGAAGCACACAGTAGTCCTGGCAAATAGTTCAAGATATGACTTCAAGAGAAATATTGTCTAGTGGTAAACTAACATCACCACTGATTGCTACAGAAGAGCAGACAAATCTATGATTTCTTACAGATGATGTTAAACATGTTACATTTGCAAAGACCATCTACCAAAAGGTAGAAAATGCCCGAAATAAGATTGCCCAGGAAAAAAATTTATTCAAATACAAGAAACGACAGAAACTATAATGCAGTTCCACAAGCAGGGTGACTGAACCGTGTAGGCACTCCACTGACCCAAGCGCAGTAGAAGCACAGCCTATGGCAGCAGTACGCTGGCCATCTTCTGTACTGGCCAGCCACTGGAAGCAAGATGTCACAAGTGTTTTGAAAATGGATCTGAAAATTTTTATGGCAATAAGAACAAACTTAAGACTCAGGAACATTGGATATCACCCTCACAAGACATGAGTTTTCTATGATTGTTCCCAGTAGCTTGTCATAGTTCCTGCCTTCTTCCTGACCAAGGTGCTGTTCCATCTAGCCAAGCTCTTCTCTCACTCCACTGTTTTCAGCTGAACAACTTCCACCCCAGCTCTCAAACTCCTTATTATTTCTCATTTATCCCTCATTCACAGTCTTTCTGACCATGTCCTTCTCTTCTAGTTTATCCCCCACAATCATTGGTTCCACTTGTAGTCTCAACCTCACCTCATGAGGAGTGAACTTGCCTTATGAACCAGTCTCAGCTTCTTACTACATGGCACAGCCCTTAATCCTGGTCTCCTCACCCTTGTCCCACCAGTTCTGCTCATTTCTTACAGTCTTTGCACAGAATCAAAATTTTCTATCCAATATGCTGTCCCACATCTGCACAGCCATTAGAGGTGATCACAGGGAGAACAAGCACAGGACCTGGATCCCCTGGGGTGATTCTTAGGGCAGCATTCAACCTTAGGTGAAGTCATCTGCTTCTACTGAGCAATTCTGAACCAAAATGTTTGTCCTCTGCAGCCTGCTGGAGGTGACCCTGCTTCGGCAGGAGGGTTGGACTAGATGACCCACAGAGGTCACTTCCAACCCCGACCATTCTGTGTGATTCTGTGTGTGATATTTAACTTTGATCAAATTCATACTAAGTCGATGTTCTTGAAGGAACAGCAAAAGTTATCCCTGGTCTCAGAACCACTTGTACATAGTTAAAGTTCGTTTAAAATCATAAACATAAGATAAGCATAAGATAACATAAATCATAAACATAAGCATAACAGTAAAAGAGAAAATAGATAAATTCCTTTCACTTGAGAGAATAAATAGGAAGAGATTTCAGCTGAAATATAATACAGACAAGGGGACACCCCACCCCCCACCCCCCATGTGTTAACTAGTCATGAATACATTTATCACAGTGGGTCATCTAGTCCAACCCTCCTGCCGAAGCAGGGTCACCTACAGCAAGCTGCACAGGACCTTGTCCAGGCGGGTCTTGAATATCTCCAGAGAAGGAGACTCCACAAACTCCCTGGGCAGCCTG
>Ga0065711_1028939_pt1 | contig 38444 bp, 23 predicted proteins | sample Hoacrofraction12_FD_59098 | JGI IMG/M metagenome (GOLD analysis project Ga0065711, IMG submission 59098) | Hoatzin crop microbial communities from Cojedes, Venezuela - Epithelial fraction 12 v2 (version 2) | ecosystem: Host-associated > Birds > Digestive system > Esophagus > Crop | place...
GGGTCTTGAATATCTCCAGAGAAGGAGACTCCACAACCTCCCTGGGCAGCCTGTTCCAGGGCTCCGTCACCCTCAGAGGGAAGAAGTTCTTCCTCATGTTCAGATGGAACTTCCTGTGCCTCAGTCTGTGCCCATTGCCCCTTGTCCTTTCACTGGGCACCACTGAAAAGAGCTTGGCCCCATCCTCCTGACACCCACCCTTCAGATATTTATAAGCAGAGATAGCTTTCCGTATCTTGAGAAAAGACAGTTATTAGGGGGAAAAAAGAAACATCTAGAGGAAGGTTTGGCTTCCATAGCATACCTATAGTGCCTGCTGTTTCTTTTTGCCTTGTTTATTTTTCCCTGTTATCGCTAGACCCAGTGGCAGAAAATACTCAGGTGATCCTGACTGGGAATTAAAACAAACTTATATCTCACTTGCAGGACAGTATTACTCAAGGCTCTTCCACTGAAATGGACAGGCCATTATCACTCCTGGCATATACACCCCTGCTTTGCTTGCATCCCTAGATGACAAACAAAATTGTAATTCTCCTAGCCTTTTTATGAAGTGCTGATACACTCCCACAAAAGAAATCAGAGCTCTGTAAAAGGATGAGAGGATTCAGAAGCTCCAGAAAAAACGCAGAATAACTTTCTGGTTTATATTGTATTTGGATTACTGTTTCCTTGAAAAACCCAAAACTTCAGTTTATTCAATAAATTGAGGCAAGTTTAATCACTTCATAAATTTATGAATCTTTTCTGCTGCACTCCAACCAGTAGCAGACCATTCAAAGACTGTCTCCTTAATTCTGACTTGATGCAGGAGGTAAGGGAGAACCTTCACTTTTGCACATCTGCTCGTTTTTATGCTTTTATTTCATGTAAGATTTTCTTCTCACATTCCTTTGTGTTACCCCACAAATCAAACTCCAAAATCACATGAACAAACCCACTCACTGCATAAACTACTTCACTATTTCTAATTGTTAGCACCAGCTCCTCAGCGCATCCAAGTGACTAAGTGCAAGTACTTGATGTTTGCCAAAACTGCAGTTCAGGGAAGGAAAAAGTCAGGGAAACAAAGAGACAGAGATATCAGTTGCAGCTCACAATGCAGCACGATTATGAAATTTTTTCATGGACAGCAAAACTACCTGCAACTAAAACAGGTTATCACAAAACAGCCTACAGCAGAGATGGAGCAGGTTCTAGTATTCATGCTTAGAATAAAACGCAAATTTGGACTACTATTTTTTTTTCCAAATATAATAGTAAATTTCACTTAGAAAAATTATTTTGAGGGATGCTGAGATGAGGCACACATTAAAAACTCTCCACAAAGAGTCACAGTTAGCAAAAACCCAATAAACAAGACAAATCTCAGTCAGTCTTACAAGGAAAGAAAGTTGATCTTATGGAAAAGTTTTCTGCAATTACAGGTAAGTCCGCATGTGCAGTGATGACAACTGCAAAGAAGTATTATAAATAGCATGCTGACCTGCACCATATTGATTACTTCACTCTCCAGGCTACTCTTAACCCCTTGGTTTCTTGAGCAGCTTCAAACGGCCTGTGCAAATTCAGTTTACTCCCGTTGTGAGAATGCATTAGCAAAGATGTTTTAATCACACGGTCACATACTACTGCTTTGCAGTTTTCTTGTACCATACAACACACTGGATGGATGGTACTCACTTTATGAGAAGCTGTTCAGTATTTCGTTTCTCATCAGTGGTAATGGTTCGGCTTTCTAATTTCATCTTTGCTCTGAATATAACAATTTGCTTACAGACTTTTCTTTGCCACATACCAGTATAGCACTCAAGCAATTCTGAAAATTCTAATTTTTCTTTTCCAAAGTCTGTGGTATTAGAAGGTGGTACTAACTCCATCTTAAATGACAGCCATTGAGGCTCAGATTAAAAAAAAAAAACAGAGGCTAAAGAGTCATTCAACTTGCTTAGAGAACTTAAGTGTACTTAGCATTCAATGGCATCTTTCATGTCCAAAGCACATCTCCCACTGATTTCATTTGATGCTGTGAGTCCTCAATGCTTATAGAGATGAGACCCTCAAGTTTCTGTTAAAATGAAGACCTTTCACTCCCAGCTGAAAGACTGGTTTCAGTGAGGTGCTGCTGCAGTTGAATTTGAAAGTCTTTCTGATGTTACTGCCCCTCAACTCCCAGTTACCGCAGCTTACGTAGAAGTTACTATGCCTTCAGCTGAGAAAGGAGTAGGTGGTCACATGAGCACTGTGGCTTCTCTTCAGTGTAATGCAGAAGAGACTCACTGGATCTGTTACAGAAGCAACCAGTGAAACAGTATTGTAGCTTTCACATGGTCAGTGACCGAATCTCAGTTAAGGGGACATTTTCTGTTTGGCAACAGTTTGTGGAACTATTCAAATAGGACTTGTAAAAGCTTCTCTTCCTTTGTCTTGTTTTAATAAATATTGCATCAGAACAACATGGCAGAAGAAGAAAAAAAAGCCTTCAGGAAAGTGTTTCACTATGATAATTTTCTTTCTCCATTTTCAGCTCCTCTATGCAATCCCTAATTTCTGCAACAGGTGAGGGAGGGGATCTGTAGATAAAGAGCCCTTAGCACAGGAAAGACATGGACCTGTTGGAGCGGGTCCAGAGGAGGGCCACAAAAATGATCAGAGGGCTGGAGCACCTCTTCTGTGAGGAAAAGCTGAGAGAGTTGGGGCTGTTCAGCCTGGGGAAGAGCAGGCTGTGGGGAGACCTAATTGCAGCCTTCCAGTACCTGAAGGGGCCTGTGAGAGAGCTGGAGAGGGACTTTTTGAAAGCGCATGTAGTGATAGGACAAGGGGTAATGGCTTTAAACTGAAAGAGGGTAGGCTTAGATTAGATATATGGAAGAAATTCTTTACGATGAGGGTGGTAAGGCACTGGCACGGGTTGCCCAGAGAAGATGTGGATGCCCCCTCCCTGGCAGTGTTCAAGGCCAGGCTGGACGGGGCTTTGAGCAACCTGGTCCAGTGGAAGGTGTCCCTGCCTGTGGCAGGGGAGTTGGAACCAGATGATCTATAAGGTCCCTTCCAACCCAAACCATTGTATGATTCTATGATGAACAGCAGCCTTTGCTGCACAGTATGTATTTGCTGCTGTACCAGAGCTATTCTTTGCAATGAAAGAAGGGAATTTGATCATGCAGTTAAAGTCTGTTTTGCAAAGATCATGCAGTTAAAGTCTATTTTGCAAAGAGCAGGGAGGGGCTAATTAAAGTGACACAGGCAAAACTGATTCTGTCATGTGCTAGTTGAGATTTAGTAAGTGTTGTTCAGGTGCAACAACGCTAGAAAGGAATTAAACACATACTTTGCTGGGGTGGGGAGAACTTCACAGAAGTTTCTAAAAGCAAAGGTTGCATCCAAGGTCCTTGAGGAACCACTTCAGGTTCTGGAAATAGTACATTTGCATGGATTCAAGTGTGATGCTTTGTTCAAAGCTCCTGATTGTGACTTTGACTTGTTTCTTGTCCAGCTGGACTCCTCATCTCATGGTCATTCTCCCTGCATAGCTAATCACAGCCTACAAACCTAAGACATCACAGATCCATTCCTTTTCCTAAGTATCTTCATCAAATCCCAAGTGTAGCAAGCTTATCCTGACACCCCTTAAAGTACACAGACCAATGCCATTTAGATAGGTATTCCTGGTCTTTTCGCTTTCTCTCCAGATCTCATTTTCAGCTTTTCATGCAGCCTGATTTCTAGTCACCCAGACTGTACCCCTACTGGCTCCCCTTCTGTCACTGCTGGTGAACCAGAGTCCCACTCAGCTCCTGTAACACATTTTTGAGTGGGGTGGGGACTGAGACCCACCTTCCTCATCATTTGAAATACATCTGGAGGACAGAGCTCTAGTTAGGATAAAGGCCTGTATACACCAAACTCAATTTTTCTGAGCCAAACTCAGAATCAAATTGGCTTTTTCTTTTTTAGAGGGATCAAAGCAAATCGGTCAAAGTACCAACAGAAGTAAACACAGCTGTTCAGTTTTCAGTGACTTGACTGATCAACCATTTCAAGGAAATGAAGACCAAGTGAAAATCTGTGCAGATAATTAAACATGTTATAGGCAGCAACACGTGCTAGAGCTGATAAAACACACATACCGTGTTCTTGAGAAAGCCATGACTTTTAAAGGACCCTCATGAGAAATGTGCCATATATGATCTGTATATGTCAGATAGTTTCAGATAGTAACAGTGCAAGCCAAAACCTCTGTGCAGCATATTATGACCCAAAAAAAGACTGAGAGGGGCAGAAAATCAATAGTCCATTGGTATTTCCTTAACAGATCCACAGCAGTGCCAAGACTGGCTGCTTAAACTCACTGTATATCTACAGCTTCGGACAGCTAAATTATTTAGAGGATTTAGTTTACAAAACGTTGTGAAAGCATGAGGAAAATTAGCTACTGGAATTAAAAGAAATCTCTACTGCATGTCTCTGAGCAGTAGTTACAAAACTTGTAATTCTAGTTGATGCTCATGGGAAGAGCAAAAATGCACATCTCCAAAACAAGTGCTGTTTCAAAGATCTGATTCAGGTCTTTGGGGAAATGGGGCTTTTCAGGAAAGTCTGTTAGAGTGGCTCTTCGGTTTGCTTGGTTTTAGTAAGGGAGAAACAGCTATTTTTTCGCCTAGCTGTGTTCTTAGAACAGCCAGATGGTATTGGATAAAATTTCAATGAAATTTAGCCGAAAGCATACACTTCAGAACGTTTCTGCCCAGACAATGGGAGAGGGTTAGGCAGATCTATTAATAACTGAAATAAGAGAGGGTTTTATTTAAGTGGTGGTGTTTTTTAAATCGTAGTGTCTGGCTGTGCTACCTGCTCCACCTACAGCAGTATCTGGGTGGATGACAGTGGCCACACATCAACTTTCAGGGTTGTCTTCCTCACAGCACAAGAAACAGAGCTTCTGAAGAAATGTGGATGACACTGGCCACATGGATGGCAGGGGCCACACATCAACTTTCAGGGTTGCCTTCCTCATAGCACAAGAAACAGAGCTTCTGAAGAAATGCGGATGACACTGGCCACATGGATGGCAGGGGCCACACATCAACTTTCAGGGTTGTCTTCCTCACAGTATAAGAAACAGAGCTTCTGAAGAAATGTCGTGACACCAGTTTTAGGCTGGTGTTTTGAAGGTTGTACTAGAGAAAGTGTTGCAGATATTAAAAGTTTGATTTCTGCTGTCTTTTTCTGTTAGTCATCAGATAAAGATGATGCAAGTATAAGCACATGCACCCTTTATATTCCATCAATATGTGCATAGACAACAATCTAGTATAGGGATCTGGAGATCTTTCTACAAGCCTTGCTTCTATCCTGCCATATTCATGATCTGCATCTATATACACATCCATCTCAAGCACTGTATAAAGACATATTTGTTTCAAAAAACCAGTTAGGTCTAAAGCCTCATAATTCTGCGAACTTCCTAAATTTGCTGAATTAGGAAGTAGTTGCTACTTTTTACTTTAGATTATAATTAATACTTAATAATCCAGCCTTGCTCTTCAACCTTAAAGGATGTAAGCAGGTGCTTCTAACCTTAGCAGACTGAAGAAACATCAGCAGCTTTTGTGCTACATGATTGTGCATTCCTCCTTCCTCCCCAGGCTGGAAGGTGATGCTGCTGGTAACTGCACCAGGGCGGAATGCTGGCTCTCATCAAACTAACTGGTTTTCTCCCCAAAATAGTCACTAGAGCACGATTTTCCCCTGCAGCTTTCCCGTCTGACTGAAGTGCATAACTGGGATCTAGCTCATTTGAGAATTTAGCCTGAACACCAAATATTTTTGAAAATTTGGCTCACAGTGTATTAGCACTGTAATATGTCAGCGCTGGATATTTATAGTGCTCTTAAATCTCTTATTTTTGTTCCTGTTCAAAGTAATGACAGTAAAGCATAGAAGATCTGACCATTACATATTTATGGATAACAACTGTAAAATAACTGCAAAGACGTACCAGGAACTCCATTTAACTTCAGAAGCCATAACAATGCTGGCTTAGCACTTTATCTTGAATGGTGCAGTGATGACATAAAAACATTCCTAACAAGTTATCTAGGGTCAGCCTTAATGGCACCATAAAATTTCTTCAACATGAGGCAATTTTTGCTTCCTGAGAGCTATGTAAGTTTGCTGTAAGTGCATTTATACATCTGAGTATCTAATGAAAATAAATTAGCAAGAAGTACATATCTGCCCAAATATAATACAAAGTCTTAAGTTACTTACTAGTCTAATAAAACCCTCTTATTTCAAAGAAACATTTTAGAATAGAGGAATTAATACATATAAAGCACCAGAGTATCCATTTATATTTACTTTGCAAATATACATATAACATATAGATTATGTGTATATCCCCTTGATGAGTTTGAACTGTCTTTTGCACTTCAAGTTGGATTTAACTACATTGCTGTTTATGAATACTGCTCAGGCTCCTAATATTGATGCACTTGCACTTTCAGAACATAATCGATATTTCCATGTGTACAAGTAAATGTGTTAATTAGTTTCTAAATTAAAATATAATTTGAAATGCATACTTCAGTAAATTTAGCATCTCAAAATCGCCTGTTGTCTTGCCATAAGCAATCTTGATACCGTAACAATGGGTAGACTTTGTATTTCCTATATAAGTAACACTCAGATGCCTTCTGCTGTGTCTACCTGGCTAGAATGACAAGGCCATCTTCTTTCCATTACTATCCATTTCTAAAGGCTTATTTTTCACTATGGGACTACTAAAAATCAGACTAACAATTTCAGTCTCTCTAGACTGACACAGAAAGCAGTGGTCATCTGGGTCACGGTCATGGGTATCTTCAGAGAGGATAATGATTGCATGTTAGCTAAGGACAGTCTGATTAAAAACAATGGCACAAAAGATCCTGTTATGAAAACAGAAGCTTTTCTCAATATTCCAGGGAGGTGAAGCATCAGTCTCTGCAGAAAGACAGTTACATATTTTATTATTAATTCATAATCTTTGTCACAAATATAAAACTAGTGATGACGAGATTTAGTGTAGAAATTCTGTACAAAGACACCATTACACTGTACTGCAGTCTAGTGTCCATGAATACAGGAGTCTTTAATTTCTTACCTATCTCCCTTTCAGCATATCCTTAAATGAACATGTCTTCTATCAAATACACAGATGGTGTAACAAGGCTGTGACTAGAGTTCTGCTTCGGTACAATTGCTGGCAGTCACAGTTTAAAAACTAACTAGTGCATCAAGGGATCCTAAAATCTGTAAAAGCTCTTTTTCTTTCTAGAACAGCGGCCTTTGCTAGTTGCACAAAGGAAAGATCTCAGTAGGAAGAGTGGCAGGCTCTCACTTTTGAAAAAATACATTGCGAACGAGATTAAATGATCCCTCTGTCAGCTGTTGCCATAAACAAATGGACATTAAGAAGTTCATTACACCTTAACAGTTGAACACTGAAGAGATAAGAATGTCATATGCTGTAAAAGGCAATGAGTGCCTTCCCAACAGCAGGTAGCTTTTATTTCTGTCACCAAGGTATTTCACCCACCTTATTTATTACTGAAGATATTTTCTCACTTTAATTTCCATAAAGCTGGGACACTGGGATGTGGCAAAAGCAGGAATTATTGTTACTATAGAAATTTATGGTGGAAGAAGTCTTTGTATTTTCACAGAGATGGTGAGACGGTCAAACCTGAAGGATTTGCCAGATTTTGGACTATAAGCTCTGTTTCCTTCTTTTTTAAAAAAGTTAGGAGAAATTAAATGCTAAATGCCTCCTTTTCTCCCTCCACTGAAAACAAAATTAATAAATTAAACATGAATTCCCGTCACCCATAATTCAGAAAAAGAAGGTTAAGAGGAACAGAAGTAGAGTTACAAGCTGACATGAGCAGTTCGGACTCACGGGCTTTCCAGCTGACATATAATCCGTCTAAATACCCCCAAATACTAAATAGATCTGTTCAAGCTTTGAAGGAGTCAGGCTTGAGCTGAGAGCTCACAACGGTTAAGCCACAAAGCCGTCTCTGGGACCACAGGTCCACTTGACTCTCTCCAGCATGCTACAAATTCTATCAAATGAAGTTTCCAACTAGGATTTCTGAGTTTGGATTCAGATAATTCAGAGAGGCCAAGTTCACCATTCTGTGGATGCTCTTTGTAGCTTTAATCCCTCCAAACCAATATGAGCTCGTTTTCAATTTCATGGGTCCAATTGGCTCATGCAGCTGAGCTTTAGGAAAGTCTGTGAAGTTGAAAATTGCCATTCTGCTGAATGCCTGCAAGTATAATGATATATGTATATTTCTATCCTTCTGCAGAGAGATGTTGCTCACACATATTCTTTGCATATCAGCCAACCTGTAAACCATAAACAATGAATTTTTTGTGCCAAGGAATTCATGCTAATGTTTTTAAAAAATATATATTTTCTATTTAGATATAACTCCAGCACTTATGGTCCATAGTAAATAGAAGGCAACATTCAGTAAGCATAAAATCAAATATGAGGCTGAAAAGAAAACAATACAATTAATTTCTTGTTGCCTATTCATAGTCCTCTATCCCTCTGTTACTATATTGGTAACATTTCCTTATCAGCCAATAAGTCTCCAAAGAAAAGCTGAACGGTTTTTTTTACTCATAGAAAAACCTACTGTCTAGCAATGATACTTGCTAACATTGCTTAACATTCAGCATGTGCTATAAATAATCTGTTATATATGACATTAACGAGTTGAAAAAGTTTTCTTCTAAAACTGAAGGCCAAATTTATCTTTCAGTGTACTTTTGATCCCAATTTGATCATGCGATCATGTTGCCTGCACACTGCCTAGCGTCATTCCCTTGTTCCCTCTGCTCCCCACAGAATGGCAAATTCCTCCTGGCCACTGGGACAGAGGTCTCCAGCTTTTAGGGTCCTACAGGTTTCATAGGCAAGGGCAGGTAGGTAGAGCCCAAGCCACTGCTCGTATTGAGGAAAACACAGATAAAAATCATCTGCTGTCTGTTCTTGTGGGCAGTGGCCAAGCAGCCGACTAGTGCATGAGATGCTCTCCGCTTGCCCCAAACACAGCTCTTCCTTACCTGCTGGGAGCACCAGAGAAGACAGAGAGAGCACTTTGGGGATAAGGTGAGCAGACAGAGGATAAAAGAAGAAATCCAGAGCAAAGCCATTCTGATCTTCAGGGACTAATGAATTTGGTGCAATATCGAACACTTGAGGCTCAAGCATTCTATTTCTGAGTTAGCACAGATGCTGATGGAATGCATAGATTACTTCTAAATTAAAAAAAAAAGACAACAAAACAAACAGAAATGAGTTCGTATTTTACAAGGGTGGGACATGCTGTATTCTAACCCCGATCTCTTCTTGGGAAGGAGATGAGAGTACTGGCCCCACGCACTTCTGCCTTTCCTCCATGCTATTCCACCATGTCTGCAGTCACTGATCATGGGTCTCAGCCCTGGGTATAGGCCTCTTAGGCATCTGTCAAGTACAGCCCACAGCCCTCATGCTCTTTCTCTGTGTATGGATCATCTAGCAGACATGTGCTAGATGTTATCTGCACTTCATCTTGCTCGCATCTAGTCTCCAGAAACTGCCAGGGTGCAGGATATAGGCTTTCTCAGGCTAATCTTCCCATGATGACATGTAAGAAAGCTATGGATCACAGGCTTAAAAAAGAGTCCTTCAGTCACATCGCAGTGTCAAAGCAACCAGTTACAGATATCTGAAAAATATGCAATCTGTCTCCAGCTAGGCATTGGTCTTACTTCAGTGCCTCCTCCTGCCTTGTGATATCCCAGGCAAGCCTATACTAGTTGGATCGCAGTCTCAGCCTAGTCTCCAGACTACCAGTGCTTGACACAACCCCTTCCACAAACCTTCTAGAATTACTTTATTATTTATGAATGTGACATTCTTGTTTTTAATTTTCAAATTAGTTTGTCTGCAGACAGGCAGTAGACACTTCAGCACTAATAATTTGGATGCTATCTACCTGTTTACTGAGGAGCAACTTATCCTGAGACCTATTTTTCCTTCCTTTTTGTTTTTCTTGACAGCTCCCAAATTAAACTAAATATTCTGGCAACCAGATCAACATAGGATTCATGAACTAGGATACAACAGCTCCAATTTAGTCAAGAAACAGAAGATGAAATTTAGTTGCAAGAGTATCTTTAAAATCAGTCTTACTACAAGCAAGGCAAAAAGCACACAGTCTTTTAAAAAAGGAAATAAAAGCCAGCTAAAAAAGACAACACATAAAAGTTAATTCATTTTAATCCTTTTCTTGAATTTCAAAGAGGCGGCTCCTTTCCAAATTAGGTCAGAACAGGAGAGAAGGCTAATGCCATATAATTATATTTCTAATAGTTTTAGTGGACCTTTATGACTTAGGCTATGATAATTGTTTTTGAAGAAGAGCCTTTTCACTCCGACAGCCAAGTTGTTGAAACTTGAAGGGAAGCCATTAACTTTGACATCTGCTTCTTATCATGGGATTATTTCTCATATCACAATGTCAATATTATTATTTTATACAAAAAAGAAGTGGAAGAAGGTGGCATTATGAGAGAAGAATCTGAGTTCCAATATTAAAAGAATAAATTCTAGAAACTGTAAAAAGTTTTAGTAAAGAAATACTGAGAGGAATCTTCCATGAGCAATAGGAAAATCAAACTTCCTAGGAGACAAGTACTGCTTCTTTATAGTCATCATCTATAAAGGTCCCACTCCCAAATCCAGTGGACTATTGTGCATTTTTGAAGTTATACCCAATTTTCAGACATCCTGAGCAGATCAGGTCAACACTCAGACTCTTTGGTTGATAAAAAATTTCTCAGTATCTTTGTTCCAGTCTGCTTAAGAGAGAGTTCTATGTTAAAAGAAAATTCTAGAGAACACAAGCTTGCAAAACATCCATTTTTGAAACTCTGAACTTGTTACATGTTCTCACAGTTTTGTTCAGAACTGGACTCTAATTATTTCTGTGTTGTAATATTACATTGTGAGATGATAACTGAATTTTTCTTATTTTTGTATCTTTAAAGCCAGTCCATACCTAGTGCTAATCGTAATACTTTGTATTCTTTTCCTGTTTCAAATTATTTTCTGTCTGTATAGTAATGAAGCATGTTAATATAAGACAAGACAACCAACTTGGAACTGCAAAGTAAATGGCTGAAATCCTTAAAGAAGACTTAACCACACCATCAGGCTCAGCCATATCACTATTGAAGACATTATCACAATAAAATGAAAAATAAAAATATTATAAAATTGTGTTTGAAATTATAGTATTATTATATGCTAATAGTACTAAGATATGAAAATACAAACAACTGCTAACCTTTTCAAATGCTGTTAAGTGTTTGGCTAGATAGAGTTCACTAAAAATCAAGAGTGTGGTATTAATCTACAAATTGTCATAGCAGCTGCTGTCCTTGCATTTTCAAGAAATGTTAGACAGCGATTCATTTGTCCTGGATTTACTGTCCGCACCTCTGTCATTTTCCTGTGAGACCCGCAAGTTTGCTGCTTGCGAGGAGGGACGTTAGGGACGATATGCTGCAAGGGCATACCTGCCGGTATGGTGCAGTTGGGAGGAGCGGAGCGGGCGCCCAGCTCCGTGCTGGTGACTGCCCCGGCCCAGGCTGCACAGCCGGGCGACAGCCAGGCTCGTCCAACAGCGACAGCACCACTGGCGCTCCCTCCGTTTCGCTGGACTGCTGCTTTGCACTTGTCTTAGCGCGGCGTGACAAATGTTTTCCCTCGGTGACAATTCTCTCGTTGCAAGGTAAAGGCAGGCGGCTCTCTCCTAATTCACTGCTGATGGTGGGAAGTTGAGGCGTGCCCCTTGTAAACCACCCAGTAACGGTAATTCGTTAACAGCTGACCAGATCTCCTCTTCCTGTGCTCCAGCTCTAAAACATAAACTCTCTGGATGGATTTTATTGCGTGCTGTAAACTTGCCCAATTTTCATTTTCCCCCTGCGTTCAGTGTTCCGCAGCATTTCACCTTTCCGGGGGAGGGGGGAAAGGGGAGCGCAGTATAATGCGGTTTGATTTAAATTATTACCCTGGTGCACCGTTTCTTTGAGATGCTATTTTCCCTGCCTGTTCCAACTGCTAAGCACAATCGCTACAGTTCAATTATTAAAGAGATTCTAAAAATAGTGCCATGCAAAGCTGTCTGCAAAGAAAAATCATTCAAACACAGCAAGAAACATAGCCCGGGCAGTGAGCTTTCACCGTTATTAGCTTCTTAATTCTTTCTTTTTTGTTGTTTTTCTTTCTGTCTGTTTCTCTATTCCCTCTACCTTTCCATTTCTCCCTTCAGCAACAATAAGTAAGAGGGAACCTCCAGGACCCTCTCTCCGCTACCCTGGAAAACTGCATTAACTTATACACACGTTGATGCAATAAAATACTTCCTTTTTAGTAAATGCCAACATTCACTAACTCTCATTTTGAAAGTCTCATGAACCTGCATGCACAAGACTACAGCCAAAATAAAATAAATCAGTAAACGCAAGCACTAGTATTTCTAGCTGTGAGTCTTTTCGTGCGCTCTTCAGCGAAGCTCAAAACAAGGGCATGCTTAACCATCTGGAAGACTCAGAACAAATGTTTCCCTGCCAGGGATTTTCATAAGGCTGTGATTCACTTGATGATTCCTATTTGGGAAAGCATTCTAGGCTCTAGTTAAATCTCTAATTAAGCACAGGTAAGCACTCCCCTCAAGGAGGGTCTCTCTTATTTTGAATCACTAGGTAGGAGGGGAGGTAGGAGGGAAGGTGACTAGGCTATCTAAGAAGGTTCAGCTTATAGTCGATGCGGGCATCCTAAATCCTGGCTACGCTTTCAAAAGATATCTTTAAGGATAAATGAGGAAATTAAGGCTGATGCAAAATAGTGATCTGCTAACCTCTTTTTTGTTCTAAAAGTTTCCCAAATGATTTCAAAACAAACAACAGCGATTACATTCAGATGTAGAGTTGTAGGAGGGAGGAAAGGCAGAAGAGGAGGAAGAGACAGGAGGAAAAAGCTAAAGGCTTTTTGGCCCCCACTGCAAAGCCTGGATGGATACACAGTGTGTGTATGTGTTCCTCCTGCTCCGAGGCAGAGGCCACGTCACTCTTTCTGCCAGCCCCAGCAGGAGCCTTTTAAGCAGGAGACACCAATTTCATCTGTCTAGAGGCATCTCTGGTTGGAAAGGAAATATCTTCCTCCCCCTTCCCACCTATATCATTTCCACGTCCTATTAACATTCAGACCAAATCTGCAGCTACAACCTCTCCATCAGGCTACACTTCGCAGGAACGGCTCGACCACCAAAGCTGTGAGGACTGCAAAAGTGTTGAGGGACTTAGCCTGAAAATTAAAATCCGGGGGCTATCAGCTTAGAGGTTGCACGGTGCGTGCAGAGCACAACAGCAAGGAACAAACACAAATCTTGTAGCACTGACAGCTCTGAACCATTCTACTCTGCTTTTCACAGTGAGCTTATGTAGCCATACACCTCTTTGATATGCCCTGTTATAGACAAGAAGAGTGTTAACTGCTAATGCCAACAGCGTGAAGCTGTTCAGGAATTTTTCTGCCAGCTTTTGCAGCAAAGCAACCTATTTAAGCAGCATACGATCCTCAAGACTGTGTCTCCTGCTGTCTCAAAAGTACACACAAACAGATGAATGGTCATGCACATCTTGTAGGAAATTAGTGTCCATGGTCATTCTGAGCTAGACACTTGCAACTCAATACATCTGTCTCCTGAGCAGAATACAGAAAAAAATATAGGCTCTTTGAAAGTTGCTCGGGTATCATCACTGGGTCCTTAGCGGGTTTTAATATCAATTTCAGCCTAATACAACACCACATCAAAAACAACCGCTTACCAGAATAAAATATATTTCACATTCAGACTGGTCATTTGGGATATACAGTTGCCATTGGGAAGAATATCTGAGTTCACCGGTGCTACAAAACTATATTTTAGGTGATTTTTTTTTTTTTTTAAATCAGAAAAGAAATAAAAGGAACAACAGAATAATATTTTTTTCTGTGGTAATTACACATGAGATATTTTGATCAGACTAATTATTGCACTATGGCATCTAAACACTCAGTTAATAGAAATGACCACTTACATGAGAAGAAACTGGATAACAAACTAAGTTTCTATAAAGCCTATATGCTTTAAGTTCAGCAGATGACTTACACCACAGAAGCAGCAAAACATTGACCCTTAAAGAACAAGAACTACAATTTGCTTCCTCTCCAAAGCATCCAAAGTAACTTGTACAACACTGCCACAACCACCAATATGACATGAACAGAGTCTCCCTGTTAGGCTGTGTCTTAAAAACACGGTAAAAATACTTCACTCTATTATTCCACCTTGAAGTGGAAAAAATATGCAAAAGAGCATTACAAGTAACTGAAAATATAACATCTGTGAAGTACTGCTGATTAATAAAAATAATAAAATCAGATATAAAATACAGCATCCCTTTGTTAATCACAGATTGCTCTCCTTAATTGAAACACCATAACTAATTATTGACACTTCCTTTAAAAAGGCAGAGTTTGCCAGAGGCACTATAAATACTAATAACTCACTCTACAAATACTAATAATTCCTTTCTATTGAGTTTTCATCCGTGCGATCCATCCCCAAATGGAAACAAACCTTGGGAGCACCATTTGGTACGTGCTGAAGGCAGCGAGAGGGAGACGATTTGGCCAAGGCAGCAAGGAGAGCTGGTGGCAGAGCGAGGAGGGGGCACAGGCGGGCAGGGATGGAGGGCTGCTAGGCAGCTGCTCGTGCCGAGAGAGCGACAAGGTGCTTATGCTGGTTGTCGCACCAATACGCAAAGAGCAGAACACGTTTTCAGCTTGAATGGCTTCAGTGAGCTCAGGGAAAAGGCGAAAGCTCGACGTGTCTCCGCAAAGAGGGAGCGCAGTGAGTAGCACAACGTGCCGCAGCCCCCGTGAGCCTGCCCCAGCACTTGCTGCCAACCTCCTTGGAGACGGCTGAAGCTCCCTCACATTTCAAAGGTGCAGGGCAGGCAGCAGCAGAATTGGGTTCACGACATCTCCCCCATTTACATAGCTAACACATCACTGAATACCACCAGCTTTCCTCTTCTTGCCTGCCATTCAAGACCAGCCATTAAGTACTGAATAAACTAAGAGTAGCTAATCTGCAATACCTTTCACATGCCATAATTTAGTATGATTTGTTGAAAGTGGCCTTCTTTGACAGCCTCATTCACTGTAGAGATGTAGTGCCTTTCAAATGTTTATTGTGAGCCATGTATCCGCACAGCAGCATCAGCCTTTCCTGATTTTATTACCGTGCTGCTGGAGGAACACAGATGTATCCTTCAGGTTTTATGAAACCCACAACATTCTTGTCAATTTAAGGATGAAAGACCTAAAGCAGCGACACTCCACCTGGGTATTTTATACATGATCTATTCTAATTCTCCTACATTCTTTGGAGATTAAGTTTGAAAATAAGAAAACAAAGCTGGGAATCACTCTCACAGTGAAAAGCTGTCCTACCAAACCCACGCACACGACACAGAGCCTGATGTTCTGCCCCCCTGCATGCCCACAGCTGTGCCAAACTCCACACTAAAATCCTCATGGTGGTCAGGGTGGGTTTTGGGGGGGCATTTTCTTTTCTTTTTTTTTTTTCTTCACCCGTGTCATTAATTCTAAAAGAAAACAAGCTAGGGAAAACAGACAGCTTTTTCCTTTTTAATTGTTATTATCATTTTTTGGAAGTGTTGCCAAAGCTGCTGCAGGCTGCTCTGGGGAAGGTGGAGCACAAGGAGCCAAATGCAGAGTTCGCTGCCTGCACCTGGAAACAGTTTAGCCGCAAAGAACTGGATTCCTGTTCTGATAGAGCGTGATACATCTGCATGGGACCCGCGATGGGGGAGAGGACCAGTCGGTCCAGTAAGAAACTTCAGGCTGCTGGGAGCCCTGCTTTGCCTGCCAAACTTTTAGGAAATTTCTGCTGACTCTGCAGGCAGCGTGGAGGTGGGAGCATCAGTCTCCACACCTGCCTCTTCCCCTGCACTCCACTGTACTTCTCCACTCGCAGCCTGCTTTCCACCCAGGTTGAGTAATGCTGCATTACTCTAATAAGCTATGTAGAGAAAGCAAGCCGCAGAAACATTTCTTTTTTCTATAGCTCAACTTCCAATTTACAGACACACACCCCATTCTCACAATGTGGTTAGCAGAGGAATTTCACATTGCGGGATCACAATGATCGTCTCCCTGTACTCAGCACTGGTGAGGCCACACCTCGAGTACTGTGTTCAGTTCTGGGCCCCTCACTACAAGAAGCACATTGAGGGGCTGGAGCGTGTCCGGAGAAGGCAACGAGGCTGGTGAGAGGTCTAGAGAACAAGTCTTATGAGGAGCGGCTGAGAGAACTGGGGCTATTTAGTCTGGAGAAGAGGAGGCTGAGGGGGGACCTTATTGCTCTCTACAACTACCTGAAAGGAGGTTGTAGTCATATGGGTGTTGGTCTCTTCTCCCAAGTAACTAGTGATAAGACGAGAGGAAATGGCCTCACGATGCACAAGGGGAGGTTTAGATTGGATATTAGGAAAAATTTCTTTACTGCAGGAGTGGTCAGGGATTGGAACAGGCTGCCCAGGGAAGTGGTGGAGTCACCATCCCTGAAGGTGTTCAAAAAACGTCTAGATGTGACACTTCAGGACATGGTTTAGCGGGCATGGTGCTGATGCATTGATGGTTGGACTTGATGATCTTGGAGGTCCTTTCCAACCTTAATGATTCTATGATTCTATCACAAGCTAAGGGAGTACAAAACACCCTGAAACAAACAAACAAACAAACATAAAATCCCATAATATTTCAGCATTAGCTAATGGCTATGATATTTTAGGCTTAATGAACTACTTTGGCTGCTCATGCATACAATACCATAGAAAATGCTTCACAACAATGTGGTCACCGAGGGCACTTTAGGCAAGAAGTAACCACAGTCTACAATGCTTGGCACAGCTAATACAACCTGGCTGTCTGCCGGTCTTTGTCAAACCAGGGATTCAAAGGTTTCTGTATAGATCTTGGAATAAATTCATTCCGGCTGCAACATCAGGGATGAATTACATCTGGATTTTGCACATATTTGGTAAACTGGCACTCCAAAGTCTCTACTGGCATTTAACTTACTGCGGATGTTTCAATTTCCCAGGGTCTTCATTTTAAAAGGAAAAATAAAATTTTAAAAGCATCCAGGCACCTTACAGTGTGAAATATTCTCTGTTATCCTAATTTTTTTTTAATAGATAACATCTATTTTTAAATATCCAGGCCAGAACTATGATGGGCAAACACAATTAAACACTGGCTCAGACTGAGGATTGTGCCAAATGGCAAACTGCCCCATATAAAGGTTCTTCTAGTCACTTTCTTCATATTTCTCTCTGTCTTGAAGCTTCAGTATTAAAGAGCAATGAGATTCTGGGACAGCTGGGTAGCATGCTGGGAAAAAGGAGCAAAAAGACCATTTTATTTTCTTGGCATATCCTAGCTACAAACAGGTTTCCTACAATAGAGGAAGAACAAATGAGCAACTTCAGAAGAAAATGGACAGCTAAAGTCTTATATAAGGGACTATTTATGTCTGAAAAAAACAAACTGATGTAAAAACAGCATCTGAAATAAAAAATGTGAGGGAAATTTAAGACAGAAAATGATTTCCCAATGTTAATACTTATCATGTCAGTCAGAGCAACTCGTTTTTTGGTGGTGCTTTACTGCAATATTCTAAGCTATGGAAAAACTGAAATTTCATTATAATGATGATTGCTGATTCTTTTCTTTATAGCAGTACACCTGCCAGCTGAGTACTGGGTAAGCTCAGGTGAGGACTCCGAGCTTGTAGAACCAAATGAGCTTTTTACCAGGAGATGTTTTTCCATGAGGCAGAGGCTACCCTACACCTGCTGACCATGGGGACATGGGCGGTCTTCCCACCATTTACGTCCTTTCCTCCAGACTCCAGACACCCCTGTCTTCAGCAGTTGTTGCTTGGTCTCACATGCAGGCACGGGCTGACTTGCAGGGTCAGAGGTTACCAGAGCATTACTTGCCTTAGGGAAATGAGTTTTATTACCGTTAGGTCATCTGATGCTGCTTTTTTTACTGTAGCCTGCGTGACTTCATGTGGGACTCCTTACCATGCATGTTCTCACTCATGCCCTCTCGAGTCAGGTCATCTGATGGAGACTGCTGTAAATTTACAGTTGCTTTTGATACCATATCCTTTGCTGTCCCTGAAACTATGGCTTTTTCAAACGACCACTATCCCACTGCAGCTGGGACTGTTGCCTTTAACTACTGAGCTTCAGTGAATACGGTGACAGCTCATTGCCCGCAGCCCTGCCAGCTTCCGTGCCTCCCGCAGGGATCCAAGTGCCACATTCGTTACAGTCTCATCAACCCCATATGGCTCTTTTTCTAACTGTATTTTCACCAATCCCTAGAAACGTCCCTGTATTCTGTTAGGCTGAGAGGGATCCCAACAACTGGTCTCTCTCTGTCAGACAGATTTTGGGTTTTATGCCGAGTTTAGTCTCATTGCTACCCAGCAGTGAACAGTACTGCTGCCCTTCAGCAGTGATAATCTCCAAATAATCCAAACCATCCTGTGGTTTTATCATCTGTCTGCATATGCCCGTTTGCCTCAAAGTGATTCTCTTGGCCATTACAAGTGTCTGGTAGCCCAAGCTCTTCCACGCTACCCAGGGCTGCTCCAGGCAGCCTGTGTTTTGCCCATCAGTCATGCTCCCCCCTTTCCTCGGGGTCTCACCCGCCAGCCCACAATACTACGCCTCATGCACTGCGTGATGAAGTACAACATGACTACGCTCAACATCTCTCAAACTTCAGGCAGCAAAGGCTTTCTAAGGTTTCCAAACTGCAGATTATACTACATCCAGACAGCTTCCCAGAGCCTTCTTCAAACTCTGAGATCCTTTTACTGAGCTACGCATACGCTACCTTCACCTCCCCAGCTGTGAATGTGTTTTGTGGGAATCTGTCATGCTCTGAACACTTTGCCAGTCTTCAGACTGGCAGATGCCGATGCTCACAGATTAGTGCGAAAAGAGCAGAGACCCGGCGGCGGGAAGGTAGTTCTTGGTTTTCATCCTAATGTGCTGTGTACCTCTAATTAGGAAAATATGTCACAAGGATACTGGGAAAACGTATTCTTCCTTGCACAGCATATGCTACTTAAATAAAATAGAAGGGTAAAAACCCCCTTGTTGCATGCCAACAATGCGCAGCATACGAACGTGACTCAGGGAGCCAAATGTTCAAAGCAAACACGCCAGTAAAGGAGAGCATCAATCTGAGCTGAAGGGAAGCTGCTGGCTGGATGATAAAACCAGGCACGGCCCTTGTCTTCAAACTCAGCGCAGTCCTTGTACGTTACAGTGAACTCTCGCCTTCCCATGATGAAATCCTGAGCCTGGGTGGGCAGGGAGGGGGGAAGGGAGCTGCTGGGGCCAGGAAGGTGAGGGGAGGAACTGCAGTGCCTCCGAGTACTGCTAAAGTATAAAGACATTAAAGGGCCATCAACAGCTCACCAGCAGAACCCTGCATTTATTACAGCATAGCAAATTTTCAGAGATGAGCGCCTTTCATTTAGGTCTGCAGCTGCTCCTGACATCTCCCAGCTGAAAAGGGCTGAGCAGTCTCGCAATATTAAAAACTCAGCTACTTTTCCTCTAGAAGCTGTAGAAAGGAAGAGCAATAAAAAAAAATGAAATAGTCTGCTGTGTCCTGCCTGTTTACTCTCAGGCATAGCAGGACTGTATCAATTTTAACATGGTGGGAAAACTGGAGCCAGAAGATTTGTTTCTAGAATCCGTGCTCTCACTGACTATATGTAAGCCTTATAAAATTGAATATGTGACTCTGATCTTTATGGTAATGCTGTGAGTCATCCGCTAATGGTCAGTCTCCCCCGGTTGGAACTCATTATGTGGCAAGGCTCATTATAAATAAATCCTTTTATCAGAAGAATTTAAATTCCCACTGCTTGTTCCAGGTGCCTAAACAGACAGAGTCTAATTAACTAATGATGCTGGCCAAACTGCAAAAACAATTTGTTTACCAGGTGATGATACCATACACGTATGCAACATCCTCTGGCAGTAAACTGGGCAGTATATATACAAGATCATGACTTAGAAGCTCATTTTCCATAGGCACAGCTCAGAGGTGACGCGGTCACCGCAGTTGTCGTATAGCCATCTAGGAAATGAGACTGCACCGTACAGCAACCTGTATGTGCACACAGAGTATATACTAATGGATCAAAAGATGACTCTTCTCCCTGCATCACATCACTGCTTTCACTGATGCGGGCTTGCTGTTTGGCTCTGCAAGCGCCTCGCTCGTCAACACTTGTTGCATTTACAAGCTTAATGCCACAGAAAGATGAAACTGAAGAAAACAACAACATTTTATCACACAGAAACATTACTATCTCTCGACTGGAAATAAATTGCCCAAGGGGTCTGCCTGATGCCTCCAAATAGAGGAATGCTTTGAACGAAACTAGGCAAGGCATGTGTCGAAAGAAATGTTTGATACTGTATTATATGGTCAAAGAGAATACTGCCACGCAAATTAAAATAGCCCGCTTTTTTTTTTTTTTATAAATCCAAATGAATGGTATCTAAATAGATATCTATAGAAAAGATTAAGCTAGTGGAAAACACTTTCAGCTATAACATAAAAAAAAAAGAAACTCTGATCTACAAGCAATGTTAAGATGTGCTAGTCAACACCAAGTAACAGCTGCTCTTCAGGTTTAAAAAGAGAATCGATTAAAATAAGTATTTCAGCTTTGCAAAAAAGATCAAATGAAAGATGAAAAACAGGATTGTGTGCTATTGACATACCAGAGGAGAATACAGAAAATAAATTCAGAACTGCGAAACCAGTAAAATAGGACGTTTAGTGAATTTTTAGAATTCTGTGCCTTGAGAAAGACAAGAGCATTTCTGTTCCCAGTTCAGAATGAAAACAACACTTCAGCTTTTTTCTCTGAAAGAAATGTTGAGCTTTTTTTCCCCCAAAATATGGTATCTGTGTTAACAAAGGCGAAAAGACCAGAATGAACCTGAAGAACTAAATTACTGTCTATCTTCTCTCCCCGATCTAGTGGCGGCAGAGTGGGAAAACCCAAAATGTTATTGTCCCTGCTTCACCCGACTTGTGCCTGGGTGACTCCATGCAGGCACCGTATCCTCACTCCTGCTGGGGATGATGGGGGGACAGGGAGAAGGCCAGGAGCAAGCAGTGAGGACGAATAACAGGTTGTGGAAACCACTGCAGTCGCACTCCCTTTCACAGACCTGTTGTCCTCTGCTCTGGCAATGCACTCATTCTAAGGAGGTTTGTGGATGAAGAAAAAGAGCATCTTAGTCTTCAGTGTTACCCTGTCCTTCAGTAAGCGAACTGCATAGCATGTAGGTACCAGGCAGGGCAGATTCTGACACCGGAGTCTTAAAATCCACCCTCCTTCTGGAAGCTGATTCAAAATGCACTTCATATATACACTCATGCAAGGGTTTGGAGGGAGGTATGACAAGAAGTGAAATGTGCCATAATCTTCCTCACCCAGCTCTCAACGAAAGAAGCAGACTGCCGATAGAGAGAGGCGGATGCACAGACACATCTCGCTAAGCTACTTCGCAGACACAAGTGCTTTTGCAGAGAAGCAACAGAAGGCTTGGTTATTCTGGGCCATCTTCATATACTGCTGCTTAGGATTAGCTTACATTTTTTTAAGAAATGAAAGAGCTTTTTTTTTTTTTTATGAAACTGTCAAACTTTGGAACTGCATCTTCTTTTTCCCTCTCCTCCTTAGCTGATGAAAAGAGACAAACAGAAAAAAAATCCCAAACTTTTTCCAAAATAAAATGAACTTTTCCCCATGTTTTTGTGAAAACATTTTTTTTTTTATTTCCCATCCCCAGAAGAGGAAAGCTACATTCACCCATCTTTTCTGATATTTTAGGCCCTGGAATGACAGAAAAACATTAGTGGTTTATTATTCTGGCTTTCTTGTTTGTTTAAAACTCTTCATTACTGGCATATTATTCAATGTCTGAAATGTGAAAAACAATCAAACATAGTTTTTCTTGTTGAAACAATGAATACATGAATTTTTATTGCCAAAGTCTTTGGCCACTTAACTATAGCATGTTCACAGCTGCCACTTTTCCTCTCCTACCACATAGTGATTTTCAATATTATTTATCACGTCAAACAACTATCCTTAATATTTATGAATTATCTGACTGAAACGTTAGTTTTTCATGATATGCATTTCCTGTTTTAACACCAGAACTTCTACTGCTATAGACAGTGCCTATATGCTGAGAAGAGCTGGCTGAAAGGACTTGATGAAGCATTTTTTGAGAGGATTTGGCATTGGTTTTAGGTCATTTTCAGCGAACATCCCACATAATTTAAAACGTCTCACTGAAATTTGCTTTTAATTACAAAGGTTCATTTTTCAAATCATAATGACTTTTCATTTCAAAATGGTTGCTAATGGACAGCAAAAAGAAATTTTCCAGGAGTAAAATGAAAACAAAAAGAATCCCTGACCTGACCTCGCACAGGTTTTTTGCCCTCTAGCTTTTGCAGATTTTTGGTCCACAAAATTTTTCAGGTTATGCAATGTTTGTAAAAAATTATAGTGGAAACATTTGAATTACAAATATCAACATCGCCTTAATTATTTCACAGTTCTTGCAAATGTGAAAACAGTTCCACTGCCTGCTGCGCAGGCCAGCACAGCCACCCACTCCCAAGCAGAAGAGGGTCTGCTCGGACATTTGGAAACGTCTTGCTTGTTTGCACCACCAAAGAGTTTCAAAGCCCCAGTACTCCTACTTCTTTTTTTTGTTTCAGGGGCAGATCAAAAACAGGCAGATTTCCTAAACAGATGGCATCGTTTTCAATTGTGACCGCGTTGTCCGCGTGTATCCCGTATAGTGCCCGGATTATTCCACACAAACACTTGCTGGTGGCGGACCCAGCGGCACGTTGAGCCTTTGTTCTGCTCCTTGGCACTTCCATAAATGTCTCCCCTTCGGAGCAGCGTGGGCTGGCTGTTGCATCAATGTCAATGGCATGTGTGAAGCCCTGCCATGTTTTAATGGTATAAATATGAAGCAAAGGCAAAGCACATAGAATAATAAATAAGGACACGGTTTCCCCCTGTTGCTATTGCTAAGGTGCTATTTTTTATAAGCTAGGAGAGCGTGCTAGAAACGTGATCTGAGAGGTGGGGGGTTTAAAATGATGAATTTTTTTTTTAAAGCACCACTTACACCCAGCGTCTGTTCTGCTAGACTTGCCAAGCAGATGTGTTCGCACTGTAGGATCCCTGCCCACCCCCTGGACTATCCGACTGCAGTTCACATGAAGGCACCACCACAAAATAGTCCTCCGCAGTGTCTGAGTGGACAGAGCCTCCAGCAGATAAACCGACGTAGTCTGCCCAAATTAATACTCTTGATATGTATTTTTTCAGCTCGAAATGTGATTTGGGCTAACTGCAAATACCAGCTTTGCTTCAACTGCAATCTGTTTTCTGTTTTTCTTTTCATAGAATCACAGAATGTTCGGGGTTGGAAGGGACCTCTGTGGGTCATCTAGTCCAACCCCCCTGCCGAAGCAGGGTCACCTACAGTAGGCCGCACAGGACCTTGTCCAGGTGGATCTTGAATATCTCCAGAGAAGGAGACTCCACAACTTCCCTGGGCAGCCTGTTCCAGTGCTCTGTCACCCTCAGAGGGAAGTTCTTCCTCATGTTCAGACGGAACTTCCTGTGCTTCATTTTGTGCCCGTTGCCCCTTGTCCTGTCGCTGGGCACCACTGAAAAGAGTTTGGCCCCATCCTCCTGACAACCACCCTTGAGATATTTATAAGCATTTTCCTGAATACTCACAGAAGTAAAGTATATCATGGGGACTCCGACTACTTAGCGTGCGTCCCCGAACGAGCAAAGGTGCTCACCTATAGGTAGGAGGTTGTCCTGCCACCTCAGAAGTGGTCTCCCTCTGCTTGTAGGGTGACAGCCATCAGGCAACAAGGCCAGATTGCCAAATCAACACACCTATTTTATACCCCTCTGACACAAAATGAAGAATAAACGCCTTATAAACTAAAAACTTTTTGGATGAGTATTTTGCAAGCAGAAAACACGAGGCAGAAGTTGTCAGAGAAACCATTTGAGTCATTCAGCCAGCCCCTTTTCCTGGCTACATAGCTCTCTTTGGAGGAAAATGTTAAGATTAAGTTATTGAGGGTAGATTATCATCAAGTTTATTGACTGTGTCTGAATCATATGACCACCCCCACAGTACTAAAGTAACTCAGGGCACTGAAATCAGTGGAGGTAGGCTGCTTTACAACAGCAGAGAAGTCTTCCTATGCCTGCACCAATAATAACTGTGAAAAAAAACCTTAAGTGGGTTTACTCATGGGTGAGGAAATGGGGGTGGAAACAGTTTGTCGGTAAACCCCAAATCCTGGCCAAGGATCCAGAAGGGGATTAGTGTTACAGTATCCCTCTTACTAGCTGGGCTGAGCTTGTTAGAAAGGTGTTAAACTTTCCTCTGCCAAGAGCACTTTGCAATAATCAGTTTATGAAAAATTCAATTTGGCAGCAAACTCTTGGCAGTCTCAAATCAACTGTACCTATTATATCCCAGTCACAAGTGGATGGGCAAAGGTGGCTCAGCACATCAGTCTCTCCTCCCCCTCCTCCGCAGCCTTGAAATTTGCTCAGCGATGCTGGAGGAGGGAAAAAACAGTGTTGTGTAACTAGTCTCCAAAACCCAGACAGCCATTAAGGACAAGAAGGAGAAAAAAAAAATGTCAGAAACAAAAGACAGCCAGCTGCAAAGCTTATGGCAGGAGCTTCTAGGTAGAAAGTCTGTTTGTGCGGACTTCCCAGGGCAAAGGAAACAGCCTGTGCCCTGTCACGACAAAATATACACCCTGACTGGGAAAAATGTAAATTATGCTGAAGCGATAATGAGCACTCTAGTGGATTTCTTCCTGAAATGAGTCACAGCTGCTGTCAAAGCTCCATCAGTTTGATTGCTGTAGCAGGGCGAGGAGAAAGCTCTCAGGAATGTCACCTGAAAGCCTTTGCCATGGAAGAGGAGTCCCACCAAGCCCAGGAAGGGGCCCAGCAGCGCAGGGCAGCATGAACGTCTTCCCATCCATCCTGGAATCGGACTTCCACCTACCTCCTCTGGGGAGAAGCAGCGGTCCCTCTGCACACACAAACCATTGTGTTGTGGTGCATTGCTGTGTGTTGTATTAGTAGCCTCACAACTGTTTTTCACTAGAAGGCCTTACTGGGACCAGGGAGAGTAGGCTGGAGAGGAGACAGATAGTGTTTTCTCTCTAGTTTTGGTGTTTAAGAACAGAATTTGCACAGTTTGTTCCTCAGTCAACCCTTACTTTCAGGATAAAAAACTGTTACCTGACAGAACACGAATGGTTTCGGAATATGCAATTAAAAAAAAAAATTAAAAAAAAAAAAAACTTGCAGAGGGGGAGCTTTCATCTTAAAGAGCTACCAAATTTGCATTCCTGAGGTCTGATGCTATGGTTATTAATCAGATGCTTTGGAGATATTAAAGACTCTCTCTCACTAATATCAAATATGAATGTCCTTACTTCCTTGAGATTTCCCAACAGATCTTTAAAGTCTTAGAGTTCCTTTCATTCTTAATACATGCCATGATTATCTTGTATCTGCGGAGTTTAATATCTTCCCCTCTCCAGCGGATCTCCTCTTCTTTTAGCCAGGGCTCTATTTCAGAGAACTGCTATTCTAAAATCTAATTTGCCCATTTATATTAATACGTGTCCTCAGAAAAACAGAATTTGGAAGCTCAGCCTGACATCTGCTGTGCCCATGCTCCACCAACTTACACAGTGTTATCCTGTCATGCGAATCTGCAAGCCTAAGCAAAAGCCCCAACTGCAATTAAGTGAAATCTCCTGCTCCATTTGATGTGGCCAAATGATTTTATGCTGCTCGTCGCCATCTTCCCGGCTGTACTGAGAGATGGGCAAGGAGCAGATGAGAGTTGTAAGGTGCAAGGGCAGCCCTTGTGCAGAATGAGATTCCTCTCCATTCTTCCTGGGTAAAGCAAGCTGATTCCCACGTACAGGAACCTTTTCGGGGATGAATGCTGCAGAGAGAGCGTGAAGTAGTTTGCTACCAAAGTGACAGGAGAATGAATTCCAACAAGACCTGAGAAAGCCACGGACAAACTTTTGGAAGTGGTGGGCAAGAAGGTAAATGTTATTTAGTCTCTGGGCAAATCATGTTTGCTCAAGGAGCACACGATGCTGCAGCTGTGCTGATGCAGGAACCCCTGGCCTGCTCGGGCCACGTTGGTCTGACTCTCCCTCACAATCACACACTCATTCACATACATCATCTTAATTAATAAGTCTCCAAAATCCAAATTCAAAACATACCCCCTTTTCCCACCTCACTTCCACCAACAGCCACTCACTCTGCTGAAGGTGTAAATAGGTTATGTGTTTCCATGGCCACAGTGAACCAAATTAAGCAGCTAGGGTTCAGCAAGCAAAGTGAGTTTTTTAATTGTTCCAGTGCCAGGTAACATGAGGTGTGCGGCCCCACGCTGACGGTACCTAACTGGCTCCTCTTGCTCATCGGCGAAGTGATGGCTGGCGCTGGCCCCTTCTCCTCTCAAAACCGTTATTTCCTGCGAGCTTCAGCAGGCATCTCCCCTCATGAGGCAGCGCTGATGAAAAGAACATTTCGCATGGAAAATGTCTCTTTGGATTGCCACTGCAATTGTCGGTTCCAGTGCAGCATTGAACCTGTTCGCACAAGGTGTAATTAAGTTGTGACTCACAGCCACAGGATGCTGCAGAGGCCAAAATGTAGAAAATAAGCCTAAAAAGGGACTAGACAAATTCATGAGGGATGTGTCTAACTAACAGGATGGTTCGGGTGCCACACCATTCAGGAAGCCCCTCCTAAGCTTCTCAATGCCTGAAGGTGAGGAGCTGTAGGACGGAAAGGAGTTTTTGTTACCTGAGCCCTATTTCTTTCCTAGAGTCCCTGCTGTTCCCCAGGATCCAAAGCTAAGTCAACATGTAGTCTCCCACCTCCTCACTCTGCATAACAAACAGAAAAATTGGGATGAACTGTGGAGCAGATGGCTCCGAATCCAAGCAGTGCAGAGATGCCACTGACCTTAGGTAATGACCTGGAAGGGAACACCCAGGACACCAACGGGATCAGCCCTGTGCTGCCTTTGAGCACTTGTCACAAGGCATCTTCTGATTTCTGATTCTTTTCTGTGTGGTGAATCAGCTGGCTACTATGGCACAGATCAGTTTTCACTCTGCGAAAGCACCAGATCTTTCATGCATCACTGACTGAGTTATTAGTCAATAAAATTGCTCGATTAAGACTGATTTATCTTCCTTTCTAGGGGCCAGACATGAGGATGTCTACTCTGGCTACTGTTGCTCATGGAAGCTCTGGCTGGAAGATTTTGTCCCACAGCCTGCCCCCAAAACCATCCCTGTCCCAGCTGTGATGTTCACTGAAGCCTGCTTGCAATGCAGAAGCAGGTTTTACGTGGAGGAGTCAGTCCAAAACTTTAAGCAGGCTGCCTCAGTGACCAGCCTGCCTGGGGAAGCAGGAGCCCTCCCTGCCTCCCTGTCCTGTTAAACAGACATACCACTCTCCTCTGCAAATTGTCAAGCATATGGACCCTCTGATACAAATATTGCTACAGAAGTAAAAATAGTAATAGAAATATTAATAATCCAAATATGCTATACAATCCTGGGATTTCTGCTCAGGCTCTAATGGCACATGACTGAAATATTGCAGTTTCTTGGGTCCCCTGTTTATCCCCTGGGCTAACAAAGGAGGAGGAGGGTCCACACCAAGAGCTCCTCTCTCCTGTAACAGAGCACAGCTCAAACCTCCACAGAGGGAGCCTGAGTTTTCCTGACCAACTTCTTCTAGTATAAGCTTACATTCTTCTCTAAAAAATCATCTCAGCTACATTTGCCACCTTTTGGCAGTCTGCCTTACCAGAGGACATTGGGACTATGACTGAATTGCCTGGGTCATGCTGAAGCCAGCAATGCTCTTCACGTCTGCTCACCCATCTCAGCAAGATGGGGCCTGGAACTTGGCATTGTCTCCTGCCAACACCACCACCACCACAAACAACCAGTGCTAACCAAAGCAACTGCTCCTGCTCTTGCCTCTCCATGTGCCTTCTTCTCACACAACAAATGGGGCTTTAAATCCAGGGTGTTGCTGAGGGCTTGACAAACAGCTCAGAGGGTAATAACCAGCTCAGCTCCCTGCCCTTCCCCAACTTATTGGCTTGGCACTGCTCTTATACCCTCGGTGTCTAGAAGTGTGAAAATGTAAAGGACTTTAATTTCAAGGCAAATTTCCTCAGACTTAATTGTTATGTGAGGCCTCCAGTCTCTCTCAGAAACCTGATAAACATATGTTCCCAGTTTGAAAATACTCATTTTTTTCCTCCTCAGTATTTTTTTCCCCAAGTGAAATGAGAAGTAGTAGAGATTTTTCTTGTTCAACAGCATAAGATCTGGCATAACTTACAAGTATCATCTTGTCATGACAAGTAAGTTTTACTTCTTCACTGGCATTAGTAATGTCTACACAGCCCTGGGAATAGCATTTTGTTGTTTCAGCTCATTACTGCTCTGTCAGCAAAAGGAGAGCAGCAGGCCTGAAATTCAACCCCCAGATACGTGTGCACTGTTTGGAGCCTGCTATGGGGAGCAGTGTTATGAGTAGCTGTAAAAATATTCTTCGGAAAGTCAAAGAGGACATAGCAAGGGTGGCAGCAGACCTGGTGCTCCCCTCTAACTTTTTCTCTGATCTTCAAGAAATTGGATCCCTCAGCTGCAAAGTGGGGATAACCATATTCACAACCACTCTGTAAAGCGTAATAAAATCTACAAATATAAAGAACAGAAGCAAACCAAATAACCCCCACTGCTATCATTTAGCTGTCTTCAGGGGAAACTTTCTTTATCTCTCTAACAGATTCTTATAATTAAGATAAATATGATGTTGGAATCATCATATGTTGTACATAATTATCTACTCCACACACATATATTTCCTCCACCCCCATTTCTTCTCCTATGTGAAACTTGGTGGTCTTTCTTACCAACTAGATTTTGACCTATTAGGGTTATCTGTAGTAGAACAATTATTTGATCATTAAAAATACAGGGTTGAGGGAACAATGGATTAATGCAGAGGGAATGTAATACAATATTATGGAAACTTTATTGCAGGATTTAATATTGTATACTCCCATGGTCAGAAAGTCCTGCATTATAATCCTATGATGCCAATGCTGTACTGAACAGCAAGTAAGCCTAAAATCCAGTAAGCTTACATTTAGTGTACTGCAGAAGCACAGGGAATAGCAAGAATCTATCTAGTCACATTGAGCTACCATAGTTAAAAGACATGTTCAGGAAAAAATGCGTTGTTTTGTTTTGCAGACCTCACTTTCCAAATGCTCGTACTCAGTAGGTCTATATAGCAACTGTTGGGCCATTGCCTAATACTGTAAGTCAAATCATAGGTCACCACATGCCTATTCCAAAATAATCCTCTCTCCCTGCCAAGTCCTAAGTCCCAGGAACTCTTATCATGGATGAGAAAATGGGAGATATGCAATCAGATGCACAAGAAGGCATTGAAATGACAAAGCTTCTAAAATTACAAATGTACAAAAGCGCATGTACTGTGCCATTTAACTTCAATGCTGATTTTATAAAAACTAACTCTCCTGGGCAGTCCTAGTGGTCCCACTGTAGACACCAGCACACCATCTGGAAGAGGATATTAGATGCTCTTCTGGCCCCTCCCTTGTTCACTTACACCATTCATCCTAATTATCAGTGGCCCACAAAACCTCACAATTTTAGCAGTGTAATCTTTGGTATCTTTGGAAACTAGAGCTCAACACAGGTTTGGTTTGAGGTTTTGTTTTGTTTTTTCTGCAGCATGGTTGCCCTTTAAACGTGGAAAGCTGGATAGCTGTCATTACATCGAGGGGTATTCTTGAGGGGTGGAAAGCCTCCAACAAATACCCTGCAGAAAGTATTCTGAAATGCACTGTACAAGACCTTCAAATTTGAGGTGAGGCAGATAATTTTAGTACTCTCATTTCCTGGCTGTTCACTAGCCCTCAGACACGTATTTTAAATATTTTTTCAGTATGAAATTTCTCATGCATTTCTTAGATGTTTATAAGGAAAATAAAAGGAAGGGACATTGTTTCACTGATTTCAGGGGATTGTGGGTAAGACTTCTAAAGCTAACTTAAAATGTTAAAAATATAGTTAGTGTAATCCTCCCACTCTTTTTTTTTTTTAAAGCCAAGAGATGGCTGTTTCTTGAACAATCACTTCCAGATTCCTAAATCAATTAATAGATTTCTTAATCAAAGTCTATAATAATGTTGTGATGCTGTATCCAAGTAATAATTACCTACCCAGCAAAAACTTGCTTGGAGATCCTACCTAACTGACCCTTGCAGCAGCAGCAATAGAGGTTTTTTTCCAGTATTCAAACAAAAATGAGCAAGAGAGGAAAATTCACACAAAAATGGATGGGTGGAGGAGAAGTAAAATACATGATAAACAGGAACACTTGGAAACTCCATGGCAGAAGTCGAGCCTGTGGACCTCTGTATATTACTGTGTATCACATATAATGAGTCAATGCCTGGGGCAAACTGCCTGATTGTCCCCATCTTCCTGGCAGCCCTGATAACAAGTGCAAGAAAAGAAGGTGTTTTAACCACGAATACAGCAGTGGGGCCTCAGCTCCAGACAGTGACATTAGACAAGCCGCAAGGGAGGTTGTTTTGTAACCTTAGCTATGACAACTGAGAACTTAAAGCTGCAGCATTACTTGACTTGGGTCTGGATCAACCTTAGATTACACTGACTGTATGCAGCAAACACAGTTTTATTCATGCCTGACTATTACAAAGAGGAGTCCCTGCCTCCCTACCTTTTTCCCTTAGAGAAAGAAAATCAGAAAATATTTTTGCTCCAGCACTGCCTGGAGGATCTATACCAACCTGAGCTTATTTATTACCCGTCACTTCTACATAAACATTTCCTACAGTGTCAGACCAACCATTTATTATACCATTTCCCTCTGAGGTCTCAATATCATCCATCACCAGTAGTCACCTACCCTGCTCCCGCTCCGGGCCTTTGCACTGCATGGAGATCCGCCAGTGTGGATGCCGGGGGCCTGGGCTGCTGCTGTTTTCCATTTCGACACTCTTCCATTATCACTCGGCCTGCCTGGAGCTGCCAATATTTTGTTAAAGGTTCAATGGGACACCTTCTTTATGAGCTTTCCCTACCAATATCCCCTTAATATAGGAGATGTCAACCTGTCTGTTTTGTGAACACCTCACCTCCTTCTTCCTTTAAGGAGACACATATGAAGAGATGGCTGAACTTGCCAGGAAAGTAACAAGGGAAACCCAGCATTAGATAGATCTAAGACAACTCTAGATTCAAGACAAGACAGCTGAATGTAATCAGTTCTAGTGAGAAGACCTTAACATTACCCTAGTTTGCCAGCAAAGTTTGTCAGTAACAAGTGAGACAGAACAGGAGGCACCTGGACATCAACAGAACCAGCTCCACAAGGGCAGGTCCTCCTCAGACATCCCCAAATGATGGGTCATGCAGTCCATCTGAGTACCTCTATGCCTCCAGTAAGATTGTTAATGCATTCTTCTTCTGCATTTCTGATCCCCTCCCTCTTTTGGTTTTTAGGTGGTGAGAGTTTGTAAACAATACACAACTGTAGCTATAAACAATCTTGTCTGGAAATTGCCTTTGTTTTGGGGAGCATCTGGTGGAAAATCTGTCCCAGTCTTTTCTTCCCTGTCTCCCTGTCAAACAGCATTTCTCCCTTGGTCTTTATCTCTAGACCCTGGTGAGGAAGAGACAGACCATCATTGGATTTTCTGTGCCAGAAAGGGAAAGAAGTGTTCCTTGACAAACTCACAGAAGTGCAGGATTGTCAATATATGACCGCAGGATACTTTGCTTGCGTGCTTGGTTATCACCAGCTTCACCAACAGTGGTGTCAGGATCCTAACAGGGTCAATTTTATGAGTAGCTAGCCCATGCTTTTGTATGCTATAGAAATCATATTCTCTAATGCATACTTTTATATATATATATATATATTTTCCTAGGGGTAGGAAAAGGCAGATTGTTGCAATAGTTGAAGAAGCAAAATGGATTGTCTTCCTCAGTAGCTACATGTGTGCATCATTAGAGTGTATTCTTCTATTTCCTTATCCCCAAATTAAATTAACTCTGGCCAGTAATGTGTTTGCAGTAAAAGACGGGATTCTCTTACTGCTTAGAAATGTAACTGGATTTTCTCAGAATATGTTGCAGTGATATTACAAGCTAAATGCCCAAGAAGTTACTAGAATGATGGGAGTGTAAGTTATGAGTGTGATGCAGTACATTATGTAATAAAGGAGCCCATAAGCCCATAATGACAGTTTCCTATGAAATGGATCCATAATTTTAATTAAAAAAAAATAAAATTGTGCAGATACAGCAATGACTGCATGACCAGCTTGCTTATGAAAGTTCAATTGTAAAACTTATTTAGATATGCCCTCTAACTTCTACCCACGATTAGTAATTTGTGTACAAAGTAGGAGAAACATTTTATTCTTCTCAAACTTTGGTAACTCTCAGCACTGTCTCACAATGCTTAAAAAAATAAATTAAACTTTCTATTAACATGCGGTCCTGTTTCCTGCATTTTCTAATCTAGCATGTCCCCAGCACCGCTGGAGATCCACGTGCACACTTATGCTTTCCTACCTGGACACAAGATCCTTTGCAAGGTGACAGATCTGGCTCTTCACGGACACAGACTGCTACACCTCTCCTGAGGGACTCCTAGCTGCTGAGTTCAGTGGCAGAGAAATCCACTTTCGTCTTGTATTTAAAAACTGGCATCAAATTTGCCAATGGCTTCTCTGTGAGCTGCGTACAGAGGAATTTTCAAAGATGTAAATAGACGACTTTCAAAGGGAGGTGGCTGTGCATTTTCCTTGTGCCTTGGCATGTCTCCCTTCAGCAAAACACCAGCCCTCGGCTCTGACCCATCACTGCGCGGGAGCTCCTGCCTGGGCACAGCTGCAGCACTGGTTTGAGGCGCAGCAAATTCTGCTTCGTGGATCAAAATAACAGGAACCAAAACCCGACTGCGTGGGCGGGGGAAGCAGAGAGGGAGCTGGAGAAAGGTCTGACTGGAAGCATGAGTCAGGGCGTTACGAGATGGATGGGATTATCATAGTTTACATAGCGTCCTCATTGCCAACCAACCACGTCAAGTCCCCAGCGCAGTGCTGGCAGTGGAGAGGTCATGAGCAGCAGGACAGTAACAGCCTTACAGTAGCACAGCATCCTCAGTCAGAGGTACCAGCCCAGGAGGGATTTCGCAACCCCTAAAGATGTCACGGTTCCTGCAGCAAAGAGCCTCCAGTGTGCTTTGAGGCATGACCTCGCATGCAGCTGTCACAAGTAGCACTGAGAAAACGCAGTTTCTTTCTTTCTTGTCAAGACCATGTTCCAATTTTAAAGAACTCAACCAAAAACCTCTCCTGGAAAGAAATACAGACCTAGACTGCACCTGACACTTGTGATGCCTGACACTTGTGAAAGTGGAGCTTTCTCATCAGTTCCATATTAAGTTTATTTGATCCAAATAGCACTGATTTATTCCACAGCTTCCAGAAAACTGTTTCACTGCTACTCGTAGATGGAAATAGTGAGGACAGCACAGATCCAAAGCCTACCAAAGTCAAGGGAGAGATTCCCACTCCTTTTTAGTGTCTTTCGCATCAATCTAACTCTCCAGGAGCACTGCTGGAGCCAACCTTCTGTCCTTGGTAGCACTCCAATTCAGAGCAGAAATTGCTGAATTACTGAGATGAGTCTCTTTAACTTTCGCTTTTTTTGGTTTTTTTTTTTTTAATTTTAGAAGCAGCAGCAGTATCTGGCTTCCAGCACGCAGCAGGCTGTCACACTGCCGATGGAGCCTGCTCGACTCCCTGAGCAAACCTGTCTCTCTCTGTCCATCAGCATGCATGTCGGCACCACGTGGGCGCATGCACAGGTTGTTCAGCAGAAGCCACGCTACAGCACATGGATCCCTTCTGATCTGCCTGCTGGCCCTGCCCCTCCTCACACAGTCAACGGAGAGGGGTCACATAACGGGAACAGGACACTAGAAATGATCCTGTAAAGCATTACAAGCCTCTTGGCTCCCCCCTCCTCTCTCCAGCCTCTAAGCTAAGTAAACACCACCTAAACATTTTGTTGTTTTTCCCATAAGAAGCTATTATAGTTTAGGGAAATAAAAAGAAAAAAGAAGGAAAAAAAAAGAAAAAAGAAGAAAGAAGAAAAAAGGAAAAAGAAAAAAAAGAAAAAGAAAAAGAGGAAAGGAGAGAGGAAAAAAGGAAAAGAGAAAAAGAGGAAGGAGAAGGGAGACCTTAAGCTATTACCCCTGAACAGACAGATCAGATACTTTCAGAGCACAGCAATAGCAGTTCTTCCCCTCCCAACAAGTGCAGTCAGCACATCTGATTTCTTTTTCTATAACTCTCCCATGTTTAATATTAAAACACGTCATCACCATCTAATCACTACTAGAATTGAAAGTAACTTTGCACAGGAGCATTCTAAAATTGGAGAAAGCCAATTAAAATTAATGCAAACCCAAAGTGCTGTGCTGTAGAGAAACTACAGCCAACAGATGAGCAAATGCAACCCGTATCTGCTAATTTCACAGTGATAGTTGATTTTTAGTATTTTTCCGTGTATGTATCCCTCCTCCAAGAGCAGAGCCACAAAACCGCCAGCCCGGTGCTCTGCTGAGACCTTCTCCTTACCCCGTCCACACAGCAGGAGTATTCCCATCCAGGAGTGTCCCAGCTTTCCTCTCCGGAGGAGTCACAGCTTGCTTCTCCCTCCCCGGGCGCCTGCTGCCCCAGTCCACGTCCCGCGAACAGCTGGGGCCAGCCTGGGGGGCCGGGGCATGGCGGCGATGAGACGCGGCCCTTCCTGATATAATGGGAAGGCTGGTGCCAGCGCCGGCATCGCTCCGGGCGGGATTCCAGCGCGATGGCCATCCCGCACCTGTCATAGGGCACCGACCGTGACAATCAGCTGCGCGGCTAATATTAACCACCCGCGTCGCCGGCACCGGGGAAGCGTGGCGGGGACGGGAGCCTGATCCAGGCGCAGAGCAGCTTGCCAGGAAATAACTGTCCAGCTCGGCCTTCAGTTAAAAGGAAAACAAAAAGAAGAGCAATACCCATCTGGTGAATATCCAGAGTCAATAACCTGCATGGAAGTCCTAGAGCCCCGCGTGGTCCTTTCCCATTCATCACATTAGCCTGCTTTTCTGTCCAGCAGTGGTTTTGGTCCTTCCAAAACTGCTGGCCACAAATAGGAAAGGTTGTATTTGTATTTACTGTCTCCACTACCTAGTCACCAAGAACCTCAGGTCCTCCAACAGCTGGAAGAGAAACTTCAGACCAAGCCTTACCTGTGCCAAGGGCGATGGTTGCACTATCACACTACTTGGTGGCATGCTTTGATTTGTGGCCACTGGGAAAGCACCATGACAGACAGTGCATACAGCAAGGCAAAATAAGCTAGTGCTGTGACTGAGTCATAAAAACCAAAATCAAGAAAACCTTCCCACCCAGCATAACCTGCAATGATAACACAGCATGTTAATGTCATGCTCAAAATAAAACAACCACAGAATTGGGCCACTTTGTGTTGTTTCTTTTTACAAATTTTTGCAGCACTTGATTTCTTCTGCGCCCTGGGAGTTGCAGGGGTCTCCAGGCACGAGGGGACACGAGGAAGGCATGAACTGCAGCAGTGATAAGCACCAGAGGGCAGCTTAAATACGAATGCGAGCTCCAACTCCAAATTCTCTGACTGAGCGGTTTACAGCAGAGCTTCCACAGTGCCAGTTGTAAGCTTCTTTGATGCATCCATCTTGTTTCCATAAAATGACTGTGTTCAACATGAAAGTGACAGAAAGCAAGAGCTACAAGGCCCTGCTTTCTGCTAAACATATCTGGAGGGAACAGGACCTCATGGTGACAGTATTTGTGGAGAAGTAGAGGTGGGGAAACTCTCATACTGGGTGTGAAAGGTGTAAAGTCCCACCCCTGGCTTCGTGCTGGCTGGACTGTTATTTTAAACCATGTCAGAGACCAGATGGTGCCTTCTAAAAAAATGTGATTATAAGCTAAAATTTAAAAATACACCACAAGCATTTGTGAAACTGTAGGACAATTAAAGGGGCAAACACCAAAAGTAAATGTAGAGAGACCTCAGCTTCTGAAGAAAAAAGCTGCTGCAGTCTGAGAAAGATAAAATGAAACTGAATGTTTCCACTTCTGCAAAACGTGGGAGGCTCCCTAGACAGCTAAATTAGAGAGAAAATCTGACGCAGCTGAATCCCTACATTCCCTTTACATCCTCTGAGTAACCTCTTTGATCCCTGGGGAAAAGAAACTTGATTAATTTCCACAGCCAAGTCTCTCTTTCCATAGTAATATACAGACCAGGTCAAGATCTAGGCAGGTTCTCTCCTTCCCTACTAGCTGCATTGTTTGTTTACTTATCCAAATCAAGATGGGCTCGCCAGACTGCAATAGCCAAATGCTGTCTTCTCATTCCCTAACTAACTGTTGGAGTCATTCAGTTTAAAAATCATGTTTCCGCTTAGCCAGAACATCTACCTTTAGACTAAATCTTTAAAACAAATATTTAACATTTAAATCTTTCAAATAGCATTATTGGTAGATCTGGAAAATTCTCTTTGTATTTTACAGCCTTTCAGAGAAAAGCTGTCAGGTGATGAAAGCTACGTTATCCAGCCCACTAAAGAAAGGAACATTTCTCCTAAGGAATCCACTTCTTCCAATCCTTATAACACATACCAAACTGGACATGGGAAGCCCACTTTGTCCTGATGTGACACAATCTGATGATGATGATGTGCAGCCACCTGTATAAACTAATAACTTTAATTATTCTTCGCTTTGTTTGGTTTCTGCCAAAAGCATTAAGCTACTGAGGAAGAAAATTACAGCTTGCCTTAAAAGAGGAAAGGACCAGATATCATTTTACTGAGGGATGTTTGTGGCTGAGGCATGGGTTGCAAATCCATTTCAGGAAATGTGTGCCATTAGCTAGACTTCTCATACAAATATTTCAAGATTAAGTGAAGACCAAATCTAGCCGCAGAGCTTGAGCGCAGGTAAGAGACTATCTCACCTCTGAGTGTACTGGGATTTAGCTGTCTGCTTTAAGCTTGTATTATATATGGCACAATATGCCAGCACCAGCCATTAGAAGGCAAGCATATCAAACCAAACATTTGACATGCAAAGCCATATTCTCCAGGAGCGTTATAATAAACAACAGAGAGACTCAGGAAACTATTTATTTCTTTCTTGGTCTCAGCTTGCAGCCCTTTGCTTTTCGGTCTAGCAGCAAGCCAGCCATTCCTGCAGGCACGGTGTGTCCCCTTATGGCCACCATCTAGCTGTAATTCAAGAACCTGGACGCAGCTGGCATCATCACTCATTACTGCGCAAGCACTTACAACGTGAAACAAGCTGCTCAGACTCTGGCATGAGGCTAGTGTTGGACCTGGATGTGCCTGCATGCAACTCCCACAAGAGATGTTACTCTACTCTTGAGATTTCTCAGGGATATGATAACCTTTTTTTATGGTATCACAGATTTGCTAGTGATTGTGTGGTCACTCATGATGTTGACCTAGCTTGCCATGCACAAATATCAATATTACAATAATGAGAGGAGAAGTGTTGATTAGTCCAGCCCCTCCAACCCCTGTACTTTGAAATGTACACCCAAGGATATGGTAGACTAAAAATAGATACAATCAGATCCACAAGCGTTAGGCCCTCAAAAGCCACACTTGGCTTCTGCCTTGTTGTGGAGGTGCCTCCAGTCTTCACTACAACTGTTCCAAATACCTGTAATAGAGTGTATTTGGTTGTACTTGGTCACAGCAGTACTAAACAGCTGGGACTGTAGTTTATATTGAAGATTAGGCCAATCAAAGTCACAGCTTATGTCTCTCTGCTCTCTTCTTTTTTTTTTTTTTTTTTTT
>Ga0065711_1001890_pt1 | contig 38434 bp, 18 predicted proteins | sample Hoacrofraction12_FD_59098 | JGI IMG/M metagenome (GOLD analysis project Ga0065711, IMG submission 59098) | Hoatzin crop microbial communities from Cojedes, Venezuela - Epithelial fraction 12 v2 (version 2) | ecosystem: Host-associated > Birds > Digestive system > Esophagus > Crop | place...
GGTGACCCTGCTTCGGCAGGGGGGTTGGACTAGATGACCCACAGAGGTCCCTTCCAACCCCTACTATTCTGTGATTCTGTGATTCTGTGAACAGTAACCTGAAATGTTCCTCATGCCCAGCAGAGCTTTTGTGGGAGAATCCAGCCACCTGGGTCCAAATTCCCTAACACTCTGGGCCAGCGGCATGTGCAGAAGGGACTCCCTCCCTTCTCAGTGCAAAAGCTGCAAGTACAAGACAGACCATGATCACATTTTACGCCATTATTATCCCCACTTCTAACGTAATTCTCTTGCACTAACCCCCCCAGACTTTTACGATATAGTCTCCCTTCTAAGAACAGCATAACACTTTATATATGGTCACAAAATCAACAAAAGTCATACATCTTTTTCCCCATGTCTCTCTACAAAGCTGGATAATTTTAAAAAGAAAACAATTTACACAAACAGTACCTTTGTACCTGCCATCTTTTATCAGTTATCTTGACCCTATCTTTGTCCCTTTTTTACCAATCAAGTTGAGGATTTCTGCCCTGGTCACTGGCTTCCCCTTCCTTCCCTTGTGTAGGGGGAGTGGAGGGATGAGAGCTGTCAGAAAGCTGGAGGGATGACAATCTGTAGGGAGCAAAACGGGCGGGATGGGCTATGGAGCACATCACATAACCTGGGGGTACAGGTATGAGAATTTTTCAGACTGACTTTACAAGGACCCCAGGGTTAGCCTAAATACTAAACACAGGGAATTTTGCACATATCTAATACTTTAACACCCATCCCAAAATAGTGGAATATCTCTAGTTACAACACAGGAAAGTTGTTGTTAAGGCTTAACTCATATCACAACTTCTTAAGACCAGTTATTGGCTTTTTCCTTTGTTTTATCTCTCCACCAAGCCTGAGCACTAACTGGTGCTATAGATGGAGTTCACGTGCACACATGCGAGAGCCACACATCCAGCTGCTCACTTGCACTTGGAATCAAACATGGATGCCCAGACTCTGGCACCCAGCTCTTACCAATGTCCTCAACTTCCAAAAGGAAATACACGTCCACAGATTCAACCAGCTCCACCTGGAGTTTAAAGTATTGCGACTTTCAAAGGAGTACGGTGGACTGCTCATTTCTCTGTGTGTGGTAAAACACACAGAATTGCTCTCTGTCTACCATTAGCGTGGTCCAATGCGGCTTTCGAATTCCCTGCGACACGGTGGGGAAGCACAGGAGTGTACACAGCTACACAGCATCTCTCCTGCAGTCACCAGGGCAGCTCTGCACAGCCTGCTCAGGGCTGTACCCAGAGGACTGAGAATGGACTCACTCTTACTAGAGCTACGCTTCAGAACTATGCCACAGAGCTTAAAAACAGAGCACTGAAAAGGGTAAAAAGATGGGAAAGAGATAGAGGGAAGTGCTCACCATAGCCAGGGGACCTACATTTACCAGTCTGGGTCAAAACGCAGTTTATTATCATAATTTCTGCTCATTAAAACACTTATTGGATCACCCAGTTCAGATGTGCATAACTTCAGAAGCATGTTCCTCATTCGTTACAGGTACCTGGCACTTCCTGTATTCTAAGGAGAATTTATATGTTTAGACAAGAGCCTAAGTAAAGGTGCTTTAAAAAACCAGCTGCAAACAATCAGGAGTATTCTGACAAAAAATTTTCACTGGAAAATACTGATTCATGGAACCCTGACCTTCCTTTTTCCTTTTTTTTTGGTAGGAAGAAGGTCAGAGAAATATTTCTTCAGAACTCTAACAGACTTTTCAGAAAAAAAGCTACGGAGAATAAAAGCATTACTGTATTAACCTGAGACACAGGAGACCCAGACTCAGCTTGGAGCTTTACCTGATTTGATTTTGGCCTTAGCACATCCCAGGTGAATGCCCTGACCAACTGCATGCACCTCGGCTTCTGGCACTGGCCCAGGAAATTTATGGAGCCCGGGAATTAAAAATGTTCCTTGGATACTCATCAAGAAGATAGGACAATGGCAGGAGTAGGACCCATATCTGCAGAAATAATGGGAAAGAAAAACAGGTGCAAAAAGAAATTTGTCCAAATGAAATGAAAAAAATACCACTTTACAACATATCAGTCACTAAGATGCCTAGTTTCTCTACCTTAAAACCAGGAAAACCAGAATCTCTTCCATCAGGTCTGCAATCCCCATTTACAGTGATAAATAGCGGTACAGTGCTTCGACCATCCTCTTGAAAAAAGCATATGGATCATCAAATTCTAATACCCCTAAGTCTGAGGAAAACTCCCAGTGACTTTATTAAGAGTTTTGTCTTGATGACTAGGGATTTTGGAGTTCAGGGGGTGGCCCTGAAATTTCACCCCTGAAGGGTCACATCTCCTCAGTAGCACAGCTGAACACAAAACAACCAAGCTCAAGGGAATCAACCAGGACTTTGAAATTCTTCTCCTCCCCCTAAGGCATCACACAGCAGTGTACAAGTTGCAAACGTGATGTGCGATTTGCCTTCTATTTGCCAAGATTTGGATTCCTTTTCTGATCCTGCCTATTGTGCTATCACACCGAATGCCACCGCAGTCTCAGTAAATGCCATAAGATGCTACAAGTCCATGCTTTCTCAGATTCTGCATTTCCCACACTGCTTAGATTTACTTGTCACTGTTTTCCTGCTTGATAACTGCAGGAATGAGAATATTAGGAGTGGAAGTCTAATCAGTGACCACTCTGGCCATTCAACCTGTCAGAGCTGAAAACTCCGGAATGAGCTGCAGTGGGTCAGTGATATGCTAACACATCAATCAGAGCAGGAGGTTCCTGTGCACCAGGGCTCCTCTTTAGCACATACCCTAGCGAGAAGTGGAAGCCATAAAATAAAATTTAAAAAAAACCCCCAAAACCAAAACAAGCCAAAATCAAGCAAAGATCAAAAATCACAAAACATGGGTCTAAGTCTTTTTTCAGCTTGGTGAAAATACCACAGAAATTTACTTGTCCTTTAGATACAGTATCAGGCAGGTATTGAACTAAAGATGATGGGGTTTTTTTCAAAGTCGTATCAAAGATCTGACTCTTTCTTGCACAGTGGATCTAAATATGAGATGTGCACAAATTCTTATAAACCTCATCAATAGCTATTTAAATATATATATACATAAAACAAAACCCACAAGTACAAGTAAATGAATTCAAATGTTCACATTGCTCAATTAAAGCTCAGCCAGCAATGGGCCTGGGCAGCTATGGCCCCAGTTCAACAAACCACTTAAGCATATGCTTAAAACAAGCTCTGGATCAATTCCCAGTGAGGATTAATGCCCATTCGTAAATGCTTCGCTCCTTTGGAAATCACAGAATGAAATATCCCTGGAAAAGCCTTAAAAGTAAAAACACAATTTTGGTTGCTTGTTTTTAAATGATCTTAAGCCAAACTGAATATTCAAGACTCAGCAAACTCTCCACAGACAAACGTTTATTTTCATTCTATAGCACCTTGTGCAGTGAAATTAAAATTTGAGAATGTAGCACAGGGCAGCCAGAGGGAAAGATGACAGCAGAAGGTGGAGGTTAATGCAGAAGGACTGCCTGAGCTTTCCAAGTACGTTATAATAGAAAGCACACGAATAAGATGGCTAAGCCGGTAAATAACGATAAATCAATCTACTGCTATTTCTGTGGTTCTGCAAGATGCACATGTCCTGACAGTCCTGTTTAGGTATTAAATTGAGAATGTGAATTGATACAAAGTGAAATGTTTTCTTTCCCTCAAGCTTCTTTTGTGCCTAGATGGACTGATGTTCACACTCCACTTTTTTCCTTTGGTTAACCAAAGAAATAAATTCTTGATTAGATCCACATTTTTCATGTTTTGCAGAGAATTTTTTGCCTACACATACAAGTCCTGCTGGGGTAAGCCAGCAGAGACCTATTGACTTAGTGTCGTAGCAAATTACATGGCCCTATAGTCACATGAAATATTAACTCAAGGGACCGATATTTTCACTGGATCAAAGACCGATTAATGAGAAACAGAATACTGGTTTTCAAAGAGGGTTTAAGAAGTTAGAACAAAACACAGATCACTTAATATACTGCAAAAGTTGCAGTAACTTCCTGACAGTTTGCTTGCCTACAAACCTCTCAGCCCTGATTTATTAATATTAGATGCTGTGCCAAGTTCATGTCATAAAGGATAGATGCTGTGTGCCCACGCTCTGCTTGGAACTGCATAAACATGATCATCAACTAGATTTGACATCATAATCAAAACAATGAAAATAAGTTAAAGGTGGCAGGCAATACCCAAGAAACTGTATTAAGAAGCTTTGTCTACACTAAGAAAAATAAAATTTGCCTCCACTGATGGAGGGAAGGACCTGTTTTTTAGAGGAATTCAGGTGCTTAAAGAAGCAGATGGGTGCACAGCGGGATTTTTAGAAGCTCTTAGATGGCAACTCCCACTGAAACTGCTGTGTATTAGGCAGCTAGGTATTTCAGAAAATTCACATTACCTGCATCTTTAAGCACCTAAATACCTTTAAATATTTGGCCCAAAGACAGCTTACTGTAACGTCATAGGAAACAGAATAGCCCCTGCTCCAGGGAAAACAGTTTATTGTACGGTCAATTAATTTTCGAGCAAGAGAAATCTAGATAAGCAATTTGTAAGAGAAATATGCCCAGAACTCCCGAGTTATGATTTCTGAACGGTATTTTGTCACTGAAAGAAGAGATATGGTACAAAGAAATCTTGGGCATTTTCTGGAAAGATTATAACAGAAACGATATGGGTACAGATTAGGCGCTTATCTCAAACCGGAATGCAGGATCTTTAATCCCACGGAAGAGTAAAAGATAAATGTAGTACCTCAGTGCTTGTGAAGGGAGTAAGGGGCTGGTAAGTGCGAGGGCTACAGGAGGGACACACACCCTGCAGAGAAGGCAGGCAAATGGCTGTGGGCATCATTTGTCTCTTTGCTCTGGGAGAAAGACATCAGCGGTCGCAGTTTCTGTCCCAAGGAAGCTCAGGAATTCCAAACGTGAACCCATAAGATGTTTAGGGACTTTCATGCCTGCCACTGTGATGGGAAGGGGCACTGCAGGTGTCGCGGAGATGAGACACCGCATTCAAACTGGCTCAGTGCCATTTAGTTTTCTAATTCTGCTGGTCCAAGTGCCTGAGAGAGCACATCCCGTACAAATCCCTTGACTCCTACTTCAGCAGTGGGAGCCACAAGTAAGGAAGGGCAACTGCAGCCTGGTGTGTGCCCAGGCTTTGCCCCGTTAGCCTGAAGCCCAGAAAACCAGACAAGTTTCTTGGCTTACCTTTTACAGAAGAGGAAACTAACTGTTGTAGTTTTGCACTGTGCCACCTTTCAGTGGGAGAAGAGGATTTCTCCTGCATCACCAATCTGTGTATCCCATCCAAGTCACTTCACTTAACATGGAAAAAAACAAGCAGTGACAGAACAGGGCCCTTAGAGTAAGGCTCCCAGCATAATGCAGCCACAAGAATTTAACAAGTGGGATTTACTTAACTGGTCACTAAGTGTTAGCATTGCTTTAAAGACATCTGGCTGAAAGTGTTTCTGTGGTCATAAAGAAACAGAACCGAGAGAGCAGAGAAAATGCCTGGCAAGCAAACTCTCTCTCTTTTGTTTAATAGCTCTCTTCAGACTTGTAAGCCTAGAAAAAGCTTCATTAAAGTTAATGGACAAATCTTCCAGGAAAAAAAAATGAAGTACTTAAATGTTACTGGTTTTGGTCTGAACATGCAAAATTTCCCTTCCTTGCTGGGCTCGCCCCACGATAGCAATCTTCAGGCTGAATTACATAAATATTGAGAGCTTTCAGGCTGGCTTTGTATCTCAGACCTGATGAGTGACTGGCAGAGTTCATGGGCCAGGTTCAAAAGCCTTGCAAATGGGCACAGCTTCACTGAAGTCAGTGGGAGACCTGCACACATTACAGGAACCTTCCATAAATAGAACAGAGCTGTGTCCATTTGTACCAGAAATGACTGCAAATTACTGCCAGCAACATTACAGAGAACATTTTTCACCCTGTAGACTTCAAAGAAACAGTTCCTGAAGATACCATGCAAAAATACCCCCTCCAAGTAATTTCATTAGCTACTGCCATGGCACCCTTCCACTTAATATTTAAACCCTCTCTTCCACACCAGTGTTAACTGCAATTAGCCTTGCTACACCTTCAGTGAGCTATTATGCTTACTTTTCCATAGGTGACTTGGGCTCAGGCTGTGACCTTCACTGGGTCCCAGCAAGTTAGTGGAGAGACATAGCAAGGTGCTGGGACAAAGAAAGTTGAATATAATCCCTTACATAACAGACTTGACACTCAGTCTTCACCCACAACAGGTATTTCACAGAAGAAATGCTTTAAAGAGCTTCCTTATAGATTCACAGCACAGAAAGCAGTAAACTTACCAAGCTGTATGCTTCTAAAGCTCAGTTAAGAAACTCGGAAGACCCATACGTGCTGCCATTTTAGATTCTAGATGAGATTTTAAATGGATGGCTATTAAAAAAAGGGCCACATGACTTCTACCTAAGCTGGACAAAACTGCAACTAGGGATGGGACTCTGCACAAAGACGACTGTATTGCACTGCCACACAACCTGACGTGAGACATAGCAAACATAACCTGCAGTTCCCATTTGGGTGTTGGAAAGTGTAAAAACAGGGCTTGAGATGTCCTTTTCTTGTCAGACATGAATACTGCAATCAAAGATAAAGTGTCCCGCTGTGAAGTCTGCAGTTCATACAGGGAGCAGAATGTAACAGAGACCACTTACACAACACGAGACTCCTGACTGCCCTTGGTACAAGGTTGGCAGAGACCTTTCTGGATGAACAAGGAGGAATCATTTCTCACTAGTGGAGTGTTCCTAAATTTTTTACATATTATCTTATTATAAGACAGTATGATATTGCTACCTGCTCTTTGTTCAAACTAATACAGTTAAAACAATAGAAGAACAGTTGGGTTTTGATATAAGTGACTTGTTTTGGCAATTTTCAACAGTACATCAATAAAGTGCATTGTGCCATGGCCTCTTTAAGCAGAGTCAAGTGCACTAGCAGAAGAATCAGTAAAATACTCTGAAAGAGGTTTTAAAAATCTGAGAGGATTTAAGGGATCTCTTGGCAGCACTGTCAGGCTACTCAGCAAAACCCACAATGTTTTAATACTGACTGTCAGCTCTCCAGCTTGTAAGCAGAGGCCAAAAGGTGTGGGTCTGATGATCCTCCTATAAGTCAGAAGACTGAACACTTGCGTAGTCACCAGGAGAACTGACAAGGGTCCCTTTGATAGAAAAAAAAAACACCTAAAAACTTTTAGGTGTTCATCTTGACAAACCTCACTTTTTCCCCATCAAAATTCAGGGGAAGAAATCCAATACTTCACTGCACAAACTCAGCAGTCCAGGCTGGGGCCGACAGCACTATGTGCAGTACAGGACACAATGGGGTGCGCAGGGGACCTGAGATTTGTGGCTTCGCATTTTGATCTCCAGTGTCTGTTGAAATTTCTGCAAAGCCATTCTAATGTACTCCTGAAAACTCACTAACCCGAACAGGCTGTAGAAACCCGGGCTCAGATTGCTACAGATATTAGCGTGATTACGTCCTGACCGATTTCCTGAAGAAAGTTGAGTGAACACCTGCTTTTCAAAGATGACCTTCATGTTTTAAGCATTATCTAGCTACAACGCGTAATCTAGTTTACGCAGATTCTAGCTTTTTCATTTTTTGCTTTCAAATAAAAAAAATTTGTTAACACTAACTTCCCTAATTCTCAATAAAATAATTCTAAACAAAGTCTTGATGACTTCGTAATCCCTGAAATAAGGCGTCAGAAGGCTTTCAGAGCTCCCAACAGCCTTTAAAGTTTGAGACAAGCATGTATTAGCCCATGATACACGTAGGGAAAGGTTAATAGCTAACAACAGATTTCCTTCCCCGTTCCAACTCACGGCTCTACCGCCTACGCACAAGCACAGTCACTGCAACTTTCATGGTCACGATTCCTGTAGCTGTGGAGCTGTGCACTTCTCCTGCATGTCTTCACCTGAGCAGCAGCCCTAGTTCACACCTCTCGCTTCCCAAAGAGGTCAGTCACTTGAGATATTTTTCACCAGTCACTAGCTTTCAGTCCTCTTTCGATTAGACACCACAAAACTACTTCAGATTAATCTGTCTTCTGTAGTTTTGTACCTGGATTGAGAACGCCTTGGCGCAGGGTCAGCTTTTTGTTCTATTTGTACAGTACCTCCCATAAGGGCTTTCCTGTGATAACTGAAATAGTAAATATGTAACAAAAAATATGTAATAAAAAGAGTCATCAGCAAAAGGAGGAAATGAGAAAATGCTAATACCCATCACCCTAATCTGTGGTTTACGCTTCCTCTCTTCGACCACAATGGAATAATTAAAAATGATCAGTGTAAATTTCAACATTAGATGTAGAACTTAAAAATCAGAAACGGAGCAGCTGCAGGGATTGCCTGAAAGCCAGCGTAAGCATCACCTTCCTTGCCCATAGGTAAAGTGGTGAGACTGAAGATAATATTCTGATTCACAGCATGATAAAAGTATTTTACTCTAACATTTTCCAGTAGGCTTCTCTGCAAAGCTACCATAACTAAAATGAATTTGAAAAGGTGTTCTTCAAGAACTCCGTAGTAAAAGAGAGGGGGAAGGGTTTTACCGTTTTTTCCAAAGCATGCTAGTATCACTTGACAACTTTTTGTCACATCGATTCAAATTCACTTTTTCCCCTGAGAAGTATAAGAATTCATCAGCTTTCCCTGTCTGATTTCTGCTGTCAAACACATCAGGAAGCATGTACCTCTCCATAATTCAAATTCTTTCCTGCCCACCTTAATTGTATGTCTCTTTTCTAGATGTAAGATAGCAAGAATGGGCTGCCTCAAAGGGAGATTTCCTCTAGATGTCCTTATATGGCAGGTATACATGATCTCTGAAGGATAAGTTCTATGCTTAATCCTTCTGTCATCAATTTATTTTATGTCCCCATGCTTCATGACAGCCATTTTGATGGCCTTGTCTACAGGGAATATTACCATGAACTTCCTTAGACTCTGCAAGGAATGAAAGGAAATTTGTCCCTCCAAGTATAAGTAATTCCAGCTGTTTCAGAAGAAAGCAAAATAGTAAATTCATGCTCCTCAGAGGCAATAAAACAAATTCTGATTTAGCTGATTGTCTTAACATAAGAATTGAGGGTAACTTCCCACTTCTGTGGAAGCCAGTTAAGATCTCACATATTTCCATTTACCTTTAACAACTTCCAGTCAGCCTACAAGCAGGTCTGTTGATAACAAGAGGTTGGTGTGACAGACGGTAATTGCCAGCAAAGAGTAGGTGTTCATCTCTGTGCTTCTAGTTTCACAGAGCTCTGACACACTGTAGATCCTGGAATTTGTATGGCTTTTTGGTGATACTGACTCTGTCCCCAGTGTTACACAGAAGGCATTTGGACCCCCATGTTATTTGTGCTACATCTTCAGGGATTAGGGCTCTGCAACTCTGCATCTCCACCTTTTTAACTCCAAATGTCACACGTTGCTAGGGAAGACCTTTAAAAATACTTAAAATTTGACCTGCAGCACTGGATTCCTTCAGTACAGTAGCTTTCTGAGACATCTTTACCATGAGATGCTTTGGTACCCACCGAGGATTGTACACATCAGCAGGGTTAAGGAAAAAAAAAAAAAAAAGGAATTTTTTTGCAGTGCCTAAGTACCACAAAAATATTGAACAAAAAAGAATGAAAAGAGAAGGAATACAAACCAACTGTACTGAGGAAAGATATTCTTACCCTAATACGTTGGGGACTTGTGAAGAGTTCACATCTCAGTGGTGTGAAAATATGTCAAGGTTATTGAACCTAAGGCATGTCTCTGCTAACTAACTGTTGCTTTCTCTGCTGACCTTTAAGTGTCTGCTTATCCAGCTTCTCTAGGACTTTGTAAAGTGTACAAAAGGTATCCTTTACGCTAGATAACCAATACTTTGGGCTGAATTCTCATTGCTTACTGTGCAGCCAAAGAGGCATCCCCTTGTTTTGCTCCCACGTTTAAACAAACCGAACAGCCATCATCTCTAGACTTCATTGTAAGCATCTGGATGCCTCAAAAAAAAAAGTTATATACAGTTAGATATTCAAAAGAGATGTTGAGCTTGTTTCTGTCCATACAAAATAAATATTGCGGAGTCGGGGGGGTGTTTGTGTCTGTGGCAGTAGGGAAGCTACGCAACTCCATCATTGATTAACATAACTGTCAATATTTTCAACAGAAAAAAAATAAGCAGAAGAAAGCACATAAAATAAAAAGTTGTTCCATTCTTCTCATATTCTCCCAGAATTCCAGAATATCTATAGATTTCTCATCTTTTAAAAGAAGAAACTTCCTAAGACTTCTGATTCTATGAGACCTTTCCAGGCTTCTCATTATTGAAACAATTTCTCATTCAATTAAACCACCGCCTATTTTAGAAGGCTGGAATTCAGTGTTGTATACTATTCCTTGATGATCTCAGCAAACCTAAAGCTGTACAGAAAAAATAAACCCCAAACACCCAAAATCGGAAGAAAAGGCACAAGGCTACTCTTGTACTTCTTTTCCTTGCCCTATTTAGACAGATACAACCTGGAAAGAATTCTGCCACTGCCTACTGCTGGCTGAAGCCCCTTCCTGTTAAAGTCAGAGAGAATCAGAATAAGTTTTGCAAAAAACTGAGAATAAAACCAAAACAATCACCCAGCAAACAGAGTAAAAAGAAACTGTAAGCAACTATTTGTATCAGTGAACTTGAAAAACATCATCTGCTGTCTTCACTTAATGTCAGTAGTTACTGATGTCCACTCTCATAAATATCATCTTGTAACTGGCTTTTCATCCCTTTCCATCCACGCCACTCCTCCCCCCCAACACACACTCTGCTGTAATATATGGGAAAATTGAGCTCTGCAAGTAAATTCCAGGCTGGTGTATCAGCAAATCTCAAGAGATTTCCATGTAGTGCCGGCAATTTACACCCATAGCTAATTTGACCCATTAAAGAAGTTATTCTGGTCAATGAATTAGCTTGTTTATGAGTAAAAGCAAGTAGTGACTGTAAACTGAAGTGCTATTTCAATATTCTTTATTTACAAACTCTAGTTCAGCAAGGCTTACACTGTAGTTATGTTTGATTAGAACTGATTCTGTTGCACAAGTTGAGTACAGGTTATTTAAGGAGTACCTAACTAAAATAACACATTTCACTAATAAATGGTAATACTGAACTCTACCTCTGTTCTCCCAACTCTTTCAGAAAAAATATATATCCAGAAATAAACACACATTGTTCATATGCCTGAAGGCCAAGTGAATACACTTAGTGCTAGTTGAAATAAGACAGTTGAATGCTGCTGAAATCTTACTGAAGTAGCTAGCAAAAGGCCTGAGGAACAGAACACAATAAGCGTTCAAAAACATCTCACAATGTAATAATCAATGTGTAATACGAGCTAGGGGTTAGTTAAATAAAATGTGAAAGCTGTATTAATGAACCCTTTCGCTGTCCAACACAGCATTTCATTTTCTTTCACAGGCTGCATAATGCAGGGCCTGGGAATAAATTATAGATGAAACCCCCATCATATGTTTATAAATACACTAACATTAGCATTTTACTTCCTCATAAATCTGCACCAAACATTCAGGCGCAAGATAGAAAGCCCTGTAAAACAATGATATATTCTCTGCTTGCAAGACTTGCCTAGTGGCCCATTCATTTCTACCGCTGTTCTTCAAACATTACTTTCTCCGCTCATGCCCCCTCATTTAAAATCCATTTTAATTTAAAGATGTTCGATGCAGTCCTAGTGGTACATTTACTCATCCTGGTTATACATCATGGAGCAGGGAAAAGAAAATTGTTTAATCTAGAGATACGGTTCACTGTGGTCACCACTGAACAGTGGAGTAATTACCAGATCAGCTCCGCTAAAAATGCACTCAGGGTGTTCTGTGACCTATCATCTTCTAATCTGCATAGTGAAGTATAGCTTCATAACTATAAATTGCTGACTTAATTAAAACCAGGACCTTTCTGTCATTTAATTACAGGGAGAAAGGTTATTGCTTAAATGCAATTTTCCAAATGTGATTTCTTAACAGTTATTAACTGCTTCACCATCATTTATTGTTTCAGATTTTTCAATTTGAAAATAGTCCCTGTGACAGAAGTAATGACTTCATGAAAAACTCAATCTAGATGGAGCTGAGCAGACCCATTTGTTTCTCGTAAGTGGAGCAGACGGAAAACTTGAAAATGTCACAGGAGGATCCTGTGATTGCTCCACTTTACAGGAGTAATTAAAAACCAAGAGGTTGTATTAAAGGTGAAGAGGCTTATGACAATTTCAAGGTTTTTCCCCCTTACTGAAATATTGTGCTTGCATTTTCAACTCTATTAGGAGAGGTACAGATTAGTAATTACTAATTTATCCTGCTCTAGTATACAAAACTAGTACCAGTACACTAAAATAAGCCAGTTAGCTCTGCAGCTTTTCTATTCGTCTTCCAAGAACCACTTTAATTTGAAGAAAAATAAGTTCCATATAATTTCCCTCTTCATATACATCTTTTCACTTGCAAGAACCTTTTCCAGGAAGTGCGCAAGTGCCTTTTAACTAAAATTTGAAGAGCAGCTCACTGTCTAAGACAGACCTTCCATTCAAGAGTGAACTTCATTCTGCTCAGCCACTTTTATACCATTCTGAGTCCAGCGAGAGGAAAATCAGTATCAAGATTTCCCCTGCAGAGTACTGCATGAAATGCTACTTGAAGGACAAACCTGGCCATTGTAACTCAGAGCAACAGCTAAAACCTGAAAGGTCTCTTGCAGGGCCCTGCACATCCAGGGCTAGGCCAGGGGAAAAAAAAAAAAAGGAAAAAAAAAAGGAGAGAAAACATCAGATGATTGCTGTTGCTGGGATGACAATTTCTTGCTCCCAATAAGAATATATTTTTAACCTGAATTTTCCATGCATCCCCTTTTGTGTAATCAACTGTCCTTCCAAAATACGTGGGAATGTTACATGCAAGAGGTTTTGCAGATCAAGGGAAGCTTCATTGTTCAAGAATACCACAGGGGGATACGAAGCTTTCTACAAGGCAATCACATATTCCTTCACCCTTGGGGCGAGACTCCTACATCCAAACAAAGCTTCACTGACACCACTGATGGGGGCTTTAAGGTGTCGGAAGAGCTAGTAGTGGCTATGGCAGGCTGCATTAGAGACCCATCCATTTTAAACAGCTTTGTGATCCCATCAGTATATCACAGTCTCCAGCTCATTAATGCTCCAACATCCTCCTCAGTGAGGGGAGAGCTGCTGTCCTCAGGCTATTGGTGTGGAGCAGGAGGAGAGAGGCCACATCACTGCGGTCCAGGACCTCCAGCTGCTGGGTCAGAGCTCTGGGGACAGAGCCTCTTCTTTCCTGAGCAAACAAGTCACAAGCATTCATTTTATGACCGCTTTCCTAACATATTCAGCTGCATATGAACTAACTGTGAGAATTTGAAACTTTTAGTGGAACCTGTTACTTAGGAGTTCAATTCTGCAGAGCAGTTTGCTGCAGACACTCACCGTACGCGTGGTGCTGGCTGGGCTGCACAGGCCATGTGGCAATGGTTCCTCTCCCCGCAGCAGCACAGCTGAATATTGCCCGTTCAGAATTTGCTCTGGATTTCCCATTAACACTACACCCAAAATATTTTGAAACCATGTGTCACTTCTGTTCCAAACTGTATTACTAAGTGGAATACCAGCTTTTAACTCTATGTGTTTTTTTCCTCTTATTGTGAGGACAAATCCCGGTTTTGGTTAGTCACCAAACATATGTGGTATTGGTTTTGTTCCCTGACTGGTAGACTTGCATAACTTAGCAATGGAATCAGAACTGTAAACAGCAACATATGTGCATGTACGATGCACAGTTTGCTTTCAGCTAATGATCAAGCACTCCGGGTTACCGTTTGCCCTTGGCACGTATCTGCAGTAGCATAGCTTGGATCTGTACATGTTTAGACTCAGTGCTGGCAGGGGAGTGGCAGTGTGGCACGGGAAATAGCACGAGGGAACATGAATTATCTATTTTAGGACTCTCTGGAGATGGCCTCGGCGAGAGTGAAAACTATAGAGAAAGAAAAGGCGAGAGAGAGATTGACAAAATGGAGGAGCTTAGGGGAAAACGGGAAAGATAAAATGCAGCCACGGTAGACAGAGAGTAGGAAAAGGGATGGTGGGACACAGCCACATTCCCTGGAATGAAAATGCCACAGCTCTGAGCAGAAAGCACCAGGCATAGACTGTCTTGGCAAGGACTCAAAATCTGGACTATCCTGCCAGACCAAAGCAACAGCTTAGTGATCTATACTATGGCCTTACCTGTTTATTTAGAAACCAGTGTTATTGCCAGTTCATGGAGTTACACGATAGGGCTACTAAATTACATGATTTTTTGTGACCTTTTCACTATGCAGAGGAAAGCCTCCCTTCTTGCTGAGAGATCCATCAGAGTGCAGGAGTATCTCCTAAAGAAAACAATGCACCTTCTACCCCCATTTAAAATGAATCTAGAAATTCTCTAAGCAATGTGCACTACTCCAGTGCACTTGAGGAGTTTGGTAACCATTCTCCAGCCTCGATTCTACACTCAGAACACTCCTGTTTCATTCCCCAAAGCCGACAGCTACTCCGCAGACGGAGGAAGGAAAGCCAGTGCCTGACACTGCAGACTTCCTGCTGGATTGTGTCCTGTGGAAGATGTGGAAGAGCTCCCTGCTATCACATCCATGCTGGGTGTGAGTTTTCGTCAAGCCCTTGTATTTGTACAGGACTCCTAGGGAACAGACTTTCCCTAAAGGGCCTAAGGAGCACTTGTAGAATGTAATGATGGTGTCTTTTGTCTCTAACCCTTCCCAAATACTTTTCTATCTCCAATGTCATTGTAGATGGGACTAATCTGAGAATCAGAGACCGAGTTCCGAATAGTGAAGGACAGGTACCCTCTGCAGAAGATTTTTCCAGACTTTGATCACTCTTATTCAAGTTTAATTGAAAATCAAAAAGAAGTAAACCTAATAAGTTCCAGGTAGTATTTTCCATTTCCCTTAGTAGCTGCTGAGGCCCACAAGGCAACAGGACACCTACACACAGTTCAGGGAATTACGAAAGTCCACTGAAGACAGTGATAGTTGCTTTACTAATACTTGAGAATTAAATTCATGTGAACCCACTAACATCAAAACTGCTTCTTCTTTAACACCTGACAGATCTTCATAGGTCTCTGTGAAGCAGACACTCTTTTAGTGAACACCAAAACAGTAACGGATGCCCATAAGCCAGTTAAATTTGTCATTCAGCCTTTGATATGCTGGGGACCAGTTACCCGCTCTGTAGCAAACTTCTCATGCTCACCTATTCAGAAACACGAAGTGCTATTTCACGGACAGAATTGCCTTGATGATGTGAAACAAGACTCACTTTCAGTGGGGGCTGCCCAAGCATGTGTGCTTACAAGAATCACCCTGCCATGCTGTCTTAGGAGCTTTACATGCTTCCCTGTCAATTACAAAAAAATGTATTCTCAGTGAAGCAACACATGGACTGCAAACCACACCATTATAACAGGACATAATGGCCATGCAGGTTAATAGCCTGAAAATACAGAATGAGTCTTTTTTGTAATTCCCTATAGTTTGTTCATTTGATTAATTGAGCCCATCCAATTTCCATTTAAGACTATTAAGAAGTCTGTAGCTCTAGTTATTTTTGTCTGTGAGACTCAGCTTGGAGATTTCAGAAGCTTAACATTCTAGCTGCATGTCACTGCCACCATTGTCTCTTGTCACAATTCTAATTCTATGTTCTGATAATAAAATTTCATTAGTGTCTGCACATCCTTTGCCTTACCTTTGAAGTACTGTCTTGTGCTGAAACGATTAGCAGTACTTTACGTCATATCACTTGACTGTTTGACAGCCATTGTGAGTGAGCTAAACGGGGAGAAATTAAAATTTCTGACAATTTCTATTACATCTAAATTGCTGAGAAATTAAGGGATATTTACTTTTACAAATATTAAAGGTTGTTTAAAATGTAAACTGACTTCATTTTATTAGTAGATTCCACAATGTGCTAATTCAAAATGACTACATGGCCTTCTGTGAATAAATTACCAACTCATTTTCCAAAAGCGAAGGACATTTCCTCCAGGCTGCTTTTTGACTGTTTGTGTCAGTAGAAAAAGAAAACAAAAAAACTTATGAATATTTCAGAACAGAAGATATTCTTGGGTGCCTGTACTCCTTGTTTCATCTCAACACAATAATGAGGTTATGCCTGTATGATATGATTTTTTAACAACTTAACAAAAAGCGTGCCATGAAGCACTAAGTTTATCATATGATGTTAATTTATCTTGGGAGAGGTCTCTCCTTGAGCAATGTCTCGACCCCTGCTAATGCAGACAATCACACCCTACATGCCTATCCATACAATGACTGAGATTCGTTTGAAAACCAGTTTAGGTTTTTCTGTTCCCCTTCTCCTATGCACTTTGCGGAAGCACCTCCCTGCTTTGAGAGGTATATACATATGTATATATGATGACTTTTGCAGAGTAGTAGCTTTGTTCTTTCCAAATCAGTTGGCCTTCTTTCCCTCTGAATTCACCAGCCAGCCTTCCAGGCCTTGCTGCCTGGCCACCAAGCCAGCCCACCTATGCTGTGACATCAGGTCACAGGCTTGTGGGTGTACATGTTTGGTGTTGCAGTTTCTTCTGTGATTCAGTGTCTCCTCAAAACCAGGTGGCCATTTTCATTGCAGACTCTGAAGACACTTCAAACACTTAAGAAAAAGAGATCATAAGAAGCTTAGCACACCTGCATGGGCTTGTGGGGTGCCACCAGTCAGGTACCTATTTCGGACACAAATAAGTTGCTGAATTCTGGTTTGCCATTTAACCACGCAGGGATGTAGCTCAGTTCTTCTGCTGATTTAAAAATTGAGTTAGTGCAGCTGGCTATAGCTATTTAGGTTTCAGGCTGGGAATGAATGTTGCTAACAACAGTCATGACTTTCCTTTATCTCAGCTGAAGTATTGCAGGGAGGCCAGACTCTCCAATACATTTTGGATAGAAGCCAAGAAAATCTGGACATGGCTCCTCCACTCTAAAACCTTTCCTTTGATTCCCCCAAACGCGCTTCCACACTAGCTTTCTTTCCAGACTGTTGAACCTCTATTTCATCACTTATTAGGTTTTTCTATCTTGAATTCTTTCCAAGACTTTTCTTAGTGTCTAATCACAGCTTTCTTCACAATCTTTATTTTTTTAAAGGTCTCTGTGCAAGGCCCAAAGACAAACACTGCTCCGAAAAGTCCTAATGCTTTGCCTTGTAGCTACCTCCTTTATAGAGTCCATTGTAGACAGCATTCACATGATCATTCTAGGATGAAACCCCGAATGGCTGCTCACAGTGTGCTGGCATGTTGAATGCAGTTTATTCCATGAAGTCTAGCACCCATAAAATGGGTATAATAGTTACCTACCACATAGGATATTGTAAGATTTAATTTATTACNGCTGTAAAGCATTTTAGACCCTTAGAAGAAGGGTGTTACGAAAACAGAAAGTGCTATTGCCATAAAACACTTGTCTGGCTGAAAGCTCTCTTATAACACTGGTCTGCTTGAAAAACAAAGGGGAATGTAGGAAATTGGAGTGTCTTACCAGGCATTTTCCATTAAGAAAAAAAATTCTGCTTTAGTTTATTTGGTGTCAGCATACATATTCTAAGACTCTTTGTGACGGAGAAGGAGGAAGAGCAGTAAGTATGCCTATTGCATAAAGCATACGTGAATAAAAGATTACTATGACATGGAAAAGCATACGAGCTATTTCTCATCAGCTAAGCGCATTTACCAAGAGAAACAGATATGCAAATGCAGCAACTTTGAAAACTTTAAGTCCTCCAGAATAAAGCAAATCATTATAAATAATGCAAACTGTGTAAGAAATACTGAGTGAGGATGTGAAAACAGAGAAAGCTTACAATATTTTATATGACTTAATATGGGCAAGTGTTTTGTTTTGTTGGGATTTTTGAGAAGCAAGAATCACAGCAGTAAATGAAACCGTGTTTAGTGGCTGCCACGAAAGCTCACTGCTTGAAATTCTTTTTTACGTGCTTTGCTGAATCAGGACTGTGGCACATGAAATATACTTCGATCTTGACAGTGGTTCAAGTCTATTCCTTGAAGTCAAAGACCATTTGGGGTTTTTTTTTGCTTTGATGCACCATCAAGTTCATGCACATTCTTTGTCAAAGTATATCCATATAATAGGGTTATAATAAATAGTTCTTTTAACAGTTCATTCAGGATTCCAAAGTGATGAGGTTTGCAAAATGCAAAGAAAAATCACATAGATTTTTTAAAGCAAACAAACTGTAACAACCCCTGAATTAACATCACAACTGAAAGAAAATTAAATCTGAAATAAGTTTATGTGACCTAAAGGCTTTGGGGCAGCACACAGCAACATGCTAAAGACAGACTCATAACCAGAAGCTACATTTAGGACTCAAATCAGGTTTGAGTGGCACATTTCAAATGTTCTTCTGTTCCTTAAAATAGATATGTTCTTACCAGATGCTAACAAATGGCCACTCCATAAATGGCTAAAGAAAGATGTATTCTTGTTCATATTCGATTTTTTCTGGATTCCATGTCATGTCCAGCTTCTGCTCACATGCTACTGAGTCAAAAATAGAGCATGTTGATGCATGATATTTTTGATTTGCCCAGAAGACCACACAGCATGTGACAGCACATATTTCTTACAAGATTTTCATTGAGCTCACTAGAAATCCCCATATAGGTGCTCATAACTTGGGCTCTACATTTTGATTCGAAGAATCAGAGGTTATAAGTATCAAAAGGACCTTTAAGACCCTGGGCTGCCCTCCAGCAGAACAAACACCACAATATTCCTCCAGCAAATTGGAAAGATTCAGAGGGCCATCTCAACTTTCAGCAATGTACTTAGATCAAACTTCCAGACCTCTTTCAACAATATAAAAACAGAAATAAAAATTGGCAGGTGCATCTTTTGCAATGTCCTGTAACATAAAAATCATGAGTTGCTTAACTGAAGTGACTGGAAGTCAAGAAGATAATCTAAATATATACAGCCATTCTGTGAAGCCTGCTGCATTGCAGTTGGACTTCCAAAAAGTTTTCTATAAAACTAGTAATAATATCTAAAAAGAAATAGTATAAAATGAGCTTTACTTCAAATTCTGATGAAGTTTAAGACTGGTATTGTATCCTAGAATACAACTATAGGAACAAATTACTGCAAGAACAGCTTAGGTGAATTCACCGTGCAGTTACCAGCTTCACAGCAACTCGTCTGTGTCCGGGCTCTTCCTCACTGAGTGTGCTAACACTGCTGTATAGATAAATGTATATACTAAGTCTATACCTTACCCTGCTTCACACTAGTTTGTGTAAGCATACGTGGAGAAGGGATTATTGTCATGACCATGCCAACAGACATTGATCTCAAGGCACTTACGCAGAGGGTACTCATTGCTGGTAAAACCATGGCGTGCTCTGGGTTGAGCACTGGGTATTGCTGCCAGTGAAATGGCAGCACTGTGGCTCCCAGCGAAGCCACAGAATTTATGACCTTGTGGCACTGCTCTGCAAGTGTCTGCCCCAGTGATGTCAGATCATTGACAAGTGTTTCTAAACCACGCAAGAGCGGGCAATCTTGCCTTTACATCACAGCTTTTCCCCATATGCAAGGCACTGTTAAGCAAATTTAGCCCACAACTTGGCTGGTGTGCTGCCTACCCCGTGTCACCAGTCTTACAGTGTCATTGCTGCATTTGTTTCGTGTGCACTAACACATTTAAGTACCCCACTCTAATTGACTTCAGCCTTGGAAATTTTGATCTTAAGAGAACAGTTTCACTGATTGCATAGTGGCAAATGGAAGATTGTCACTTGTTTTTAACGTGCTTGCTTTTTACAGTGAAAACCATGAAGTGTACCAGCAACGTTAACCTTCCGGAAACACACAATATTTAAATTACACTGCTCAGAGCACAGTAATTGAGCCAAACAGACACAAGTTCATATCCAGTGAGCTTTCAACGTGGCAAACGCTACCATCAATCCCTCTGAAGTGCCCTAAGGATGGTTCATATCCCCAGAACGTTGTGTTTTTTTTTTCCAACTCTAGCAGTAGATTTAATAAACGAATAACTTCTCCTTACAAGCCTTACCTCAGCCGTGTACTCTGGGCATATTCAGATTGTTGGCTAACTCAGATCTTTCTAACATGCTTAGCTAAAACCCTAAGTAAATAATAAAATACCTCTATATAATTTCTTTGCTCCAGTTTTGAATGAGCAGACTAACAGAAGCCCATGCTTAGACATGAACATACATTTGTTGAACTACCATGTTTATGAAGAGTCATCACACTATTAATAAGAATTTTATGAAAAGATTAATCAATCACTCCAGAGTCCCCTATTTGCTTATGACCTGTACCTAATAACAGAAACAATACTTTCCACAAAGATTGTCATGACGCTCTTCTCCTTCAGCCGTTCAGATTCCTGCTCATCAGTCTTTACTACATTATTTGCAAACAAAAATATAACAAAGGATGACCTGCTTGCCTACAGAATTCCTCAAGAAAAACATACTTTCATTCCTGTTGTAATTCTCCAAACATCTGAATCTACTTTGCACTCACACAGGAATATTACAGACACAGGAACACTTAGTTGACACACAGGTGTCGTCATCAGATGTCCCAGCCTGGGTGCTGCTGGATTCCAGGATAAATGAATACCAATATTCCTAGAAAAGGAAGGACTGTCTCGCCTGCAAAGTAAAGCAATGGCAAATCCTTACTTGTTACACACCACTGCAATGACTCTGGCACCAGAGGTACCTGCAAGGATGCTTTACACCAAGAAAACAAATAAGTGAACTTTCAGCTACTTGGTATCTTGCAATGAAGTATAATATGTATCTAACTCACCTATGGAGATATTTCAAAAGGCATCAAGAAATGCAGCAGCTGCATTGTTCTCTCTCCTCTTTATTTTGTATTTCTGGAATCCCTGCACTTGGTGGCAGTCCTGACATTTCAAGTTCTTGCAGGGTAAAGTGTAACCTCTATGGGGAACGTGCACGTGGTATATGAACCACTGTTGTGCCTCCCTCATCTTCAAAGCAAGACACATTCACCCCTTCTGAGAATATAAAGAAGTGCTGTGCTCTCCCTGCTGGGTTACACTGGCACAAAGCAGATTAAGCAGAGACAGAAGCAAACACTTTTACTTATCTAAGAAATCCAAACATCCTCTTAAAAAATAAGGTCTAAACTATCTTTTGAAAGAAAGTGTATTATATTCACAAACAAAATAAGTATCTTTGTTATCTCTTCAGAATCTGTAGTTAAGCATTTTTTGATTTACTGACTTTTAAAGCCTTGTTTCACTGATGAATCCAACTCTCAATATGCAGGAAATGAACAGATGCCCAATGCTGTCTATTAGCTACCCAATCTGCCTATACAAACGATATACTGAGGCTTAATAACAGATTTTTTTATAAAAGTTTTATAAACCCAGGCGTAAAACACACGCTACATCACAAATACAAAGGGTTTCATAATGACTACTGAAGTCAGTTTTGCTGGCTTTTTGCAGAGTAGGTATCTCGCAAAAAGTTCTGTCCATCCCGGATGATGCCAGGATTTTAGTTCTATTCACTTTAGTAATAAACTAAATTATATCAACTATCCTGAGCCCCCACACTGTCCCAAACTAAATAACAACACCTTTTCACTCTGCTTCTGCCTGTACCTATCATATCATATAAGCAGGAATAAGAACACATACATTCATGCACTCTTATTTTCACATTTCTAATGGATGAGCCTAAAGAATTCTCATAAGCAAAGTGTTTGGAATCTCATTCCAGACCCAAATTTTGCTGTTGTGAGTCCCTCTCCAATCCCAAATGCAATGTAAAGTGTCACACTGAAGGCTAGCAAACTCTTCTAAAATAAGATAATGGTTGTTTTAACCATAGGCTTGTTTTAGGGGAAGACAAGCTGGTGGTGGTCAAGATTCAGCAATGTCCATGTTGACCGAAACAGGACTGTTATTGAAAACTGTCATGAGCTGAAGTACCTTGAATAATTTGTCCCTAAATGATATATAATAAAACCCTTTAGACATAAAAGTATTTTTCTGCTCCAAAAGCATCTTGATCTCAAATGAATCCTGATGTGTAAATAAGCCTTACTTCTGATCACTGTGCTCATCTCACACCCGTAAAATCAGCAGCTTAATCTAAGAAAAAGTCTCTTAATACCTCATTTAACACTCTATCCTTTTTACAAGCATTAGTCAATTAAAAAGTCTCATATTTATTTTCTTTCTTATTTTCGGCAGACTTGTTTATGGTGTTCTCAGTTCTAAAAAGAAAAAAACAGTATAAAGTCACCCTCCTCAGATTAGAATAAAACCATCTCAGGAACCCTAATTATACCTTTGCCTTTGTAATTTTTTCTCATTCGGATTCACAGAGAACTCTTGAAATCAAATGCGAATAAAAGCAAAATATCAGGGTTATTATTATCGAGCACTTACACTGTGTGTAAATTTACTTAGTGCTTTACAAGCAGAGATAAGATAAACTTCTCACCCCAGATAGCTTAGAATCAACATAAGAGAATCAAACACAAGGACTGCAAAGAACTGGGTGTAAAAGGGAGGGTGTGAGGGTAGAAGAGGTTGATAAGAGAGGGCGATGTGGAAGGGCTCGCTGGTGTCCCTGCACCGGAGCGCAGGGAGGGGCCGAGCTGCTGCCCCCCGACCCGACAGCAGGTGAGGTGGGGCTGCTGCCCAGCTGGGCCCCCGACACACACTCCCCGCCACCCTCGGGCCCACAGCACCGGGCTCCTCCAGCAGGTCACGCTCCCCAGCTCCAGTGCAGAGCCACAATGCCAATGGCCTGATCTTCAGGTTATTCTGTCGCTCCTGCTGGCCTCGGCAAGGCTTACCCCAACTCCAGAGTGCCCATGTGTGTGTGTGTGTGTGTGACTAAAGCAAAGGTGCGGGAAGATGCTGGCCATGGGCTTGTCCCAAGTCAGGGTCAGATCTTCAGCTGCAAAGCTCCACTGGCTCGTGATACAAAGTCAGTCTACACCAGTTGAGGAGCACACTTAAATAGCTCCTAAAAGCTTCAGCACATCTCATTCAGAACACATATTGCAGATCAAAGCTAGCTATTTGTAATACCAGGGTCAACTCCATGTGCAGATTGTTCCCATTACCCTATCAAAGATAGCAGAACATAGAAATGGTGTTCAAAGCAGAATTCAAGAAAAAGTCCCAAGGACAAATCTCTTTAGCCTAAAGACTGAGATTATTTTCAAGTCCAAAGCTCCAATTCTGCTGGACTGAACAGGAAACTGAGCCCTTTTTCAGGAGAGGGAAGCGGCACAGAGAGGTGGCGTTGGGATTAGCATCCTAAAACCACCTGCAATGATGCTAGATCCAGGTTTGAGACTCCACCAAGCAGTCACAGCTCAGTGAGGAGAAATACCGACTGCCACTGCGGAGCCCAGATGTTCAGTTCAGTGCCGCGGACCTTCATGAGTCTGACAGCTTACATAAGCCATGCCACAGGGTAAAACACTAGAGCCCCAGGGATCAGCCTGTGGCAGGTAACATCCCTATATTGTCATTCGGGGTTTGAGGCCCAGTTTTCATGCTCTATTTCTACCACTTCCGAGTTGGTGGCAGGTTGGTCTGCAGCACGACGCAGTCTCTGCCAGCACTTCAAGAGTCAGGCACCATGGGAGGGTTTTAACAATCCTAGCCATCATTTTTCTGGCGTGGGCTCACACCTCCAGCACTGGAGGAGAAGCATCGCTTTGTCCCCATCCATCCTCTGACACTCCAGCCATAAAGTTGCTCTGCATAGGAGCCAGCTTTCTCTTTGCCTCATTTTCTGTCTTTAGTCTCTTAGCATTGATTCCATATGTGCTGAGGATGTGTCTAGATGAATATTTACACTGCTCATCCAGAACACAGCCACTGTTTCCAATTAGCTAAAACAGGTGCATCCCATCCACAGTAACATGGACTCAGGACAAGCTGCAAAACCCACCAAAGAAGTGGAATAATGATGTGGCAGTTATTTAACTCGGTCATTGCTAAGTAACAAATCACTCATTGTGAAACTGTTAACAGCTATCTCAGGGTATCCCTTCAAGCAGCAGTTGCTGCAGTGTCAACATACCTTGAGATATATACACAAGGTCTCTGGAGACTTTATAACTTGGTTGCTAGCCAGTGCTGCTGCATCTTCACTGCTGCTATTACCTCTGCCAGTTAAATTAAGACAGGCCAACACACTAGAATCGCACTTTCATTTTGCCGGGTAGACCTATGGAGAGAAAAACAGCCCCAAATCAAAACAGAGTACCTGATCACAGCGAGAGACAGGTGCATAAAAGACAGGTCAAACCATAATTTTTCTAGTGAACATAACAATTCCACTCTTTGAAGAGCAGCACGCAGAACCAAAAGATGCTAAACCAAGCGTCGGGCTGGCCATGTCTCAGACACTGCTGAGGCAGATAAAGCTGCTTCCTAACCAGTGCACAGCACCGCTCAGGCCCAGGTTCCCTGCCAGCAGAACAGCAAGGGGCAACAGGAACAGTAAGGGGACATGGTGCCCTTAACTGGTCCTTAACTGGTGCCAAGTTAAGGACTCTCCTGACCTTCTTTTTCACTGAGCGCTGGTACCTTTCCTCAGCTTTCCATCACCTGTGTGATGCCCCTTTGTGTAGGGCCATGCACAGCTCCCTGATGACCACAGTGTCAGAGCTTGGAGAGACAGCAGGGCTGCCCACTCACACAGGAAAAAATGGCCAGATGGAAGCGTGAGGGACAGTCAAAGGAAGAAACAAATGGTTGGAGCCACTGGAAAAGAGACCAAAGAAAGCACTGCTCTTTACCTAGCAATATTTGCACGCCCTGTAAAATGCCTGGCTACAGCAGAGGCACTCCACAGGGAGAGGAGGAAGTTGCTGTCTGAACGACAGTAGGAGCCAGAGGGAGAGCTTCAGATTTGTGTACACGCTGCTTTGGCCAGTCCCTGCCCCACAAGTTTAGCAAACGAGCCCCCTCCAATGTTTTCTCACAGACTTGTATAGCACTAGGACTGCAAGAAGCCTTTGAAATCAGAGGGTCTGATTCTTCCCCAAAGCCATTTTTACACCAGGCCAATTCCACTTCCTTCAGAAGATTTAGCCCAACTTGCACTTCGCTTGAGAGCAGAATCAGACCCACAAATCTTTCGAGATGCAGTGACGCTGAATTAGTGTCAACATTTTTTCCAAGAAGCACCATTCTAAGTAGATGCCTACACCTCACAGAAGAAGTGCACACTCTTAAATGTGGTAATTAGCAAGCAGCACTACAACAAAACATCAATAATATGAAATCTTTAGCAGACTTTTTGCATCTGCTTGTAGATGGTTTGTTTTTCATGGAAGACAAAGCAGTAACTGCATGTAAATTACTCTCATGTCAAGTGCTAAAATGCAATAATGTACCACTCTAGAACATGCACAGAAACGACTGCTTTGCCATGCGTTTTTTACTAAAAGTAGTAAACTAATCATCTGAATAAAGCTGAATGGGTTGTTACACACCCTCAGCACAGCCCAGGAGCTCTTACATGTTGCGATTTGGAATTGGTAATTCACATTTGTCACAGAAAGTCAAGACCAAGTGGCACAGAGAAAGTTCCTCACCCACATCAGACGAATGCCTGCAAAGAAGCCCAACTATGCCACCTAGAATAATGTCTTATGCTTAATCCTTGCTGCAGTCAAGGCTGCAATATCCTAACAACAGAACTGGTGGTCCACTTTCTCCATCCAGCTTGAATATTGCGCTCTCTAGCTGTGCTGGACTGCGTGAGCCCCATCCACAGAAAAAAATATGTAGCACTCCTGCCTCAGGACACTCCTAAATCCCTTGTGTGCTGCTTCAATACAGAAATCCAAGAAGAGGCCTTTTGCAAAGGGGATTTCTTCCTTCTCACCATGTGTGCCTTGAAGCAGCAGAGAAAAATGTCACAGTCAAAACCTGTTCTCTTACGAAGAAGTCTGGATATGCCAATGCAACAGCTCTCTGACCCCCAGCACTTTGTCCTGTTCCTCTCTGTCCTCTGGAGCTGCCAGCACAGGGCAGAGATTGCTGCCACTTACCTGCTGGGAAATCCCTGCTGGCAAGGGCGAGCTGTGGTTTGAGAACTGGCACAGCCAGCATCTGACATTTACTCGCTGCGGTTGCCCTCACCAGGGGAAGCTGACTTTGGCTGGAGCACTGTGTGCTCTGGCTAACCCAGCTGGCAGACAAATCCCCAGGGACTCCTTGCAGCGCGAACCAGAGCAGCCTGAGGCTGCACTTCTATAGCCAGGAAAGCCTGGGGCAGAGACATTCAGTCCAGTGCAGAGCCCAGCCTTCGTTGCCCCCATAAAAGCCCAAGCCAGCTTACAGTGAGGTTGGTGCCAAGGCTCCCGTGCGAGAGAGAATCCAGCTTGTTCAGAACAACGTCTTCTGTGTTACTGCCAAACCCCACAGGATCTCAGGTCCAGTGTTAGTCATGCTGCTGGTGGTAGTACACATTTATGGGGTCTGTTGCTGAGGCTCTGCCATTTACTGCTTTGTTCATTCAAGAAAGTCAAGTTGGCTTAATCTTATTGTGTTAACAGATCTAAATATGGACATAAAGAACTTGAGCATACATAAGCACAATGAATATGAGTCTCTCATTCATCCCTGCATAGTACACGGTAAATTGCCAGTGCAGTCCTTTCAGCTTACTAACAGCTTTAGACTTTGCCTCACAAAGATTACGTTGCCCACTCGGCAATTCAACCTCCTTCTAATACTTTTAAAACAGAGAAAAGGCCAAGACCCCTAGAGAAGATGCCAGAGATCGAATAGTTGGCCCTGAAAGCAGATGAACTGCAACAGCCAGCAAAGCAAACAAGCCATGCCAACAGCAGCCCTCTCCAGCAGAGGAAGTGCAGTTGCTGTTCTGGCATCCACATAACCCAAACTCTTACGCACACAATGCGGATCTCTGCAAGGCAACAGCCAGTATCTGCCTGGAAGCGGTCTTTGCTACTTGGAACTTTTTCAGGCTTTCTCAATGCTGTAGATTTTCTTCTGTTTCCCTCACCCTTCTGGTCATTTTGGAAAAATAAATTCACTGGAGCCCAGGCTCCCACGCTTACTGGACCCCAGAAAGCTCAACCGTTAAAGGCTGGAATGCACTGGATGATAATTTGGTTTTTTTCTAACAAAAAAGAACTTCCATTTCCCTCTGAACCACACTGAGCACACATCAGGAAGTGAGCATTTGCAAGGCTGAAATCTCAGCATTGAGCATTATTTAAATTTGTAGGGCTATTTAATGTTCATCACACACTTGATCCTAACAGTGCGAGTGATTTTCTATCAGAGCATTTTTTTTCCACTTCAACAAGGAAAACTGCCCCTCCAAATATAAGCACTGCTTGTTATTTTGAGGCAGTGAGGCAAAACATACAGCACATAGACCACATTTAGCTTGCTTAGCAGATGTCTACAGATCACTTGATGTTAATTTCAACATAAAAGTTATTATATTTCTGGCCTTGCCCTATTAGTTGTTAAATAATTATTTATGCTTGGCAGATAAATTCTAGGAACCTTGACTAAAGCCCATCAACCCTACTAAACTAACCTTATTTGACACAACAGTTTTCACTCATAGAAGACCCTAGATGTGGCGTTTGTTGCCTGTATGGCTCCATTTCACAACCTAAAAGGTAATCTCGTATTTATATTTAAACATAAACTGCATATAATACGCATTCCAACATTACTTCATAGGCAAGGAATTAGCCTGTCTGGTTCACTGACGTTTACAGCTGTGTACTATAGCCAGTTTCAGTTCATAACTCAGTTTATCTAAATAATCTCTTATTCACTTCACAATTCTGGCATTAGATAATACATTTTTCCATAGATGTTTTTGGCTGGGCCTATCTAGTTCGCTATACTTGTGATCAGTTAAGAACTCGTGTGTTGTGGCCTTGATGGCTACAAAACAAAACAATAATTGGAAATGTAGACTTCCTGTAATTAATATACTTATGTGGCTAACCCTTCTTACATGAGTGCTATTTATACACCCTCAAAACCGCAGTTGTTGTGCGTTCTGGTTGAATGGTTTGTAAATTCCAAACAGCCAATCTACAGCAAAACTCAGAAAAGGTATTGAGGGCAAGGCCCTGTATGAAAGTCTTTCAACCAAGTCTTTGGACAGTCAGATGTTGTTGTCTGAAGAAAATTTAGTTGATATGCTGTCCTTTGTGTGCATCTTTTCGTGCAATTACACTTTTGCATCCTTAACAGACAAGTTAGAATTTAAAGATTTGGAAAAATTAGGAATTTGAATGTTTGACTGTGAAGAACTCAGTCGATACGCCTATTTGTATTCCATCTGTCTGGATAAAAGAGCACAGCTTCTCTATTATCGCAGTAATGTACATTATGTCTGCATTTAAGGTTGTGTGCAGTTTATGATTTGTTTGTGTGATAAACTGAGATAAAAATTAGTGATCCAAAAAAGCAGAAAAGGAATTCATATTGCTTACAGCATACTGCACTTCTGTCCTAGAAGCTGCGCAGCATTGTTTTGCACCGTTGACAATTAAACTAAACTCACTAAAGTTACCAAGATGCTTTCAGCGGATTTCAGTGGACATTGGACTGTCCCCTTTTGCAGTTGGTGTGCCTGTGTTCCCAGGTAGCTTCATTTCAGTGGGTCATTGTGCTATATATTGTCAATAGAAAACGTCAAAGCTTAGAGGCAGTTTCCCCCTTTAATTTCCAAGCCAGCCTGGTTCTGCTTCTCCCAGAAAGCCAAACTGCCTACTGAGAGCTGAGTGTTTCTGTTTCTTCCCACTTTCACCCCAACCACAGAGGTCTGAGCCAGCAGCACTTCTGCTGTAGCTTGCTTTAGAACGGCAAGCTATTTTGTCAGGCCTCAGTATTTGTCAAGACGGGGACCTTAATCCAAGCAGGGAAATCACTGTCAGGTCTGGAGGTTGAGAGACAGGAGGAACCTGGAGGCAGCCACTGGAACACGTGCCCCACAGCCACAGCTGCTCGTAGCTGCACCAGCCTTTCAGAAACCTCTATGGGAGTAACAGAGGAATGCACGGGTGTTTTGGGAAGCGAACTGTTACCAGGCCTTCTTGTGCCATTTCTCCCCTGGCACAATGGACACAGAATGGTCAGTCTTCACCAGAAGCCTGCCATCTAATGATGCCCTAAGAAAGACCTAGGAAAGAAAGCTGAGCTCCCCGATTCCCCTGGATACCTACAGTCCAGGTCGCTCTGCAGCTGCGGCCCTTACATCCCTCAGCCCTGTGACGAGCGCCGTCTATGCTTGACCTTTGCACATGGAGATATTAACCCTGGGTTAAAAATGCTCAACAGATGAGAGCTGTGGATGTTGCTTCACTTCTGCACCCAGGAGGCAGAGGTTGTGCCCAAAAGCAAAGTTTATTGTAGGGTTGATTTTACAGTTATTATTAATGACAAGCCAATTTCTCTCCGTTGATGTCTGCTGCATGTGATAACGCAACGTTTCCTTGAACATCATGTGATAAATTAGCAAAGGTGAGCAACTGGCGAGGCGGAAAAAGTGAAGGGAAGAGACAGTAAATAAAATCATGCACATCAAATATTATTTATTAAACACACATGCTTTTTTGACATATGTATATGATGTTATTATTTCTTTTGCTTTCTGCTAAAATATATCCACTGGTTAAATACAAACTGCACAGCTGACCAATTCAGCAGTTTTTCATATGCTGGCAGGTCCCCTTAGTTTTTTTAGCTGGAAGCAAATAAAAGCATGGAGATAATATAGCGCAGGGAGGAAGGCAACACCTTGCTAGAGCAGGGAACCAGAATCATTAAACCCAATGCTAACTCTGGCATTGACCCAGGCAAAGCTTTTCTCATGCACACCTTTTTCCCTGTGCTGGAATGATACTGCAGCTCTGACAGAAGCTTTGCAACGGCAGCAGTTTCTGGGATGAACTTAAGATCTTCAACCGAACACCTGTGCTACGAGTTTATTAACAACTGACACCATTTCTCAGACATTCCTAGGTTACTTGCAGACTTCTAATTTTTAATCCAGTGTTGTTAATACCTCACTCTTTTAATAAAAATAATAAATCAACACCATAGAGACATATGTTTTAACAACAAGACCACAGGGAAACAAAAAAATATGGCAGTGATGATCCTCACTGTCCCCTGAACTTATTTAGGAAGAGGTCAGTTCCGTCCTGCAGAAGACATCCTAGCCATGGAAAGCAGAGGATAATTACAGTCAAATATTTTGTCTGGCAGTGCTATTGTTCAGTCAAAGAAACTGGCCTATAAACAGGGTTTCAGGAGGTCTAATGATGTTGTTATTCCAAATTTTATTTTGAAGAGGGTATGTATTTAACTTGCCACGACCTCAGCTTGGCTATCCCTATAGTTCCAAGGCATCTACTATTCCCTTCATCGTGATATGGAGTCTAAGGAGAGGCCATTCTCAGGCAATCAGACACTGAATACAGAAATGACAAAGAAGTATCTATCAGATGCAAAGTAGGCAGACACGCAAAAACTCCAGCAGACAATTAGGCTCAATAGTTTCTGTCAGATAATTAAAAGCCTGACTTTATGTATTTCTTTCTGGTGCAGTTTGTTTTTCTTAGGTAGGCATCCTAGAAGACGCTTTTCAAAAAAGCCCAGTGTCGATCAGGGATGTCTGTAACTCCAAGCACTGTTGCAAGGTTTAACAACAAACTGGATTACCCCGACATGGGTACCTTTCAAATTCCACTGACATCTATAACCATTCTTGGCAAGCTGGCACAGCTGAACAGTGCTGTCAGTGCTACCATTGGGCAAAGTATTGAATTGCTAATTCACGGAGAAATTAGAGTGGAAAAGATTAAACCTTACCATCTGGGATTTGTAGGCAGACCTGTAAGAGTGGCAAACACCCCTGTACCGATACCAGGGGATACAGATTGGCAGTATTTTAATCTCCAGTTAACTAACACTCGCCACATCTACTACCTCTCTAGCACAAATAAACTTGCTCAGTGACTTCAATGATTTTGTTTCCACTGCGCACCATGGTTCTGTTTGACAAAGACCATGTTTTTATGATGAAGACAATTCAGTGCTGGCCTAATGAATAGCTCCACTTGCTTTGGGAACATTTTCCTTACAAACTGGGATCTGACTACACGTATGCCTCTGGCTGCCTGCAGTCTTTCTCTGACTCTCTGCAAATCTCCACCCTCTTTAATCAGGGTCTTTCCTCATTTAACGGCTGGGGCAGTGCAGCCTTCAGTAATCAGTAACTTCAGCACTGATTGCAGGACTAACACCCACATTCCCACTATTTAACCACAGAGCAAAAAGAATTCAGCAACAATCACCAGAAAAGCAAAACCCTTACTCAACCAATTTTCTTGCCTGCCTTTTTTTATATCTTTAACAAAAGATTCTAGTTACAGGCTAGAGTCTTGTACTACTTTCATACCTCCAGGGTTCTAGGGTTACACAAGGACTAGTGTATATGCAGCTCAGCATTCATATAGATTTTTTTGTTTCTCTTGCTTATGACCAAACAAGGGATAACTGTTACCAGCTTCCTTTCCGCTATTTCTTGATTTCATTAACAATGCACTGGCCTTGCTAAGTATTCAGCCACGGCATGTCTGCTTTCAAAAACAAAGCTGCTCTCCCATATCCTCTGTAAATGATTTGAGGAGGTTTACACCTCAGTCCAAACATCTGTGGCTACAATTCCAGCCCCACATGCTCACACTCCATGTTTACAAATGCAGGAACTTGGGTTTAAGCACAACACGGCCCTGCAGCGTATCCAAGTCTCTAGACTTTTATGCCCTACATACACTGTGGAATTTCCACTGTGCATACAAAATTATTCATGACAGAAACGTTGAAGGACCACCCTCCCCCTCCCTCTGCTTGAATACCAATGAGAAAAATAGCAAGAGGTTTTCTTTTCCTTCCCGATCATAGTGAGGAAGGGAAATTTAAAAACAACATGTATCGGGGGAGGGGAAGTGAGAGTCGCTGCAAAATGTTGAAGACCAGGGGTGCGAGTATGTACTTGTATTAACATCTTCCATCCCTGGAGCTGCAGTAATTTGCATGACATTATCTACCTGGGATGTTGCTATGGTTATCACCATACATAAGTAATTACCAGGGCAAATTGCACATACAGCGCACAGATTCATGCTGTCAGAAGCAAAGGGATCTTTTTATACACTTGAAAATGTAAATGTTTGAAAAAACACTAATCACAAAGATTCCCGATAAGACAAAAACTTCAAGACTGCTCCCGAGCGATCTAAGATGGTTGTTAGCTATACTAATTGACAACTGTACCTTAAGGGCCAACTCAGTTCATGCCCAAGCGAGCCAGACATTGCACAGGCTCGGTGGAAAATCAGTAGAAACAGCAACTAGTAGTAGTAACCAGCAACTAATCAGTAGAAAATACCTGCCCAAAGAGATTACAGTGCAATTAGAATCATAGAATTGTTAAGGTTGGAAAAGACCTCTGAGATCATCTAGTTCAACCGTCAACCCAACACCACCATGCCTGCTAAACCATGTCCCGAAGTGCCACATCTACACGTGTTTTGAACACCTCAAGGGATGGTGACTCCACCACTTCCCTTGGCAGCCTGTTCCAAGGCCTGACCACTCTTTCAGTACAGAATTTTTTCCTAATATCCAATCTAAACCTCCCCTGACAAAACTTCTTGCCATTTCTCCCAAGTAACTAGCAATAGGACGAGAGGAAGAGACCAACACCTGCCTCACTACAACCTCCTTTCAGGTAGTTGTAGAGAACGATAAGGTCTCCCCTCTTCTCCAGACTAAACAGCCCCAGATCCCTCAGCCACTCCTCAGAAGACTTGTTCTCTAGCCCCTTCACCAGCTTCGTTGTTCTTCTCTGGACACACTCCAGCACCTCAATGTCCTTCTTGTAGTGAGGGGCTCAAAACTGAACACAGTATTCGAGGTGCGGCCTCACCAGTGCTGAGTACAGGGGCACGATCACCTTCCTGCTCCTGATGGCCACACTATTCCTGATACCAGCCAGGATGCCGTTGGCCTTCTTGGCCACCTGGGCACAAATTAGATGAGAAAGGTACATAGCAAGAGAAGTGGTATATCGCACAGAGCAAACAAGGTTGTCAACCTCATGGTATCGACATGATTATTTTGGGTAGATTACGTCAAGAAACTTGCTTCTGGCAAGCTAGGCACAAAAAAGATGAAAAAAAGAGGAGGATGAGGGAGTGATGTAGACTACACCCACGCGAAAAACCAGAAAAGGCACATGATGCTGTGATGAGGCAGCTTGTCAGGACAGGCCAAAAGTCTAGTCAAAGCAGTTCTCTGAATGTTCCCCCAGCTCCCCTCCTGCAACGTTTCTGTTGCCATTTGCAGGCTGGGATCTGACTGTGCCCTGATCTCCTAATTGCTAGTCTCCCACAAGGGCTGGGACGAAAGTTACAGTCCATCTACAGTTGTACACCTAAGGTGAAGAGAGCAATTAACACCTAACACAATTTGGCTGAAAGTACAAATACAGGACATCTGATGTTAGATCATCCAAAATAAATTAGATATAAAAAGCTCATTCTGAAATACTGGTACAATTATATTTCTGATAAAATACAGCTGCACTGCATACAAACGACTTGAGCTGCTGTCTATTGGTGTCAACAGAATTTTTTCAGCAATTTTGATGGAGGTGTTCTGTGCCCTAAGGAAAAGACAAAGTTTTAAAAAATAGTGCTGCTGCTATGATCTGGGTCCAGGTAAAGCATTAGGCTAACTAGAATGTAAAATATAACTCTGGAAAATACAAAATAGGTTTCCATAATTTAATTTGAAGTGACATACATTAGTCTCATATCCACCCAAACCAGTCACGTGTTCTATGTACAGAGGAATACTATAAGTTAGTTATTCTGGATTTACAGAGTATAGTAGAGTTGAGGAGAAAAATTGTTACATTTTCCATTTCTATCTTCTCTGAAAAGCAAGTTCTTCTTCTGCTTACTTTGAAATCACCTACTTCTCACAGATACTTCTCTTTATTTCCTAATAATGTTAGCAGAGTTATCGTCAAAGATAATCATTCTCCCTAACCGAGTTGCAGAATACATTTTTTCAGGGCTGAAATTAGCTCTTGTCCTAGACCTAGACTTTCAGAGTTCTGCCTAGGAAACCAGGCAGCCTGCCAGGCTGACCCTAGCAATGTTGGTACTTCCCAAAGCTCACCAATGCTAAGTTAAGCTCACTTGAGTTTCAGCATCCAGTCCCAGAAAACCGTCATTCCCTGATAACGAAGTGCCACTGTAAGAGCCTGGACTGCTGAGTTAAATCTACTCTCTCAGTCTTCCAGTTTGCCTCAGGGGACTATTAATCGCAGCTACGCGGAGACTCTGAAGTGTACTTGATTTGCTGATGAGAAAACCAGTAAGTGTGTCAATGTTTTACCTATTTACATAGGGATCTCTGTGTAAACGGAGCCAAGCTCCAAGTACCACGGAGGTACTCCATGTGAGCAGGGAATAAACAAACGAATTTTGTAAAGGACAGAAGAAGCAAAGTATCAGCTCCAGGAATCAGCCAGGACAAGTGTGTCTTTGCATGATGGTTAGGAGAGCTGCACAGTTCGTAAAGATTTAGATGAGGCAGAAGATTTCAAGCAGTTTTGGAGGCTGACTTTTTAACCAAAGCTATGTTTGCACTCTAAGGACTGTTAGGTGCTACACCACTCTTACTTTCACCATACCCTTCCAAAGTAAATTATGACCCAGTCTTTAGGCCTGAATCTCATTCTAGTTTTAACATGGACTTCAAATCTAAGTAAGAGCACACAAAGGTCCTTACTCAGAAAGCTACACTATGACACCAAGTATTTTGACTATTTTAGCAGACAGGACTCGGAAAATGTGCTGATAGAGATGATATTCTCCAAGAAGAGTTTTACTATTGAAAGCATGATAAGAACGGGTAGTAGCCAGCAAGCAGTCAGAAAGCATGGCGTCCTTTAGGGATCGTTTACACGGCCTCAGGAAAGGCACAATTAATGATGTCCAGAAATACTGACTAAAGATGCAAGATATTAGTGTACCCTATGAGGATAAATGCAGGCTGAAGACAAAGTAGGATACAAAACAAGTAATCTCAGGCATTTATCCAGGTAACTGGACCCACATGATGACAGGCATATTGTAGCTCTAAGCATATTTCATACAAAATACTTTGTTGACTGTAAATATATCGGTGAAAGGGAAAGTAAATATGTGAAGAGCAAAATGCAAGATGGAAAAACTGAGATAAATATTGTTAGATTCAGGGGAAAAATGCTATAAACAGTAAGCAAAGCTCTTTGATTTGCACTGTTTTCCAGCCCATAAAACTGTAATATCTGCCAGCGTTTCATTAAAAGCTTATAAACTACCCAGCATGCCTGCTGCTGCATAAATGTATTGCTAAAAAACATTGTCGATGTTGCAGACCTGGTATTTTGCAAGGTTTCAAAGAAACCTTATGTGTATAAAACTCAGACGCATTACCAAAAGAAGTGTGGATTACAAAAATAGCACCTTAAACTCTCAACCTAATTGATATTAATCATTGAGTAGCAGTAGGTTTCTCTCAGCAGAGATGTTCAGAGTAATATTACTACACCAGAAAATACCAGTATCTCAGAAAAAATTGTTCAGTATTTTAAGAAACAAGTGTTGTGGATGAAGGGTTTAGGAGGAAACTTTGACCATTTTGTGAAGTGAGTAAAAGGAGAAGAAGGTATGGCTTTTCACAGAGTATTGAGAGTTTATGGTATTGGAGGTCACCATAGCCTAATGGCAAAATCTGTAAACGTTAATCCGACTGATAAAAATATCTGGCAACACTAAGACTGACCGGATCGACAACTGTTCTGAGTGAACTTGCAGTCTGTTCTCAGCATGAACATCTAAGACTTCAGCCCTCTAAGGACAAGTAATCGCAGTATCTTCCCTTTTCCACAAGAAGTCATATTGGATCAATCAAATTTTTGTTGTTACTACTAATGGTCCCAAATCAAGTCTAGAGAGGTCAGGGTATTCATGGTTTCCCATCTTTCATAAGATCACCGCATTTCAGGGCTCACTCACACTTCAATCCAAATACAGGGCAAAATTTAAATGTTCCGATGGCCAGAACCCTTCTCCCTGAGGCAAACCCTCCCAGTGTCTGGAGGCTTTCAAATGAACGACCATGTATGCACTTAGCCCCTTCCGCATTGCTGTTACTGTAGCTTTTCTCAGAGAGGCAGCTCCAAATTGTTCTGACAACAGAACATATAGATTCATTCCCTGCATCCCTCAAATAACTTCGTATTCCTCTGCTACTAAAAGCAAACACGAAGCTACAATGTTACAACTCCATGGGGTGAATGGGCAGTAAAACGTACCTGTTACCGATGTCAAGACTTCACTAGCAGCACACTCTAGCACCACGTGGCTCAAGAAGTTAAAAATTCAGCACTTCAGCTTAGCCCACCTCTGGAATAACATTAGAAACAATATTATAGACATAGGAATTAGGGATGGGAATATTAGAAGACTGAGACATAAGGCAGAGCTGTATCTGAATTACTGCACAAATATGTGATTCCTGAATACGTTAATTGAAACTTTGTTTTACAGGTATATGCTTAACAGACAAAACCGAACAAAAGCATTACGTCTCACTGGCTTTGTAAACTCCCACGCAGTTGGTATGACCAGAAGAACCATTTTCAAGCTGCCACACGCGTGCCAGAACAGCTGCGAATGGCTCGCTCGGCAGAGGCACACCCCAAGGACAGACTCCCCGGGCCCGGAGCAAGGCGCAGCTCGCGTGGCCCAAGTGAAAAGCATGCGTTAGTGTTCCGCTCAGTCTAGACTTCAGTAACAAACCAACGTATTTGACCATTTAAATGTTTGAAATCTGCAACTGTCACTGATGGTTCCAAGGGAAAAACACCGCTGGCCCCACATGGCTCTCTTTCAGGCTTTGCACAAGTCACGAAAGGCAGAAAACAGCAGCCGTGGAGGTCTCTGAGACCACCTCTCTGCTGCCCTTCCAGCCCAGCCTGTGCCCGATGCGGTTCAGCTACAGACGGGGTTCAGGCCAAAAGGGCGTCTGCGGGGGTCACAGCGGTAGCAGGGAGGCCGTGGTCGGGTTCAGCACCTTGCACCTCAGTGGTACAGCCAACGGCCACATCGTAAATACCCGTTATATACTCGGTGGTCCGGGCTGACAAGTCAGACGTTGCAATTTGAAACTACTCGTACCCTCAGCTCCGTTGTAACAACGGACAGGCAGGTCCTGCGGTGACGCTCATCCGCAAGCGCTGGCCACACAGTTTAAAACAGGGCCCCGTAGCAGCAGCATCATTAACGTATGACGGGCTGCAGACAACGACAATCCTCCCTAGTAGTGAGTTAGAGATAGAACACAGGAAGAGGAAAGGTATCAGGTGCAAATCTCAGTGACCTCTGTCTAGAGACTTTCACAGTCGTGAGCAAAACACATTGTAATTTAAGGGGAAAACAAAACCTTCTTGCTAAACGATTTGGGCTTTCTGTCTCCTGCGATTTTTAGGATCCCGAGTTTGCTTCCCTTACAGCGATGGCGACCCTGTTACGACAAATACCCGCTGTGAGAGTGCTCACGACCTTTTTTTCTGCATTTCTTGGGTATCACCTTGCTGTAGCACTCCAGACAGAGCCACAGGTTTGGGTTTTTTTACCTTTGGCCTTACTGTCACCTGCACCGAGCAGAGGGAACCGTACTCTTGTCCTCTGCTGCCCAGTCTGGGCTGGCGGCAGGACCCGCCCGCCTGACGCTCCGGCCGAGCGCACCGTGCGCCGCAGCAAAGGCGCGGGAGCCACCCGCTCTGTCGGGGGCTTTTTAGCGGGACGAGCGCAGCGCGCGGTGATGACGCGGGGGGGAAGGGGCCGCCAGCTCCCCGCCGCGGGGCTCTCCTCCCGGCTCCCCGGCGAGGCGCTCGCAGCCCCGCGGCGGCGGACGTGCGGACGTGCGGACGTGGCGCCG
>Ga0065711_1028940_pt1 | contig 38430 bp, 12 predicted proteins | sample Hoacrofraction12_FD_59098 | JGI IMG/M metagenome (GOLD analysis project Ga0065711, IMG submission 59098) | Hoatzin crop microbial communities from Cojedes, Venezuela - Epithelial fraction 12 v2 (version 2) | ecosystem: Host-associated > Birds > Digestive system > Esophagus > Crop | place...
GTTGAAGGAAAAACAGCAAGATACAAATGGATCAGAGGCCTTGGAGCTGCCTGAAAAAGAAGATCTATGAATTCAAACTGCTAATAACTCATAAATTTAGCTTAAGACTTTCAGTCTTGTGTTATTTTAAACAGATGATCAGAAGTCATTTCAGATGCTTGAAATAAATGTTTTTGAAATACCTGCCCTTTTTTATAAACACTCTATTTGCATTTTGACCATAGGGAAAAAGTATTTTCTTTAGGAAAGCTGAATATCAAAAAGAAAACCAATCAAAATAAAAGTGCTGATCCTGAATGGATGCTGAGATACATATGCTTCCATTGTCCCCTCTAAAGTCAATTAGCGCTCTCAAGATGCATCACTCAGTAACAAGACCCAGCATACTGAAATACATCATTGGGAGATGAAGACAATTTTCATCGCTTTAGTTGTTCCACTAAAAATTCTGGAGATTTCCATGGACAGAAAACAGCAGACAGGAAATTGTTCATTTAGTCAAAACCTCACTTTTCCATTACAACCAGTTTTGACAGAAGATGACTGATTAGCCCAAACTAAAAAGCAGAACAGCAAAATCATACGTATTTTTGCATTGAAACATCACAAAACAATCACTTGTCATTCCCTCCTGGAACATATATCCTTTAATTAAAAGCATAAACAAGGTTCTAATATGCTTAAAACAAAAGTGCCACTATTTTCTGTCTCACCACATTTGCATCCTCCCTTCTTTTATCTAGTTTCAGGTATTTCATAAACATCCATCTGAAACAGCAAATTTTTGTCTTTTGTTTATTTTTCAAACACACTTACCTATTCTTAAACAACCAGTCATGAATTCTTATTTTACCTATTTCAATGATATTCAAAGAGCTAGCTGACTAGTAATCAGATAAACCTAGTTCTTGATATGCATTTATAAGTAGTCTAAATAATAAAATCACTGGAAGCTGCAGGACAGATTTTGCTGCCAATAAAACCCATGGAAATTGGCATCTTTTCCAAATTTTGAGCACCTAAGCAATGTGAAAGTGGTATAGACCGCTTTATTAATTATATAAATTTGAAAATTTTCCCGTATGCATACTTACAGTAAAGCATTCTCCCATATAATCACACAATAAAGGATAATTTTCTCTCTTCATATGTCTGTATATGCTTGTATATATATGTATGTTTTGTATGTGTGTATACATGTACATGTATATACATACACACCTTTAGAAGGCAGCAGCAATTTCTAAGTATATTGCATGTACACTATAGTGCATTCAAACTGTAATTGTGACAGTTTTCAGCTCATCACTGTTCAGTCCCAAAAGCTTAAAAAAATCATCAAAAGAGATACAATGTTCCTGCTGTAAGCAAAATGGCATTGTTTCTACAATCTTAAAAAAAAGTCTGTTGATAACGTGTGTGTTAAATATGCTTTATTTATATAATATTTATTTATTAGAACAGACATCGGGGACATTTGATTGACAAAATGTATTTGAATGTCTATTAGGAAAACAAATTCACAAGGTTTCACAAGGTTTCTGAGAGATCAAAACGTCTTTGTGAGCTTATATCCCTGAGGAAACAGGAGTATCAGTAAAAAAAATTGTTCCCACGTATTAAAACACTGCTAACAGTCAAAAAGTCAAATCCTTTCAACAGCTATCAAGTAGTCGCTACCAAAAAGGAGGTTTTAGACATTGTGATTTTTTGTGATTTTAAAATCCTTTTTTAAGATAAGAATATGTATCTGTCTTCTCTATTGAAAGATGCTCACAAGTGAGATTCTTAGAAAAAACATGTTTTCCATTCTGGCCATACAGCACTAAGCTACCACTTTTCTCTCCCAGAGAAGACAATATATTATGGAGTGAAAAATAAAGGATTTTAAAGTAGCAAAGTTCAAAAGCAAGATGTCATACACCTCAGAACTTTGCCTTTATCACCAAACCTGAAGTCAGATTTTAAAAAACCTATTTGGGTGCAGCTGTAATTAGCAGCTATAGTAATGAATTTCACCCTCCTGTGAATCAAAGCATACCACTTTATTTATATTATATTATTTGAAGATAATTTCTTACTGCAGCATTCACAGCTGGAGCATTGCATCCTTCCGTACCGTAAACTCAACAAAATCTTTGTATGTGTATGAAAACAAGCAAATAACAACAAAAAACTGCTTTTATAGGTTGGCACAGCAACAAACTGCTTATAGAAATTATCACTGATTCTATTCTAATCAAGAACAATTTTGGAAGAGACAGTTCGTTACCACTCGGGTCAAACTAACCAAATGATCAAACTGCTTTGAACCTTGCATTTTACTCTTTGAAGAAGTCATGGAAAATATAAACAAAAATTTAAAAAACTATTAAAAGTGAACACACAAAAGATATTCTGTCTGTCACTAGGGAGAAAGCAATCAAGAAAGCTGTGCTACAGAACCAAAACGATCTTTCAGGGTTTCAACAAGTAGACAAATGCAACTGTACATGTTTGCTTAGACTTGACTCTGTGGTTAACCAGTGTCCTAAAAATGCATGGGTCTCACAGAGAACAGTCATTCATTGTGGTTTCCCCAGTCCAAATGTGTGCAATCTGGGGTGTTAAATACATTAGCAAATAGCTTATGAAATTTAGCCGTAAACATAACCAGCTGTTTCTCAGTATAGGCTTTGTTACTCTTTTTTATGGCTGAAAACACATTTGTTTGCATTTACAGTGTATTATTGCCTAGGGCGCTCTTCTGCAATGAACTGTATTGTTCTGAAGCTATGAAATTTGGAAGACAGTTACAAGAAATCACCAGTTAATGAGGAACATGTTACTGAACTAAACCTCTTCAAGATCTCTTAGATGAAAGACTAATGCCAGGTCAAAGGAACCGTACTGCCAACTATTTTACCCAGCGTTGCAGAGGAGTACGTAATCATCTTAAAGTAGAAATGGACCAAAAATTAACTCCTAGAAGGTCTCACTCCTCTTTGCAAAGGACTCCTGAGAAAGGTTTGGACAAATATTTATCTTACAGACAGGAGTCCCAAAAAGGTCTACATGCTCTATGTTTCAACTTTCTTAAAAAATCACTTGGAAGAACTGTAGGATAACAGGCTGATGACAATGAAGCCTGTAAAATGATACTTCTGGTGCGTCTTATTTTCAGTGCAATACTGCTTGACAATCTAATTTCTTTTTTCAGTTTGGCTCAGGGTTAAGATTGATTAAATCAACTTTGTTCATTGCAAATGAAGTAGGAGTGACATTTATTGTCATGGGAAGGAGAAGAGTGATGTCTCTGAAAAATCTTTTGGGAGATGGCACATTTTATTGCTAAAATGTTTCGGAGGCATTACAGGCCTTCGGGCTTTGAAAAAACATTTTGGATTCTCAAAGAGCAGCACAGACTTGAATCACTTTTTCCTCATGGCTGATCAGAGAGAAAAAATAATGGGCTTTCTATGTTATGTTTGGCCAGATCACTTAAGGTTACAGTAAGAATTGTCTTACCTCACAGTGAAGCAAACTGAGCTAGTAAGAGTGATCATACTTGCTCCACCTGTAAGTAGATTTATTCATGCAAAGTTTTGACAGACTTTTGGGTCCAAGCATGCTGAACAAGACCTTGCTACAGGCAACATTTTGCCTTACTATCTTGCATACAACAATGCAATATCTCTAGGAAACAATAGTGTTAATATTTATAGTAATGTTCAGTCACTAGGGAACTGAAAATGCATGGACCAGTTTTCAGAAACCTAATTACACTTTAGGAAGACAAGTTTGAAACTTCAGACTGGTGGTTCATCTTTTCTACATCTTCTAGATATTTAGGCAAAATATGACCTCTTGAGAAAACAAGGCAAAAAAATTAAAGGTGATACTTAGACCTAAACAGTATGCCTTTCCTCATTCAGTAGCAGCTCAGCATTTTCTATCAGTCATGCAGAGCTTTAGTTGGAGAACCTGTGTGGCAAGGACCTCACGCAGCGCTTTGCAAAGCCTAAAAGTTAGCATTGAAAGCTGTGCATGCAAACTATTATTCTGTATTTACTTGATCCATTTTCTTCCACAGACACTGTGTTTCTCTTTATCTATCTCATTCTTGAAGTACTTTGAAATGCCTGCATCATAAAATCTCAAGAAGAAAAGAACTTTCAAAGGTACAGACTAGCAACAGAATAAAATCTGAATGGAAGACACAGCTTTCCTCTTTTCTCATTTCGAAGACAGTCAGAACCTCAGGGGAGGGGACAAAAGAGTGTGAAATGCACAGCCAACATGATAAAAACCAATCCTATGAAAGGGAGGCAATCTTTTTAAGATGTTATTTAATAACAAGATGACCATCAGCATATTCTAACACTCAGTAAATATTTGAAGGTATATCTTTTATAAATGCATTTTATTCTGCCGTGTTTTGTCAGACAAGTGAATGATTAAATGTGTACTTGTCCCTGAACACCTTAAGTGATCATAAACCAGCTCCTCTATGTATTCTCACCCAGCATCCCTGAGGCAAGAAAAATGAGAACAAATATTCATTGCTCATTCTATATACTGAAAAATGGGTCACCACATTAAGAAAGCACTCTTTTTTCAGTAGACACATGACTTTTCAAGACAAACTATGAAAGATTTTGTTTCTCCTCTTTTTCATCAATAAAATACATTTTTATTTGTAATGATTTCTGAAATTTAGCTCTAGATTTAGATTAAAAAAAGAGACCATTACAAAACAAAAATACAACTCCTCTCCTTCCCCTGAAAAGCTCTAAGGAATATAAATTTAGATTTGAGATTAAGGATATGAAGCTTACTGAAGAACTTTAGGGACAGGCTGCTTTCTAACAGCTGCCCTGAGGAAAGCGTGACAGACTACTGCAGAGGGACCCATCTCTGTGTGTATGAAGCAAGCAGATTTTTAAGCTTCCCCTTTTCTTCTTGATAAAGCTCAAGCATTCTTGCATTAACTACCAAGCCAAAACATCCACTCTTTTCTGCTTATCTTGACCTCATTAGCATCCTGTCGATTGTTTAAGAGAAGATCCTTTTTCATTGTAAATTCTCTTTCAAACAGCACTCTCCACCCCTGCTTGGTTCCAAGGGCCTTTAATTGTGCAGACTACAGACATTTGACGAGTATGACAACTACTTTGAATTAATGTCGCAAGATTATTTATACGCTGCCTTAATTTTAAAGAGCAAACCTGATTAAAACCAAAACCTTGAGTTCCAGGATTCTGTAATTGAGCTGCAGAATCAGCAGTGCAAGATGTGCATTTCCAGCAAAGGACCATTTTACTAAGACATTTCAAAGAAAAATGGCAATAAATCATTGCCCATATCCATTACAAATATGCACACGCTCTCTCCAGTCAAAACGTAAGATCTTCTCAAAGTCTGGAGGCCTGAAATGTACCTGTTCAGTATTATCAATTATTTTAGTTAAAAGAAACCTTCTCTCTGCTCTACACCTGTGCCTAATTTACACTGCACAGATTATGAAGTTAAAACAATTACCTTTCAAATGGAAATCACAGTCTTTTGCTTTTTTTGAGTGTAATTATATGCTTATCAGAACACAATGTAGAAGAGGGAATGTTCTTGGAGTCATTGAAGAGAGGTTGTTATATTACAGCAACGAGTGTGAGAAAACTGAAGGTGAGGAGTTGGGGAAAGGTTTCATTCAGCGGTAATGACTGCAGTCTTGTTTTATTTCCATAATGCTGTTCTTAAAGTGTACAAGCACTTGACCTGAAACCTGTGAGTATGAAATCCCTCATCTTCCTTACTGAACTTGAACACAAAATAGTAGTTGTTCATTTTTTTCTTAAGTTTAAGTGGTCAGCTCTGAACATCTGAAGAAGAAATGGTGTAGTGGTGACTTATTCAGCACTTTTAGGGTTACAAAATGTTTTACAAGCACATGTAAATTATTGCGGTACCACAGATATCCAGCCAAATCTCGGAGGAAGAAAAGCACTTAGTTCACAGCACACTGCAACTCAGTACGTTTGCTTAGGTCGTGAAAAATTGTTGAATTAAAATAATGAAATAGGAAACTATGAAAAGATGGAGTAGAATTTTAACAGAAAACTGCTCAGGAAACTGGTTAACCTTGCTAGTCCTGTAGGCAGTGAATCAGCACGTGAGCAGCAGCGCTGTTAGAATGTGTGATAAGAAGCTGGTTTCTCCAGGCACAAAGGAGCAAAGCAGCCCAGCTCGAGGTGTGGGATCCCCAGTCACCCAGGCAGCGACAAGAGGCCTTGCCCTGGCCCTGCTAGGGCACCTCAGGAGGGCTGGTGATAACACCCACCTCTGAGTCTGCAGGAGACCCTTCCTGAGATCACTTACAGACTGAGGGGTTGCTGCTAGGGGATGTGGGCTTGTTACGGGGGAAGAGCACTTGGGGATCGCACAGAACTTGTTACGGGATCTCTAGGGGCAGAACTACACAGGAAAGGGCAGCGCCTGGGCGTGCAAGAAGCCAGGCAGGTCCTGGATGGACTGTGCGTCTGACGGCAATTACTGCAGGAATCACAAAACTTTAGTTAGAGATATATCCAAATTATTTTTGGCCAGTTAGAAAGTCAACTGCACTCTTTACTGTGTGGTCAACACACAATAGCTTCCCTTTCTTTATTCTTAATACTGTTTCTAATCTGTGGTCCTATTCTCATACACCCCACTTACTGACCTAAGAAGTGACAAAATTAAAATACGGTGAAATCTAGAACAGAAATGTCCTAAAAATGGAAATGAAGTCTTCCTCCAAGGCAGTCTGTAGCAAGGCACAACTTTTTAAATTTTATTTTTGTAAATGCACACACACAGAGAAAAGTATGTATACACATGCAGACACTCAAATATGCATATGTATACATACACGTATACGTATCGATACATAAAAGAAAGGTAAGTAAAAAAGAAGAGGGAATGCTATTAGGCTGGTAACTGACTGCATTTCCTCACCAAGGACAGGGAATTTTCAGGTTTCGGATCAAGGGTAGATTGGTATAGGAAGGCAAGCCCACCACTGAGAGCAAAACAAAGAAAATTAGCATAAACAGTATTCTATTTTCAGTTGCTTAGTACATTTTAATTTTTCAGTCTGAAAAGGGCTCCACTGTGTCAGGCCAGATTACTGCCCAGCGTGATATGACCGTCCTTCAGGCTGGTCACTCAAGTGAAGTCAGAAAGTTTCTAGGGCACTTCATTTTAACTGTGGCAGTTTGAGGCTATTTTAGACCCACGTTAGCAACTTTGTCTGGTAATGGTTGCATAAGCATTTCCCATGACGTTGTTCTTTTGAGTTCACTATAAATCAAAGTTGCATATGTATATGTAAGGACCATCAAATACGCTCATCTCTGAATCACAGCAAATCACTAGAGAAAAGCTAACGTGACGGACTAGTATGTGAGCTCCCAGGTATTGTCTCAATGAAATAAAGTCCTTGTTTTTCTTTCCTCCCCCAGCTACGTGTAGTTTGTTCACCTTTGTTTGTCTATTCAAATTTCAGCTGCATGGAAATTATTAAAGCAGCACCTAGCAATCAGCAAGGTTTGAATCAGCTACTGAAGGTAATGTTGAACCTTGCTTGGGTTCCCACTGAACTGGGGATGTAAGAGAGATCCTCACCTCCTTTCAGTCAGGACCAATTATTGTCACTGGAAATCATGGCCCACTACATCTACTGAAACATGTAGAAGAGACAATGCACAAGTGGCTGGGTACATCTAGTTTCTTGCCTACTCATCCGTTCTCTGAGCCAGCCCAGTTCTAGCACTTCAGCTGCATCATTTCTTCTGACTACCCAGAATCACAGCACCCTGAACATGGCACCATGGCTGAGCTGGGGCCAGCCAGCACTGTCGGAGTGCTGGTGGAATGGAAGCACACCTGTCCAAGAAAGTGCACGTGCTTCAGAAATGTCACCTCGTGGACTGGAAAAAGGTTGGTATAAAGCTGGCCTAAATGCATAAAACAGGTACAAACTCTGTAACGTAAGCCAAAGACAAGTAAACTAACATGTGGCTGCATATTTAAACCAAATCCAGTGTCAGCTGCGTGCATTCAGTTTTCAAGAGCGTAGGACCTCAGCCTGAGGCAAAGGGAGGGCAAATAATTCCATTGGAAGGTGGCAAAGGCAGCACAGACAATTCAGAAATCGATGACCCTTCTCAAGTCAGCGGGTGTTTTACCACTGACTTCAGTGAGTCCGGAGATTTACATCTTGCACATTGACTATTGTTGGGAATGAAAAGGAGAACTGGAGAGAGCTTCGTGTTTTATCAAAGGAAGAATATCTTCCCCTTTACGGACTGGGGAGTCAGAAAAGAGGGGAAGGATTCTTCTTGGAAACTTCATTGTCAATGGGGCATTAATATAAACAAATCCTTTCAATCCTCACCACGTATGCATTTGCTCAGCATGTTTAATGTCTGTAATTTGTGAGAGGGATAGGGACTTCTCAAAAACTGAGCACATCCATGTATTCTTTTCTGTCTCTGAAAATGAAAGGTTTTCTTCCTAGCAATCTAAACAGCAGGACAAACACTGAGATCTGAGACAAACAATAACGATATACCTAATACCTTTGAAAAGAGTAACCCACAATCTTCCAGCAGTTTTTAAGGCAGTCTTGTTTTTCCTTAACCAGAAGGAATTCAAATAAACTGATCACTACTTAAAAAACGAAGTAGTTCAGTCTAAACTGGAGCACGGGAAAGAAATGAGACATGTCATTTCCATTAAGCTGTGCTCAGCATACACAAGCAGAGAGAGAGCTTACTATGTTTTTAAAAGGCCTGCTCCCAAATGTCTTTACTCGTATATGCTATACACACTTACCTATATTTGCATCTATTTTCTCGTTGTTCTTACATGAAATACTTCAATTTACTTTGACCCTATCTTTTATGCAAGTACAGATATGAACAATGGGAATCTGCAGTCCTCTATCAAAGAGTCATTTAATAGTCATATAAAAGGTAATAATTACCTAATAGGATATACCCATCTGCAAGATTACTGACTTTTTCCTCAAATGCAAATTGAACTTATTTAAAAGGTCTGTTGTAGTTTCATTTTAAAATCTCTTCATCTGCCTACTACATTACCTTCCCACAATACCTAAAAATATACTGCAACATATCCTTTAGCTACTGAAATTATCAAGAACACAAACAATGTCAGGAATTGTTTACCTGCACAAATCAAGGAATTTTGCCTTCAGTTGGAGTTTCCAATTAAAGTTAATGCTTAAGTAGGACGACTTGGTATGTCTGATCACTCCATTTTTCAGTGCTAAAGTGTTTCCTTAAAATGTCCATGAAGTTTCTAACCTTTAAGGTGAAATTCACCAAGTAATTTCTTCAAGGGTGACCAAAACAGAATTAGATTTCTTTTAAAAAGCATAAACCTGTTCTGCTTGAATATTCAACAAGTTCACTTTTCTTGCAGTGTTTGCTAAAAGTGAAATTGAATAGTTTTTTCATAAACTGCCACTAATGTTCTTAGATAGGCTCTGGCTAAAATAACATCAGAAAAAAGGGGTTGATGAGAGCCCTAAAAGACATGAGGAACTCAGCCAATTGAGAAATGAAATTGTCAATACAGTTGGAAAATGCTAGTTCTACACAGCTCAATTTCTCCATCAGTAAGCAAAGGGTAATTGATTTCAAAAAGAGAACTATGGTGAAAGGTGCTAAATGCTATTACTATTGAAGCAACATTAAACAACAGATTTGCCACCAGCTTTTCATTCACAGGACAAGTGAAGTCCCCTCTTTCAGAGGAAGCCTCCTGCACAGAGGTCCCAGAGCTTCACAGAGATGGTGCGAGAAACAAAGTCCAACAGACTTGAACATTACACCATAATAAGTCTTCATCACAAAAACAAGCAAATAAGCATTCATGATGATTCCGTATGCTGACATAAAAAGATTTTCTTCCTCCCACTCCATCTCACGCCCAAGAGCTAGGTAATATAACTGTTTCTAGAGGATAACATTAGATAAGCTTCCCCCTTCCCTGCAACCCAGGCATTGCTCAGGCAGAAGATTTGCCCTTCAGAGTACTCTGTGTAGGCTACGCGCCTTCCTTTCGCAGCCTCACTCCAGCTGGGGCGCGAGGCTTTCTCCCAACCCTGACATTTCTGTGCTAATGTAATAGCTCCTCTGCCACTTTCCCAAATGCTTGTGAAAAAAATAATATTTTATGAGGTAACCCCTAAACTTTGGAAACTGGAGCTGATCAGTAGCGAGCAGGGCAAGTTAAGAGGAAGATACATCCTGAACCACTGTGCATTTGAGGAGAACACAGAGCCAAATGCCCTTTACAACTCTGTATCTTGTGCCATAGTGAGGCTTAAGAGAGAGCTTTTGTGCTTCTCAATGGACTGGCTAGTGTTCTAAATCTTTCTCTATGATTTGGAACAGGGAAAGTCTTGTCCAGTTCAGCTTACTATCAAAAAGTGATTCAAATGATTTCTCTGGCAATCATAAGTTTTTGACTAGTTCTGAGTCTTAGCCCGTTAAGTGCCTAATTATTCTTAGACTTTTACTGCGTCAGCTCTTGGAATTTTTCATTTGGGTGAAACAAGTGGAAATGGGTGCATGTGTGTTCATGTGGGGGGACACATACAGAGGAAAATGAAATCGTGACTGGCTTTTTCTCCCCAGATCTCCCCAAACACTGCAGTAAAGATTTAATTTAGATCTCTAGCTGCCAATCCATCTCAATTTCATTTTTACTGAGAACTAGTAAGTATTAATTACCAAGTATGTATTAGTATAAATAATATTAATGATAAACAGACAAAAACTGGATATACGTGTCTTAAATAAAGATGTCTAAGATATCAGTGAATACCTGATGTTGCTGATACTTAAGTTTTCCAAATAAAATCAGAAGAGTGAGAAAAAAAATTTTGCAAGAGTGCAATAAAAAACCCCTAGCCCTCAAATTACTATATACTAAGAACAAAGAGGAGCACATAGCTGGCACAAGCAGCCCTGGGCAAACTCAGGCAGTAGTAGAGTAAAGCAAAAAAAGAGAAATAAAAAAGGAATCGCCACAGGTTGAGAAGCAGGCTGTTAATGAGGGATATATTACCAGACATGCTCTAAGAAGGCTCATGGTGAAGCTCGAACAAGACTGACATGTAAAGACTTTTCGCCTTTGGAGTAAACTGTTACAGAAAATTGCTTGCAGTTAATTGGTAAAACTGTGTCAGGAGGAAGATAATCAAGAGAAGGATAAGCTCAAGAGGTAGTCCTTGGTGGACCAGGAGCAAGGAAGCTTCATCTGTTCAGCTGTTTGGACATATCTGCCAGATGAACTGTAGCTGCTTCCTAAAGACTGTGCTCTTTGGCCTGGCAGAGGAAGGGCAAGTGATGCAGGCGTGGCTTGAAAACAGATGAGAGCAATGCAGCAGGTGTAATAAAGACACTAAAGAGAAAGGAGAGTTAGACACATGAATCGGAGAAAACCTGGACAGCTTTTCAGGATCCAGGTTGAGTATATAATATTGGCAGTTAGAAGACAGATATGAAGATGAAAATGCAAAGCCACTGTATTTCACATAGTTCTGAATCTGATTTGACAATTCTTTAGAAGGAATAAAGGTAGGAATTCAGAACATCATTTTTACTGCAGCTTTTTCAAAGCTAGAGTCACACCTGAAAGATCTGGCAGACAAAGAAACTGTACTGAATTCCTCTTCGGAGTGACTCGATACTGCTCAGAAGCTGTGTTTCCCTTTATTTCAGGTTGCCTGTCAGGCATGCTTGAGCACCTTCTTTTCAAACCACCACTGCAAAAGAGGCCAAAGAGGTGAGAAAGGAAGGGAAGACTTTCTGCTGTACAAACACAGCAGAAGCAGATTTCCCAATAACATTCATGAAGAGAGAGAGGGGTCCTGTGACACAGCCTTATGGAATGGCCCAGGTGGGATGGGATTCCACTGCTCTCCACAGCCCCACCATCAGCATTTATCTGCACTGCTTTTACTCAGCATACTGTCCTATGTCACTGCAGGGATTCACAGTCAGCAATGCGAGGAACTGCTTGTTATCTTCAAGAGACATTCACAAAACCTGGATGATGGAGCTCATTTTATTGTTTATATTTTTGTTCAATTACACAATGCTGATCAAATAGAATTAGACAAAAGATAAAGCAGACCTCCGTGAACCAGTCTTCCATGTTTTAAGAATAGCAGAAATATCTCTGTTAAGGATTTCCTGAAGCTGGACCAAATGGAAAAGAAGGAAAAAAACCTGATGGTTCCTAGTGAAGCCCAGATCTAATTCAAGTACGAATTTCTATCTCTTAAGAGACTTCTTGTATTTTGTTTGCTAGATTTTGGAACAATAAGAGACACCAGATTTCTATAGGGAAAGAAAAAAGAATGAAATTAAAGACCCCAAACAAGCGTATTAGATTTCTATGCCTTTCCTCAGATTACCATTTGCAGCATTTCTGTTTCACAAAGCTACCTACCTACTTATTATTGCTTTTTTTTTTCCCTCACCTGCTTCAGTAGGTATTCCTTTTCTCCATTTTCTGTATTCACATTACTTAAATTAAGCTCATTCTTTTTCCAAAGAAAACCACTGAAAAAGAAGGTAAGCTGCCTAAAACTTCAAACCAACCAGCATTTACAAGCTGTCATTAACTACTCACCACTTGGCTCCCAAAGTGGCAGGAATTGCCTATTCTTTTTCCACAATTTAGGGTTATGCACATTGTCTCCCAGTGAGGAAGAAGGTTCATTTCAGCTCAAAACCATATGTTCCTGGCTTTACATGTCTCTCCCTATCTAGATGGGTTACTATCTGGGCTTTCAGTTGTACTTCCCAGAATGACTTGGTGAACATCTCAGAATCATTATTCACAGATATTCACAAGCAGCTGGCAGGAAAAGATCTTAAAAAAACGTAGCTGTGAGGTCAGTCTAGTATGTTCCTCTTGAGATTTCAAACAAAGACATACACTCTCCAGTGAGAAAATAAACCTGAGAAGCTTCTGAACATACCTATTTGCTGCTTGTTTAAAGTGTGACTATGAACGAGACTAGAATAGTGCAGTTGGAAGGGACCTACAACCATCATCTAGTCTAACAAAATTGTAAAGTCTGTGTAGTCCAATCATCTTCTATTCTAAAAGGAACAGTACAACTGTATTTCCTTTTCTACAAAAGGGAAAAGAAAGCATGGTCCGAGGCAAAGGGCACTGGCATTAAACAAATTCTCTTCTTACTTCCACCATTGATTGACTCCCAGTAAATCAACAGCTGAGTTACTCATCCTTCTCCTGCTGCTGTGCTTTAGCTTGCTTATGTAGATCCTAATCTGTAGACTGTCTCGGCAGCCAGCACTGTCCATTTTATTTCAGATCAAAACCAAAAGTGTAGTATTAAGTACTATCACAAGCCCAAAACCTGGCACACCTGCATTCTTGTCTTTGACTCTGTTTTTTCATGATGATGTGTCAGTGGTATCCTGTGGACTTTTATCACCTAAGAAAGGTCAGATCTACGGGCTCACTATTCTTAGTGTTGTGATCACTTGCACAATGTAATTTTTAGGAGTGATTTCTGCCTGTGTGCTTGAAAACACACGGATCATCTTGGACAAGTCATGTAACCATTCTGTACCTCAACATGCATACTTAGAAAAAAATGCTGTAATTTCAAAATTAATAAGAACTATGCCTCAGTCCTCATTTGCTGAACCTATCCTTAAATCACAGGGTCTGTTTGCCCCCAGGGCACAGCCTAAAGACCCTGTGTGTGCTAGCCACAATACTTCTGAATTATAAAAACAGATATAACTAACATGATCCCACAGAGGGAAAAAAAATCATCCAATGAACCACTGAAGCATAGATAATGCAGGGTTTGCTGCTCCTCTCGTTTGTAGCTGCACCAGCAGTCAGAGCACTGTTGTGTACAGAGCATCATGTTTCCTTTCTGCTCTTAGGGCAAGCATCAGATTTTTCTCAGTGTGATGTCAGGTTTCCAGAAGCAGTGTTACCCAAGCTGCCAGACTCAAGGACAAGAAGTTAAACAAGAGCATAAATGTCACTCTACAGGGAGCCTGTATGTTTTCCAACCTAGAATTTAAACTGAAAGGCTGTAGGAAGCAGACCCCCATCAAGGCCAAAGATTAAAATATAATCACTTCGATACGTGCTCTGTGTATAATATTGCAGTGGCAGCCTGGCATGAAGCTACCTCTCAAACGAGATTTCTCAATTAGTGAAATAGCTTTTCCTGGCAAGCTAAGCATTACAGTGTTCTTTCAGAAGCTTCTCTCTTAGCATGAGCAAAATGATACATTATCAAAGTAAATTCCTTATTCATTAACTCCAAGCTGAAAATTCCCTCATAATGCAGCTTTTCCCAGAGGACAAGAAGACAGAAACCACTCAATGGAAATACAGTGTTTCAGAATCGTGCAGCACAAGCAGCCTATAAACAAGTCTGTTATCACCAAAAACCTTCAGACACCAATGCTTATCTCCAGCCAAAATCAAGAATCACACCTCTGTGGGATGTGTTAATATCTATTCACCTCTATTCATCATTAATAAGCTTCTCCTATCTTGAAAGTAGGTTTCTTCCTGACCTCCCTCACCTTTACCCCTAGTCTCCAAGAACTGGCATACACAGGTTTCATCAGCTGCTGTGTAAAGGGCTCTCAAAAAGATCAGCTCCTGTTAGCTGGTAAGGGCATGCACCATCTTTTCATGAAAAGCCTTTCTTTGCTCACCCTTCACTTCCATTTTCTTACTCGCTTCCTTCTAATGAAGTCTTCTCTGTGTTCAGTGCCAGCCCATGCACATCCTCTGAATTCCCCTCACACATCTCTTTCTGCTCCCTTAATTCCTCCCAGCATATTCTTTTGGAGACTTCTCCTCCTCATGAATATTTAAGAACACATTTTTGTTTGAGTTACTGTGTGATGCATTAGTTTAACTATTCCATTTTCATTAGTTTATTGTTTACCATACCCTTCTTTTCCTATAATTTCTAGTGAAATCTTTGCCTTCTCCTCCCCTCCCTGCCTACCACACTCACAACACAAGAGAGCGAAGGCTAGAGAGGCAGTAACATTAATTTCTTCTGATACTGTTTTCCATTTTACCAGGAAAATCCCTACCACACCAGCAACATAAGAAAGCAATCTGAGTTTACCCACGTATTATTTAAAACTGGAAGTAATGCATCACAAATTAACGTGGGATGGAAATGTGTAAGTGGGTCCTCATAGACTCTCAGGGCAAAGCTGACTAAGCTTCAGCAAATGAAATAGAAAACACTAAAGCTATTTTGCTGCTGGCCCCCGTGGATAATAGCAGGCCCCCTGTGCAAATCCACTGGCTTGATATAGGAGTTGCTCTACACAGCACAAGCTTCAATTCTGCACCCTACTGCTTGTGCAGGTGTTGTAGTTTGTAGATGGGGAACTCTCTTTCCTTGTTTCCTCAACCATTTGCTCATCCAGTTTAGCATCTGTCATTGTACTTTCCTGCTTGATACAACTGTAATTTTCCCACTTAATTCAGAAAATCTAACAGCTGCAATTCAGAAAGCAGGCTTACCTTAAGGAAGCATCTGAACTAAGCAGAACTGTGAGCAGGTGTTCCTTTCAGCCTTATCATCACCCTCAGTGCACGTATCTTCTCATTTTCTTGCTCTAGCTGAGAGGGGGTGGCAAAAGAAGGCAGAAGCATCCCCATTTCCCCAAAGTGGTTTCTTTTTTTTTTCTACAGTGACAAGTCTTCCAGGAGATTAAGGATTCTACTGATGGATTTGAAAGTAGCTGATGATGATCTGCTTTTGCAAAAAAGGACATGTCTTTCAAGTGCAAATGAAAATGCATTGATGGAAGGAAGGTGGAAAAGGAATGGTTCTATACCTCAGAATTTCAGAAGTTGATAAGAAGTGTGATTATATAACCTCAAAGCTGTATTTGACCCAATTCTACTCTGAAATCCCTTCAGTCAAAACTCCCATGGCTTCTTAGTTGGCATTCATGTATGATCACCACACTGGCTGCAAGGGCAAAAGGTTGGGCATATTTCTACATAACGTCAAATGTCGAGCTCAACTGCTCTGATCCCAGAAGGTTCCTGAGCAACAGGAGTGTCAGTAACCTAATGGGGCCTGAATACAAGTGTCCTGCTGCCTGTGTTCTCGAGGGAGATGTGAGGTGTGTTTAAGAGTGAGCAGGGAAAAAGAAAAGTCATGACTCTGTGGGCCAAGGACTGATGCACTTCTTATTTCAGTGCCAGAGTGATCTCATCTTCTTTCTCAACTTAGGAGAAAAATGTTCAACATTTGCTGCTGTGCAATTGGCAAGCAGGCCACAGAAGCTTATGTTCTTCTCTGTTTTCGTTAGACAATCAAGAAGAAAATAATGAAATTATCTCTAAAAATGACAATTATTACTAACACAAAATGGAGGTATTCTTCTCTTGAAAAAACGCTTAATAGGACCTTCCTTGGGCTTTTTATGTAGCAGGTGAGGGAGGAAAATAGTGTAATCCAAAGCTCAAGTGTGTGTCAACTGTAGATTTCTGTATCTTTGTAAATATTAAATCCGAAAGCCTTGAAAAGGCATTTCTTGTATCTATTCTGCAGATGGGGCACTGGAACAGAAAAATGAAGTTGCTTGACCATGGTGAGATATTACCCATGTCAGCAGTGGAACCTGGACTTCTCAATGTTCTGAGCCTGCCCTCCCACCCTCCGAGTCACATACGACCTCAGGAGGAGCAACCGCTCTGCCAACAACAAGAAACACGCAGAAATCCCACAATGAGCTGCCACAGAAAAAGGGAAAAGATCTTCTTCACCATGAATTTTTAAGTCTGTTACATTATGCAGGTTGTCCAGATGGCTTGTCAGCAGCACTTTGCCTCGTCTCCTTTTCAATTAGAAGTCCCGAGAGCTGGAAAGTCTGACAGACCACAGATATTTCACAGGAATCAGTACCATTTATCTCAGGAAGCTCACAGTTTGTTTTTGTGTTCAGAGAGCTCTCAGGTAAAATCTCTGTTTTTGAAGGATTTGTAACAGTTACAAGATTTAATGCTTAAATTTGCATCATTGACAGAGGCAAAGCAACTTCCTCAGTTACATATAGAGTGAACAGAAAGTGCTTAAATGGTAAGACTTCCATCCTAGACAGAGATGTTCAGCTCCACCAGTTCTCTGTGCCCACTCCAGTGTTGTTTCTATGCCTGTTCAAGCACCAGCTCTGCTCCACCTTTTGCCAGAGCTCAGAAACTAAAGCAGTCATGAAGAACAGAAGTGATCCAAGGACAAGGGGGTCTCGTCAAGCCCTACGCTCCTACAGAGTGTACTAAAGTCAAGGAAGAAGGTTTTCTGGAGCAGGATTAATTCAGGCCAACATATTAAAACAACTCCACAGTGCTGAATAACAATTTATTATTTTTTCCTTGGGCCAAGGAGAGGCAGGAGAATGACCTTTCAGCCTAAAGACCTGAACCTGTGCTTGTCAAGAAGGTGTGGCCTGCTCCAATGACAGAAGGACTTAAACATGCAGGGTTGTAAGTCCCAGCTACTGCGCTCAACATCTGGGTATCTGAGACCTAGAAAGAGCAAGTCCTAAGCCAGACTAATCTATAGAGCTTCTTATTGAGTAGTTTAAGAGATATCTACCCATCCTCCAGCTCCACACATTTGGGGGTTTTTGGTGTCCTATTTTTAGCTGTCCAACTTTGCAGGCATCAAACATGAATCCCAGCTACAGATTCTAACAGATAACAAGAATAAGGAAGAAGATTGCCAGAGCTCAACAGTAAACTCTTTGCTCATATGATCTTTGATAATTCTGGAAAACTTAAAAGCAAAAGATTAACTTTTTAATTAAAAATAGTAATTAACAAAGCCTTTGAACAAAATTTGGACTTGAAAATTATGGTGTTGTCAATAACGACCACCTAGTTTCTTCATCAGTCTGATTTTCATTTAGTGCAGGAAAAAAAAAGAAGAAAAATAGTACTATGATTTAGAATATGAAAAAAATAAATTTTTAGCTTGGCTTCAGGCAAGTAACAATTTCCTATCTTAACAATATGGCTGATACTGTCTTTCTGCTTTCATTTTCTCCATTTAGACCAAGTTTTACAGGAAAGGAACTATTTCTCAGCCTTTGTATGGACCATACCTGGTTCAATGAAGTCTTCTTCTAGTTTGGGATTTCATTATTAGTATTTTAAGAGAAAGAAGGATCTAGGTGCTAGCAAAGACCTCAGGACAAAGGAAAGTTATTTCAGAATGTATGCTGTAATTTTCTGCACAGTCTTAGAAAAATGCATGCTTTTAGAGGAAGTGTTTAACCTCAGTGACAAATAGACTGTGTGGCTCAAAAGGGCTGTGTGTGAAGTGATTTTAATTATGCCTTCACCCAGAAGTAGACCAGGATGTAAATATCTGACAAGACTTCAAAGCAACTGCAATAAAAATTCTTGAACTACATGGAAAGCTTCTAAGATATTTTCCCTGCAGACTAAACTGAAGTATCTTCCTCCCAGCCATAAACATGTTGGATATATACCTCATTCAGTTCTTAACACTTAAAATTGAAACAGTGGAATCAAAAGGACATCAAGTTGCCTGTAGTTAAATAGTAAAACAGCTATTCCAGCTCAGACCCTTTTCTCCTTACAAGGGAAACATCAGATCTACACTGCAGAAGTGAGCTGCTTTCTCTGGTATTTCTGCTTATTTTGTTCAAGAACCCCTCTGTTTCTATGTAGATTTGAACAGCATCAAGGTGCTCTAAGGACCTTCCCCTGCCACACAGAGCACCACTCTGCTTCCTCAGCATCTAAGCCACAGGGAAGAGAAAGCTTGGGACCGAGAACAGCCTCTGCTTTTGTGCTCTTTGAAAATGTCTCTCAAATGGCCTCTATCTGTCTTGTCCAGTGTTGCAACAAACTACTTCAGGCTCTCCAAAGTACACTGCAGCATGGCAAGTATTTTCTCCATCTTTCTCTCATTGTTTTAAGTATTACAGCTAACTCTCAAGACCCTAGGTTTCCAGGTAAATGGCTGAAGATTTGCTGTGCTGTGCTGGGAAATAGGCTTAGGCAGTAGGCTCTAGAAAGTACTGCCATGCTAAGATTATGGTAGTCTATTTCATATTAGGTCTTCATTGCACTACCCTCTTATTTGTGTACTTTCCAACAGCAGATTAAACAAGACTATGAACATCAGTCATGCGTGAATCTCTCTGTCACCCTCACCTCTGAGGACAACTGTGCACTTATTGCACTATTTCAGCAGAACACATACTACTATAGTTCTTCTACTATATGGGGTAGATGAGAAAAAGCACCTGTTGTGGCTGGGAGAGGGGTGTGGGAAGTCAGCTGCCGTTTTTTTGGGTTTCCCTACATAAGAACTACACAGTGCCTTGTAGAAGAGTGTGTAACTGCATTGCTTACTCTAGCAGGCCACACTCAGGACCAGTGGTGCCCAGTGTGTCTCTGCCTCTCACATGCCTCCTATGTAATCACCTCTAGTTCCACATAAACTGCATTTCACAGTCCCAGAATAGCTCAGTCTTCTACAAACACCAGATTTCTCCTTAAGGTGGAAAGAAGATAGAACTGGTTCTCATGGTTCCCACAGATAACCCTTTGCTGCGAGAGCACATTGCTGGCTCATGCTTAACACCAGAACCCCTCCTGTTCTTTTCTGCCAAAGTGATTTCAAGTCCAGCTGAAATACCATGGATCACCATAGAACAATTAATTTTCCTTGTATATCCTGTTCTTCTCCTCTCTTTTTCATATCAGTTGGTATTTGTAATATCCACTACGAAATAAGCAGCTGACTACCTTCCTCTCACCAACCTTTGCACAGTCATGTGTCATTCCTAGTCAATTCATAATCAGTGCCATAATGTATAACAGAGTTCGCTGTTTAAGTATCCATCATCTCAAAGTATTAATCATGATTCTTGTTTTGATAAATTTTTGTGAAGGCTGATGAATCATTGTCAAATCCCCATCTTAAGAACAAGACTGTTCATGCACCACTGTGCACAGCAGGGTTTTATTATGTGATGTATAGTGCTCTTTTAAAAGAACAGACATATCTCGCTTTCTTTTCCTTTGCCCAACCATGAAATCTCCAGTAGGTATTTTTGTACAGGTGCTTTACCACAAGCAATTATAGAAAGAAGTTCCATCTTTAAAAGCATGGTACAGAATAGAAATAAAATCCCTGGAAACCTAAAAAATAATTCCGTTCTCAGCTGAAAGCAAGCTTCTCCACCTTGAGTATTCTTTCAGCTGGTCTGGAGACACTCATGATCATGGTGTATGGTTCAACTATTGCTTCAACTACCAGTACCTTTGGGATAATTCCATTACCATCCATTCTGCGTTGACCTGGCATCTCTTGGCTACAGTTTTGATTTCGTGATATCACTCACACATTCCAGGGAAAAAAACCTACACACTTTTATTAGTCATTTCAATTTTGTAAAAAACTTTGTATAACTATAAAAGCATCTCAATTCTGTAGAAATGTGATGTGTAGCAGGTTGAGTGCTGCATTAGCATCAGCCTGGAATTTGATTAATAATACAAAAAAGGCATCTTTCTTCACCACACAGCAGTGTACCCCATAAATAAACCAAGGCCACATTATCATATTCATTATAGTTTGAAAAAAATGTTGTGTTGAGACACTAGTAGCAGAGATGAAAAACAAGACATAAGAAATTCCATTCTAGTGCAGGTAGCAGAATTATTTACTGCCACTGTGTTGTGTTACTCCTAGGTTCCTTAAATTCCTACTGAGGGAATATACCTTTCTGGCTTTGACACTGAAAAGAGAATTACTCCAAAGGAAATATATTCTTACAAATGGCTACAGGATTTGGGGATAGGTAGACTTTTTGCCCACTGCTTAAATGCAATGAAAATAGGAGATGGTGAGATAGTAATTTCAAAAGACAAACTTTTATCTCCTCCCTCTTTATCTAAACAATTTCATCTGTTATTTTTTCCAAAATGTTGAATAATTTGACAAAGATATTGAATATACAGTTAAACCCTTCACTTCCAAGGAAACCTCATTTCCATTTAAGTCCTGCAAATACTAATTTCTTTTTCTCAACAGTTGCAGTTTGTCTCTGCACTCAGTGCAGAACAAATCTCCTTTCTCTCGGTTTATTACTATTATTAAGTTCCCCATGTTTTAAATGGGACACTTGATATAAAAGACTCTCTGATGAGTTTGTACTGTGTGAAGAAGAGTGCAGGGAATTTATGTATCCTTCAATTCTTTTAAATCGATCCCAACATTTGTGTGGAAACACAAAAACAAGCAAAAGTGCTTTGCAAACAGTGCCTAAGCGAGGGAAGCATACTTTAATACCAAGTACAAAGTGTATGTCACAAGCATGAATTTATAGGCTATCAACAACTCGAAATCAGCCCTTCAGAATTTAGCTCACAAGGCATCTTTCCACACAGCAAAGTAGCCTACAAGTTTGCATTATGAAAATATAAAGAAGTAAGGTCTTCTGGATGACAGTCAGATGCCTCTACATTTGTGACATAGACATTCTGCTAATTTATGTTGCCTGTGATGCATACGAAAGTCGCAGGTCAGGCAGATGGAAGAACTTTTCAGGCTACCCTTGACATGACAAGTACTTTTGTGAAAAGCATATATACACAATTACCAGATGCATTAAAGTGAAAATAGTCACCTGCTTTTGACAAGTATAAAGTCTACAGAATAAGTGTTAGAACAACTTAACTGCACTGAAAAAGGTGGAGAAGATACCAAGACAATGGTATCAACCCTAGCTTTCCTTTCCATCCTAGTTCAGAATTTAAGATGCATCCTACTCCTCCCCCATGCTTCACAGCTTGGGGAAATCTAGCTAAGTCAAAGCTAGAAACTATATTTTGCCAAATCACTGTTTTCTTTCTCTCCTATCAACATAATCTGCATGCAGTTCCCTAAGGCACCTGAAACTGCAAAATATACTAGAGCTGAGGAATAAAGGTACAGTGAAAAGAGTAATAAAATTGGATTTTTGACAGAAAAAAAATAATAATAAAAAGATAATAAGTCAGCTGCAGAGAAGAATGAGACTAGCAGGTGAGGAGTTAGTTAAGAGGAGGTTAGTGGCAAAGGTTGTATAAAGGCCTCTTTATTGACATCTGAAGTAAAAATGGAGAGTGGGAGGAATAGCAAATGACACCTGTCTAATTAGAGTACAGGACTTCAGGTAGAAGCGGGCAATTTTTAATGTAGTTCAGTATCCAAATTGCAGTGTTGGGAGGGAGACGATAGAGTTTGATGAAGTCTTGTCTGATTTGCACTCAAAGCAGAAATATAGCAAGGACTAAAATAAACCTGCCCTCAGAGATTACACTTTGTGTCACTGAAATAATGCAGTAGGCCCAAAACAACACTTTGTTTGAATTTCTTAGTTTAAATTTCTTCTTTTATCTATGTCAAACTTTAAAATGGATGATGCTTTTTTTATAAGGAAAAAAGCAAAACCTTTTGAAGTGTGTGACAGTAAAGGATTTTTAGCATAACAAAATTAATATACTGTATATTTCTAAGGAAAATCCTTTTGGTCAACAAGTCTTCCTCAGCTACCTTCAAACTGTAAACCATTTGGGCCCTCATATATTATTAATAAAAAGACAATTATACAGCTATACATCTAGGTGCTTATAGAAAACATTCATATGTCAGACATTGGGGTCCTCCCTCAGAAAAGCAAGTCTCCACAGGGAATCACCAACTAGAGGGTGGTACCCAAAAGATGCTAATGAGTCCATTAACATTTAATATTTTAATGAGTGATCTGTAGAGAACCATAAAACCACTATAAAATTTGTGAAGCATAAAGAGTGGCAAAACAATAAATAATTATGAGGAAAGGTCAGTCACAACACGGGATCTGAATCTCCTGGGGAGCGTTACATGGTACTTTGTGGGTCAGGTGGGAGCCCAGACCTGTACACTCTGCCTCTCATTAGGCTTCTGTAATTCATGCTTGTACATGCTAATGCAACAAAAATTACACAGCATGACCTCAGCCAGAACCAGCAGTAGCTTGTCAATGGCTGTATGTGTACACAACCTTTGTTTTAAATAGTTCCAGTCTGTTAGAAGTCCATTTTAATACTGACAAGATTGAAGCAACTGTTTTAAAAATATACCACAGCTTTACAGACAAGAGAGCGCTGTGGAGTGCAGGGAGTCCCACAAAGATTTGAACCATGCAGCCCAATAGAAGTCCCAGCCCAGTGCTATGGTCAGGGGGCCCACAAATTTTGGGGTGTGTAAACAGAAACAAAAGATAGCAAACCGGAGTAGGGAGGCAATTTTACCACTGTCTGCGGTGTTGGTTGTATTGGGTTTGTGTGGCAAGGTTTTGGTAGCAGGGAGGCTGCAGGGATGGTCTCTGTGAGAATATGCCAGGAGAGTGCTGAACCCTGTCCTGTATCTGCACATCGACTGGGTGCTTTTCTGATAGTTGTGCTTTAGACATATCTACCACGTACTTCAGTCAAACCAAAGCTAGTGGGCCCAATATGAGGAAGTTTAAAGACTTGTGATATAGAGATCAGTTTGGATGATAAAATAGTCCCTTCCCATCTTGAATTAAATTATAAGAAAACCAAAGCACAATAGATTAATACAAAGCAGAAACTTTTCACATCTCAAAGAGCTTCTGTGCAGTGTTCCTCATTGGCGATGAGAGAACACGCAGCACTGTCAGACCCGTTTCTCTCTTTGCAAGCTAGTTTCTGTCCTCTGAGGAACAGCCCTGACTCACAATTGAGCCTGTGAAAATGCCAGGGGTTATTGCTGCTGCTCCTACCATGGTGGTATCAAAGGAGCCCGCAGAAGGATTTGTGTACTGTTTGTCTAAAGATGGTACAAGCAAACAGAAAGACAGGTTGTGCTTCGGGGTCTCCCAGCCTAGGAGTACGGAGGTGTTGAAGGAACAGAGCAGTGTCAGTGGGGAAGAGGTCCGTGGTTATGGCTGAGCCTTTCTTAGGTCACTTTACATATCAGATGGGTGAAGTATCTCTGTTTGTCCCGAGATCTGCATTGTAATCATGTCTTTTTCTGTCAGTTTTACTCAGTGGCCTAAGCAGCAGGTTTGAAACACCAGAAACAGCCACGACAGGACTATCAACACTAACTCACACAAATTGAATATTTTACTAAATTTAAGAGATGTTTGTGGGCCTGGTAGAGAAGGCAGTATACAGCTAGAGGTTATAACCAGAGATAAAGCCCTGGTTGTAGATAAACTTGGAGGTTGTACATGAACTTGGGCATGGACATGGAGGATGAGGCAGAGAGAGCAATGGCTCTTTGAAAAGCAAAGCAAGTAAGGGGGACGGTCCTTGCAGGAGGGGTTTGACATCAGGCAAAATGTCCTCCTGCAAGTACCGTCCACCTTACTCGCACTGTAAATCTGGGATTCACAAGGCTTGCACAGTGCAGGCGTTCCATTTAATGGTGCCCACAGCAACATCCCTGCAAACAATTCTGTCTTGCCTGGGTTTGCTGAGACATCACAGGTTGTCCTGGCCACCACAGAAGCCCTGCCAGATGCCACATATATGGTACACCAGATCTTCTCAGTATGTTACATACCATATATCTGTATAGATACAAATATCCTTTTATTTACCCTATCACCACTAACTACATTAAGCTATCAACAAAGTAGTTCAGAAATTACCCACCCGGGCAGAGTTTGTCTATAAAACAGTTTTTTCATTTGTGAGAACAACTCTGAAAACAATTCTGCCTTTAAAGCCTCTGAAAACAGTTCTGCCTTTAAATCACACATAAAACCACGTTTGATGCTCATGTAAATTAAATTTTCACAGTGAGCATACAAAAATACAGAATCTAATTTTGCAAGACATCATCCTTTTGCTTCTTTGTTTCTCAAGAGTGAAATTTAAAGCAGAACATCAACATGTATTGTTTTATTTCAAGTTTATATTAGTGCAGCAACATTAGTAAAAAAGTGCTATACTGTAATATACAAAGTGCATGACACTAAGCACATGCAATTAAGCCTTTTTCCTGTTTTCCCCATATGTCATAAATAATAAACACACAATCCTTGCCATTGAAGGAGAATTTTGAGATATAATTTGCTGATGTGTTGAAACCCAAAACAAAACGACCAGATTTACAACAATTGATGGAGACTTCATGCTTGCTTTTTCATCAAGTGAATAGTTTTTCTACATTAAAGGCAAATATGACATGCAGAAATTTATAAAAGAAATTACTGCTAAAGTTAGTGTGAGACTCTGCAAACAGAGTATGTATTAAAATGTAAAAATACAGGGATTGCACAATTTGTTCAGAGACTGCACACTAGAAAAGCATTAAAAATGACATTAATATTTCTTCTGTCTCGTAGAGTTTATAAATGAGGGATAATACAGTAAAAAGAAGACTCTCAGTGGAAGAAAATTATGTGAATTTTACTGGGTTGAAAGGAACCAGGAGTGTTGCATGAATTAAGCATAATATAAATCTATAGCCTGAAAAAAAAATACTAATAGTGCTCTTACAAGTTAAATACCTTTTAAAGGTTAACAAGATCAAGACCTAAGCAAGTAGCAGTAGTGGAATCTGTTTGTTTTGACTTGTCAACAGCAAGCAAATCCAAAATCATTAGCAAGGTTTCAAAGCCAAGTGCAGCCCTGCTGCTGCACTCTTTTCATAAGTCTAGACCCTTAGTGGCTGAACAATGAACTCCCACCAAATGTCCAGAAGACCCCATTTCTCATGTAAAGTATAAAAAGCAAAAGATTTCCATTAACACTTTGTCAGTTGCTAACTAAACAACTTCAACTCACCAATATTTGAGATGTTTTAGGGCTTGAGATTTTTTTTGTTGCTGCTTTTCTTTCTACTTCTGTATTTTGAAAGGGCCTATGGTCACATATCTTTTGTTAAGCAGTGGTAGAGCCACCTTTTTTTTCCCCTTGCTAGTTAAAAATATAATAACACTAACGTTGCCCTTGGTAATTCAGTTCTGCTTCTGAAAAATCCAAAAGAATTCTGCCACATCACTCAGTGAAATCTTGTTTTTTTCTGAACACCCTCCGCACTGTTTTTTTAGATGTAATTCAGATGATGTAAAATAAACCCACCACATTACTGAACACTATTAACACTACTGTAACCCAGGTTCTCCATTACATAATAGAATAGCCTTCATTCCATGGCTTTTCATACTGTTCACCAACTTTCTAACCTGTAATCTTGCAGTTGATTCAGTAGCGAACTATGATTTTAAACACCACGGTGTAACAGCTGTCTTGGCTGCATGAAGGGAACAGCTGGTACTGCCTGGTGTAATCCCAGGCTGAAATTTTGCAACGATTTACTACAAATAGGGTTTTAAACCCACAGGACTGTATAGTTACATAAAATTAAGCATCATCCCTAAAGCTGAACAGTTATTTTCCTACTATAAAATACATATACAGAAGGAATTTACTACAGATGAAAGAGGCAGGAAGATGTTTGGCCTTCTGGTATCCAATACCAGCTATAACTAAAAACACCAGAGAGGAGAAGTGAAATCTTGCATTAATTCTGGCATGGCAGTAAGAACACATGGAAAAGCAAAGCATCTTGGAAATTTGAGGGAAAGTGGAACCAGGTCTCTGTTGAAACCTGCTGTTACTTTCTGAGTGTGTTCTTCAAACTCTTTTTTTTTTTTTTTTTTCAATGACCACAGGAGAAAACACAAGCCTTGTTAGCTGAAGTTCACACTTGCCCTTGAGTATTGGGAAGTGTACAATAGCTTTGCAGCTGCAGAGGCTGTGAATGTTTATGGGTATTTGTTAAGTGTTAGCCAGCCAATCTTTTTTTTCCTTTTGGGAATCTAAGCCTGTTGAGAAACTGTGTTTACTGCTAACTCACTGTCAGGTACGCCTCTTTTTTCTCACTGGCCACACCCTGCCCTTTACAGTTTGTTCTGGTAAAAACTTGCACCACCGCAAGACTCTTGTTCTTTAACAGGTGTCTGGAGGGAATATTACTCCAACTTACTCAAAAATCCCTGCAGCCCTTACATGTGAAAATATACAAGTATATGTTCCAGGTGTATGAAATGTGAGCCTTGGGAGACACCGTGATTATCTGACCTAAAAACATTATCTTGAAGACTTCTGCTGAACAGTAATGCAGAAAGAATTCTTTAGGAAGCACTGCAGAAAGATTTTTGCTCAAACTACCAACAGCAGGCAGAAATTGGGGGTAGGAGAAGGCAAGAGAACTGCCAGTCAGTAGACATTCATCTATTTAGCCTTTGATCTGATAGTTGTAAAAAAGTGGGACTCCGAATGCCACATGCTACAGCAGAAAAGCTGGAATAGCACTGGAGAACCACTGTCTTTAAAAAAAAAAAGTAATAAAATAACTGACAACTATCATGCTTGAAACACATGATTACACCAAGATACTGGGACTTTCACACTGATTGGCACCAACACATGGGAAGAACGTAATAGGTGAGAACAGAGGAATTACATGGTACTACTCATCTCTTTGCCTATTCATATGCTATCGCAGGGAACAGAAGCACAAAATCCCCAAACTCCAACCTTTTAACAAAATTGTACTTTTGTGAAAAAGTATCTCCCACATAGCTATTACTGCCGTGTTCTCCCAAGCTAATGTCCTATTCCCTTTTCTGCAACTGGGTTTTCAGTTTAGTGTCATCAGCCATGGATGTGCAAGTATTGCCTGCTAAAGACATCTGCAGGCAGCGGGGTTGTCCCAGAATTTAGGATTTGCATCAATAGCATTTGTTGCGGGAGGATCCACACTGAACTGTAGTGGTGTCAGGTTTGTCTGGTTGCTGGTATTGTCTTGAGGAAAGGCATGACAATCCAAAAAATACCCAGAGCTAAAAAACATGGCAGGGGAAAAAGCCATTACTTACCAGGGAAAGAAGTTTCCAACGTAAGTAATGGTTATTATTGAAATAGAGATTGTCTTGCAAGAATCACATTAGGGAAGATTATTGGTAAACTAACAAATATACCTATGCTCACAAATGTTATAATCCATCCTGCAGGCAAAAGCCAGAATTTCTTCCCTTAAAATCCAATTTCGGATTTGTTGCAAGCTTTATTTTGTAAAAGAAATTTCACAGATGTACTTTTCTAATAACTTCATTAAAGCACACCTGAACAGAATAATGAACAACCTCTCTGGTCTCCCTCGACTAGATTAGCAATCATTGCTGATAAAAGATCTGCTCACATCAAAGAGGTAACAGACTTTTCCCTCAAGAGAATACCATTAATGCCCAGCAACTGGTAGGCACTGTGAAGAATTATGTCCTCGAGATGTGTAAATGCACATCTGGTGTGGAAAGTTTTTGTTATTGTTAAACAGTGCTAAATATTCAGTCAAAAGCAAACAAGATATTTTTGTGCTTTGCCTATTTTCTTCAAATAAGCAAGGGAAAAATTCCAAGCAAACAGTAATCCATGTCCACTAAGACCTAATCTTATGACCCCTATTGCCTCCATAGCTCAATTTCTATTTACATAGAAAAACATACAAAATGACCAAGTTACAGTATAAATGTCTGCAGAAAGAAGAATAGAAAATACCTTTGTATATCAAAGCAAGTCAGATGATGTCTGCTGCCCACAATCTAGTTCCCACCAGTTTTTAATAAAAATAAAAATTAAATACTACCATAAATTAGTAAGACATAAACTACCTGATGTTAAATAAGTCACATTAAATTGGTAGTTGGAATGTTTTCCTCTGAAGAAGCCTTTCAAGTCTACCTGATTATGTGAAATACAATGATATTTTACCCATGTAACACTCCTACTATTGGGCATCTCTTGGAAGAAGCAGCCAGAGGTTGCTTATTAGAGAACTTCTGTCCGTGCGTGATGTCTAATCAGTAAAAAGGGGTTTGTCTTCTCAAAACAAATAGACAAAAAATATCTAAACATTGTGAAGATAACCTTGAGAACAAAGCAGTTCAAGTCTGTTTGCACTACAACAGCTGCACTGTTTTTGCGTCCTCATTCACACACATCTGCATTTACATCAAATGAATCGAGTAAATAACATCTTTGTATGCGTCAGTTTATTTTTCAAACCTGTTCATATAACTTTGGCTTTTTGTCACCAATCATCTTCTGAGGAGGGCAGAAGTGCTAATGAGCAGTGACAGCAGCAAGACATGTACACCCCTGGTTATGGGGGCCATGGCCGAGGCTGTACAGGGAATTCATCCTATGTGTCAGCACAAGGCCGCAGGAGGCCCCTGGCAGGGGAGCAACGCCATCGGCCTCTGCGCTGACCTGATGTCTGCTGCCTGAGCCCCGGGGGAAAGGAGGCAGCCGAGCTACTGCTGTGGTAGGCCAACAGGAGACTGCCTAACCACATCTTTCTTTGCCAGCAGCGCTAGAATACTGAGGTCGTGTCAGGAGAACACTAACATGCGTTTTAGTCTGTGAAACCAACCCCTTCACCAAGAGCACCTGGAGAACTCCTGCCAGGCTACTCCACTTCTCCACGCTCGCAGAAATTCTCTCCGCTGCTTCCCCCCTGCTCATGCCTGAGGGACAGATCATGCGCGGAGCACCACCAAAGAGCCTAGCATTATCCTGCCAACCGCTGCTTCTGCGAGGACCAAATGCTGTGCTACACAGGAATTTTTAGCAAAGAAGAAAGTGACTGAGCTTTCAGAAACTACTGTGGAATCACAGTGCCAACAGTTTTAGGTTGGGGATAGGAAATATATTTTAAATTGGTGTGTAAAAATAAGAGAAGGGAGTAATTTGAGGAGAAGAAAGATAATTTTCTTTGTCTACTTTATTCAGGGAATAGCAGCATGAATCAGCAACGGTGCTAAACAACTGAGAAAACCAGTGTTTTACCCTGTTATCTCTATAGCAATAGAAAGGACATGCCACTGTCACAAGATATGATGGCGCCGTTAAAATAGCACAGTAAGTGCGGTTATAAAAACTTTGAGTAAGTGCAAGGCTACGTCAGTCCCTCAGAGAATAGTTTCTTCGTGTACGTTTCCATGTTTCAGGAGAGTTTTAAATGTTTCAGATAAATCTGTTTCCAACACATTCTCTGTAACTATTGCTGACATACTCTTATACTAGCAGTGATGGGTTTGCATCTGAAAACTTTCAGCCCACCTTCTTTGCTTATTGAGTCTTGTGATGAAATCATAATGATCCTAAATATCTTATATCACATTAGTTTCTGTTGCAACAGACGAATGTCATAAACATGTGATGACCTAACAGCAGGATTGGGCATAAGGAGAAGGTGGGTAAATAATGGAAATTGCCTTCGGTTGCACAGTAGTTGAATAAAAGCAGAGGAATGCAAGGTGATGGACAGTGTATCATGTACTTACTGTGTTTTCCCCCTTCCTTTCCAGACTACCACGAATCGACAGCACAGTCATTCTGCCAAGAGTAAACATGAGCTAAGAAATCGTAACTGTATGAATAAGCCTGGATAGGCTACTGCAAAGCTCCATATTCCAAGCTGGAAGGAACAAATTTCTTCTGCTGAGAGTATGGCCTCAACTTCATCCTCTCGAAGAAATTCCTCTCCCTTTAAATCTAAAGAAATACTTCCTGCTATCACAGATGGACCAAACGTGTGTCAGTGATCTAGTTTAAGTATGTCTAGCCTTCAACCAAAGATTTTGTCTTCTATTTAAATACAGAAGTCTAGCAATTAGATATTGTATGCACTCTGTTTTTAATAGACAGAGACAAGAACAAGTGCCCTATCTGTTAATTAAGCTTTTGTATCTCTCCTTCTGAAGCATTTGAGAATGTGAAATAAGCCATTAATTATCACACACTTCTAGTCATCTTTTGAATTTAGCATTTTATCATCCTACTGAAAAATTTGGCACTGCTATTGAGCATACTTCTCATCTGGCTTTGCTAAGATGGCTGTTCTTCCTGACTTCACCTGTGCCTGCTGAAGGAGATTATCACCTTAAATGAAGATACAATGGGCTTTAACTCTGAAAATGATAGTTCGTTCAGTAAATGTGTGTTCAGTTGAAAACAAACAAGCATGAAATGGGCCATTTTTAGGACATTCTACTTTCAAATTAGGAAGATAAAGGCTGTCATATATTGTGTCTATGCACTTTTTTTGGCAAAGCAACAGAGAGAATCAAGTCACTGCACATATATCTCAACTTTTTCCTGTGTTTTCATTTCACCTACTCTGCTGTAGCATGCTACAGCAATAGAATTTACTATTTTTACACAGCAAGTAATGGGGAGAAATCATTATTTTTGGAGGACACACATTTATGGGGTGGAGAGAGGGAAGCAAGTTTTCCCTGGACACACATATCATGAGATATATGCCCATTAATTTAGAATTTAACAGATTCTTAAATAAGCCAAGAAATTGCAGAGTCTAAGTCACTGTCCCATTAAAAAATATTTTACTAAAATTTAAAAAACAATTGTAGGGTGTTTCTAAGACAAGAATCTAGATTTTAAGTGTTCAGATCAAAGTTTTTTCAGAAAATCATAGTTTTAATCACAAAAATATTTACAATGGTGAACATACAACTTGACAAAGTTATCCACAAATGCACAATGATATGGATGGTAAATCATGTAGAAATAATCTGAATTACTGGCAAGGTGCATGGTTGGAGAATTTTAAGCTTGAACACAAAAGATGTGTGCACAACAGAAGTTGTTTAACATCATACTTCAAATCAGACAACAATGTGACTGGATATAAAAATTAACAATATACTAAAAAAGGAGCAATTCAGGGGGGAATTTAGCCACATCTTAGCTTCAAAATTAAGTTATTCACTCCCTTGCAATTATTGCTATTCCCCATTTCCTTGCTATGTACTCACAGAACTAATTTTGGGATTTTAATTTTTACTACTTTTCCAATCTCGCATGTTTCTCTTTTCTAAAATGGAAAAAAATGACTGCCATGTTAATTTTTTTTGTACTGAAAGGTAATAAAGTGGCTGGAGCTTTTATTTTACTTTGAATTAAGTGATCTCAACAGTGATGTGTGTCTAAAATGAGGCTCCTGTACGTTATATATAAAGATGATCCAATGAGTAGACAATAGTGAAAAAAAAATTCTTGCCAGAGCAATCTCATTTCACCTGAATGGTCAGAGGGTGGAGGAGAAGAATGAGGTTCTTTTTTCACCATTACTGTGCACAATATTGACAAAGGGGGAGACAATGAAAAATAAAAATAAACCTGCCCCATAATCTGTTTTTTTAACACAGTACTTGATAAGCAGATATACTGTTTCCACTGCATACCTAGTTATGTATTTCAGGCAAATAGGAAGTGTCATAAGAGTATAAAAAGGGTAAAACAACATTATAGTCTGATGAAAGGAAGAGCATTACTTGGTCACACTGTGGGATTTGGACAGCAAAAGCTACTTTTCAGAGTGCCATGTAGCTGAAAATTCAAGGAGACAGGAGTCAAGAGATAAATGCTCCTGGCATCCATTGTAATATTTTGTAGCAGCTCTGTTTAATTAAAATATAAATTACCTCATTACTACACCAAGACTACCTAAAGTAGTTATCAAGGCTCTCAACAGAATAAGAAACATAAAATAGAAACCAATTACAAGAACTTTGGAAGAAGGCATTGCTCTAAACAGAGGATTACGATTGTTTAATTTAGATGTGCACAAGTTAAGTGCTGTCAGGAAAGATGGCAAACAAAAAAGTTGACTCTTGAAAAGCAAGATCTCTTTCTTTCCTCGCTCTTTAGTTCTCCACCAAGTACCTGAGAACCAAAGATCACAGATCCTTTGAGTTTGGGGATTTTTGTTTGCTTGGCCTTTTGTTTCTTTCTTTTTTTTTTTTTTTTTAATTTATATGGAAATAGCAGTGTTCCTTGAGAAAAGCAGGATTTAGGGGGAGATTAGCGAATGTGTAAAAATGGATGAACTTGGAGGAACCATGAAAGGATTCTGAAGCCTTAAAACACTCACAGTCACACTGAAAGTTCCCCTCCATTTGTACATAGGTGTTTGGAAAATTGCTTACCACTGGATTCCCAGAAACAATGTTTTTCTGTGTGTTTCTCCTTTGAATAGATGGTGTCCAACAGCCACTTTTATTCCTGCCCCATCCCTCAGTCATGTTGCTCCTAACAAGTAGTCTCAGGACAAAGTTCTCATCTCTATATTTAATAGCTAAAGGCCCTGGCTGCGCGGAAGCTAGAAACTTTAAGAACAGCCATGAGAAGAGTGATACTCAATAATATCATACATAAAGGGAAATATTCTTAATTTTCCAGATTTTTAATACATCAGGCACCTTAGAATCAATAGTTGTCATTGTTTTCCATGTCAGTTCTGATTTGTTAAGCCTAAGAGAGATGGAGTACAGTTATTTGCCAAAACAAGAATCAGATTTTTCCCTGAAGTTCAACTGCAGAACATTTTGGAGTTCACTGGAGGCAACGGTGTTTCTACTACCCTGTGCTTCCCCCCACCCCAACAACAGGCCTTCTTCAGAGCTCCTAAATCATCAAAATACAGAAAGTGCAGCTACTTTCATAGCCTCTGAAGATAACTGGAAGTCTCAAGAGAAAATATTATATTGCGAGAATTTTGAGTCAGATTTCTTGACCAAAGAGATTGAGATATAAAAGTTCAAATGAACTCCGAAACATGATTTGCATGTCAGTGTTCCTGGAAACACACAAACACCACCCACACTTCATCAACAGCACACCGAAACTCAACCTGACCTAATGGTTCAAACCTGGATTGTCCCTTCAATCATCATTCCTTATCAGGAGACCTGAAGAAAATAAACCATAATATCAGCTGTAGAACTTCTGACAATTTTGTGAACTTTCTACTTTTTGTAGATATGTTGTCCAGTTGGACAATCCTGTAAATCACAACAATATGTTTCAGCTGATATAAGAAGAATCCCCCTTAATGTGTACACTAGGTATAATACTGGCTCTCTGTGACCTGCTTATATTACAATGTCTCATTCTAGCTCATAGCAGTAGGGCAAGGTGTACATCCAATAAATAAATATATTCCACTGTTCAAACATGAGGCTGCCCTATGAGGTATGTGACCACAAAACCATGTATGCCGAATTAGTATGTACCTGAATGGGGAAAAAGAAGGGAAGAGAAAAAATGAAAAATATCTTAGACAGGGCTGTTTTTCCATCACTTACGGAGAAAGAGCTCTTGTTATTATGAGGCAACTTGAATGCCATTCTATGAACTGCATCTTTTGAATCACACAGTTCTGCATTACACAAAAGGTGACCTTTTCATTATGCTTTATGGAAGTTTCCTGGACATTCAGACCCTTTCCCCAAAGGTTAGTCTGGTTGTAATCAGGAAGAAAAAAAGATGGCAAACTATTCAACAAAAGATAAAATGTCCAGATCTAGTCAATGTCTTTTTATTTTTTCTATATTTTATTTCAGACCTATGCCGGTTTCCAAGAAGTGGAAACGGCTGTGATTTTTTGAAAAATTTCTGCCTAGAAGAATTCACATATCAGACCAATATGCATTTGACTGCAAGGACTTAAATTTGCAATAGGTTGGGTAATCTGTCTCTGGAAGCAGTGTACCATGAGCTTATGGAGAAAGTACACAAGAACTTCTGTAATCAGCAGAATTACAAATCCCCACTGTGCATAGCTTTGTCTCCTGGTATGATGCCTAGATATCTAATAAGCTACAAGTTTTTGATTCATATGGGGGCAACTGAGGAATTCTCTGAGGTCTAAGGGCTAAGCACACATTTCTTTGGAATAATAGGTTAAAACTTGACGGGAGAATTGAGAAGGAATTATCACATAGTCTTCTTTCCTTCGGACGATAGGACTAAGCAACACATTTAGCTAGATACCATGTTTGCAGACAGCTAAAACTAAAATACTACTTCTATATTAAAATGGACATTAATGCAAGAACCGAGATTTCAGTCTCTCAAAATAAAGAACCCCCCCCACAAATAAAACAAAAAAGCCCTAATAATCCCTTCTTCTGCACTTATCCACACCAAAAGCTAGGGCTGATCTTTGTTTTTTTAGCAAAGCTGACTCATGGTTCATTTTGATTTTCTGCCTGCTTGAGGATTTATATTTTTGTCCTCTTGACAGTTAATCTTTTAGCTGTATATATGTTTTAAATTACATAAATTTGTTTTTTCTAGACCCTTTAGATTACCACACCTTACAAAACATGAGCAAGCCATATTGCAGTCTGGACTAAAAAAATCAGAGTGCTATAAACCTTTTAGTTCTGGGAATTTTGTATAATTCTCCCTTCCTTCTAGCTTTCTTCCCTTCCAGATGGAATATGTACTATTCTCACAAATGTTTGCTGGCAACCAGGACACATCTATCAATATAACACTGGAGAAAAATTCATATGTACCTTTCCCAACAATTCCCAGCCTAGAGACCTTGGTCTTTTCCAAAGGCTTGAATTGAATGTCTGGGTAAAGAAAAAGAGACGCCAAGCAGGGCTCTTTTAATTATTTTTTTTTTCCAAAAGCCATCTTTGTTTTCCTTCAGTTCTTTATTTTCATATTTCTGCTTCCAACTGAGCCCAGTGGACAGTACTTTAAATTTGTCAAAGACATTATTTCATTTGCCATAAAATTTAGCCCACCCACATAAATCAATTTTCTCTTGGACTTCAGTTGCCATATGTCCTGCTTATCACTCCTCCTTTACCTAAACATCATCGATAATCATAATTAACATGGTGTAATTTTTGGCTACAATATTTATTTCTCACAGTACAACAGATAAAGCATTCAAAATTACTTTTTTTAGCACCGAAGTTACAGAACCTTTAGTTTTTCTAAACTGTTTACCTCTCCTACTTCCTTTCTCAGTGTCTTTTGCCTAGTAGTTTCTGTTATAGCATATGACACAAAACTAAATTCACAGTTTTAGGTCAAAATATCTGTCAATGAGTATCATCATTCCTCCCATCACAGAAATACAAAAATTGCCACTCATTCATAGTTAGTTGCAAGAAACTAGACCCCGAGAAAGAAGCTGCAACAGCTCTTGGGTATTTTACAGTATTTCTTGTGTTTCCCACTCTTTCAATATGTATACATAATACCAGTTTATAAATACTGAATTTTCTATGTCTATCAGCGTTTTGGATAAAGAGGTTCTATGTCTTCACACTAACTAGAAGTAGAAACTCTAGCTTTTAATTACTTGCCTCAAACACAAAGAGATGCCAGACCTCATTTTCCAGCTGTATATTAAAAATAAACTCAGTTGAGTTTAATACTATTTTTATTCAGTTCACATTAACATGAGAGGGCATCCAGGCCCCTACACTTTCATACTGTTTCTCTCCCCCTGCCCCACTCCATCCCACCCCAGAACTAAAAATACATAGAAAAAATACATCTTCACTGACCACCCAGGAAACTAAATAGTGAATTTCAAAACAGTGATGCTCATTTTAAAAGCCTGGATCAGAGCTGCACCATCAAGCAGTTGTTTAAAATAAGACAAGAAACTTACTCTTGTACATGCTTTGCTGCAGTATGTTTCTGTATCCGCCTTCCTGGCACTGGGTCTCTGGGGAGAGCTCTCAGATGTTTCCTTATGTTTTACCTCCTCTCAGGACTACCCCCTGAGAGTACTTAAGCATAGCATTCACTACATCACTGTCCTGAAGTCAATGAAAATTTACTATCCACACCCAACAGCAAAGTCCCCACAGGTAGGTACTATTATTATTTCAAATACCCTGTGTAAAGGCAGTTGAACTGAAATCTCCATTGAAACACAGTCTGTTTTCCCATCTAAATATTTTTTCAGTTTGACAAGGTAACTAGTAGGAAGAATACAGATAAAGATTAACATACAAGGCAGAGTCCCACCTGCCTTACCTTTAATGACATTAAAGGAGTGGATTCTGATGTGTTTATAGTGAATTACTAGTAATTTCAAATCTTCCTGCTTAGGCAAATGGTGAACATCAATTAAGTCCATTGTCGTGAAACAGGCCTCCACAGGGTCACTTTGAGTGACTACTAGACAGTCACTGTCCTGTGAATGCAGAAAAAACTTGTCCTGTTTAGCTTCAAATGGAAAGGTATTCTTAAATGTAACCTGAAACAGCACACTGATCAAAAAGGAAAAAAGAGATTGCTATAACTTCATAAAGAGCAATGCTGTCCACTGGCGTCATCAAATCTTGGAATACCAAAGAGCCTGTGTTTGCATAACAGACATGATTTTGAGACTAATAACTAAACATTGTTTCTATAGCCAGTTTTTAGCACTCTGGTGAAAGGCACAACTGTAGGCAGATTAAACAGCAAACAAATGATACTGTCTAGGTAGAAAATATTAAACAGGATTAAGAAGCAATTGATGAAGTGTTTAATTAAAAAAATAAATAAATCCACCCAAGACTGTTAAACGTAATGATGCAGATAAAACTTCTATTTCAAAAGTCTTCTCCTGGGAGGAAACAGTAAAGAAGTGACTCTCTATCTTCACAGCTAATAGCTACTGTTTAGCAGTATATCAAGTTTGATGCACTTCTGCTGCTTCTCAGCATTCCTCCTGGCCTGCTTCTTAGAGGCGAGCCAATGAATTGCTTTGAAGAGAAAAATGAAGCTGCTTCTTCCCCACAGATACTTAACGAACTTTACATCAGTACAGGAAAAGACCCACTCACTCAAGAGAAATGCAGAGCTGAGAAATCTGTTTATCGTCCCAAGAAGGTTCAACATCTCAGGGACCAGAAACAGCAGCACAAAGTCAGGCAGGAGCCAAATCAGAAGAGAAAAACACATGCACAATAGAATCGTTTCTTTTATCTATTTGCAATCCTGAGTATACCAGAAGACAGCAAGATGTTAAAAATGACAGACAATTAAATCTCTCTTTGACTTCAGGAAAGAGCTGTCAATTACATTCAGCAATTAAAACTAGTTCTATATCACCTATTCTAGCAGGAAAGTGGAAGAAAATTAGTAGCTGTATTTGCATCATAATGTATTGTGCTACCAGAATGGCAAAATTCCAAACAGATATTTAATAAAACATTTTATGAGCTGTGAGTCTGAACTAATTTGAGCAAAATTGTACAACCTGCATGGTGATAAACTAGCATTCCAAAACTGTCCAGTTTAGACCTAAGATCTCCAGTTTAGCCTGGAAGAGAATTAGGACTGAATGCCAACAGATCTTTTGAAGATACGTAGGTATTTATGATAAGTTAACAAAAGGGCTTCTCAGTGAATGTAAGCTCATCTCTCCTTTTTTTTTTTTTTTTTTTTTTT